>ENA-ORPK01002666-ORPK01002666.1-human-gut-metagenome-genome-assembly--contig:-NODE-2666-length-11978-cov-3.002936_pt1 | contig 11978 bp, 8 predicted proteins | sample MGYA00242139_ERZ509068 | MGnify/ENA primary metagenome ERZ509068 (study PRJEB26280, sample SAMEA2338687) | human gut metagenome | biome: human gut; feature: human-associated habitat; material: faeces... | reverse complement strand
TAGGTCTGCGTCTGCCTGATGCGTCAGGTTCGCCGAGTTCCATTTCAACGCACTTCATACCCTTAACAAATTTGTGTTCATCGCCGATGATTTCAACAGGGTTTGTAAGGTTCTTGAAGATAATTCCTTCTTCCTTAGCGTGTTCGATCTCTTCGTTACGGGCCGGCATTTCAGCTTCGCCTCTTCTGTATACTATGTATACATTTTCAGCACCAAGACGCTTAGCACATCTTGCTGCGTCCATTGCAACGTTACCGCCGCCGACAACAGCTACGCTCTTTGCACGTTCGATAGGTGTATCTGAATCAGGCTTGTAAGCCTTCATAAGATTTGTTCTTGTAAGGAATTCGTTAGCGGAGTAAACACCCTTGAAGTTTTCACCGGGGATACCCATAAATCTTGGAAGACCTGCACCTGAACCGATGAAGATGGATTCATAACCCATATCAAAGAGTTCATCAACGGAAATTGTCTTGCCGACAACAGTATTTGTGTTTACAGTTACGCCGAGAGCCTTAAGACCGTCAACCTCCTTCTGAACGATAGCCTTAGGAAGTCTGAATTCAGGGATACCGTAAACGAGAACGCCGCCTGCAAGGTGGAGTGCTTCGTAAATTGTAACATCATAGCCCATCTTAGCGAGGTCGCCTGCACAGGTAAGACCTGAAGGACCTGCACCGATAACTGCGACCTTATGACCGTTTGGCTCAGGCTTTACAGGAACAGCTGTGCTGTGTTCATTGTGCCAGTCGGCAACGAATCTTTCAAGTCTGCCGATTCCGACAGGTTCACCCTTGATGCCTCTTACACACTTGCCTTCGCACTGTGTTTCCTGAGGACATACACGTCCGCATACAGCAGGGAGTGAGCTTGACTTTGAAATAATATCATAAGCACCGTCAAAATCCTCTGCAACGACTCTTTCGATAAAGTCAGGAATGTTGATACCTACAGGACAGCCGTTTACGCAAGGCTTGTTCTTGCAGTGAAGACATCTTGCTGCTTCATCGAGAGCGGTTTCCTTGGAATAACCGAGAGTAACTTCCTTAAAGTTGCCGCTTCTTACCTTTGGATCCTGAGCAGGCATTTCATTCTTTTTAAGTGACATATTAGGCATGATTATTTTACCTCCTTAGCGAAGAGATTGCAGGTTTCTTCGTGCTTGCGGCGTTCAAATGGCTTGTACATTGATGAACGCTCGATAGCTTCGTCAAAGTCAACGAGGTGACCGTCAAAATCAGGACCGTCAACGCAGGCAAACTTTGTTTCTCCGCCGACAGTAAGTCGGCAGCCGCCGCACATTCCTGTACCGTCGATCATAATAGGGTTCATAGAAACGACAGTCTTGATGTCATACTGCTTTGTAAGGAGTGTAACGAATTTCATCATGATAAGAGGACCGATAGTGATGACTTCATCATACTTTTCGCCGCTTTCGATAAGCTGCTTGAGAGCATCGGTAACAAGACCCTTAGTACCGTGTGAGCCGTCGTCTGTCATCATGCAGAGCTTGTCAGAAACAGCCTTGAATTCATCTTCAAGGATAACGAGATCCTTGTTTCTGAAGCCGACGATGGAGTGGACCTCACAGCCCTGATTGTGGAGCTTCTTAGCGATAGGGTAAGCGATAGCGCAGCCTACGCCGCCGCCGATAACAGCGACCTTTTTAAGACCCTCTGTATGTGAGGCAACACCGAGAGGACCAACGAAGTCCTGAATATATTCGCCTTCATTTTTATGATTGAGCTTTTCTGTGGTTGCACCTACGATCTGGAAAATGATCGTGATGATGCCCTTTTCTCTGTCGAAATCAGCGATAGTAAGAGGAATACGTTCGCCCTCTTCATCAACTCTGAGAATAATAAACTGACCGGGTTCAGCTTTTTTAGCGATCATTGGTGCTTCAATATCCATAAGAGTAACTGTTGGATTCAGCACTTTTTTGCGAAGAATCTTATACATTTTCTCATTCCTTTTCATAAAATGTTGTGCGCATAATCTCCCTAAGCTGCAATTCGCACTATATTAAATTATACAATCATTTATCAACAAAGTCAATGACATAAGTATTCAATTTTAACAATGAAATATGAATAAAAGTATATACATTGCAAAAAGCTGAAAAAATCGGCATAAAATGACTGTATTGACAAAAAAACTGTATATTGTATAATTATAATAAAAAAATAAAGGGAAATGATATAATGGTAAGACCGATAGTAAAAGATGTGATACTTCTCGGGCAGAGATCGACAGCCGCAGACAGAAGCGATACCGATACGATAAAAGACCTTGCGGATACGCTTGCTGCAAATTCCGACCATTGCGTCGGTATGGCGGCAAATATGATCGGCGTGAATAAAACTATCCTTGCGGCACAGTTCGGAAAGAATATTGTGATAATGATAAACCCGAAAATAACGGATAAGTCCAAAGCCTGCTATGAAGCTGAGGAGGGCTGCCTGTCCCTTACGGGCGAGCGCAAAGCCAAGCGCCATAACGTTATAACGGTGGAATATCTGGACAAAAAATTCAAAAAGAAAAAGCAGACCTTCAGCGGTTTCGATGCGCAGATAATCCAGCACGAAATGGATCACTTTGAAGGAATAATCATCTGATAGGAGAACAGCAAATGACTGTAAGCTTTACTCTCGCCGCGGAGCTGAAAAAGGCGGCAGCGGAAAAATTCAACTCGGCAATTCATTTTCACGACGGCTGCGGCGGTCAGTTTTTTACCGTTGATGAACCGTCGGAAGAACTGAAAAACTTCATTACGGAGTTCTTTGCGGAAAAAAATATGAAGCCCGTGTTTTCAGACGACGGAACTTCTTTTACCCTGTAAAAAATTTTATTTTGTCCGTGTCCTTTGTTATTTTTTTATTTGGGAAGCCGGCTTTTGCTTGGATCTGCAGCAGACACGTCCCATACCGAAGATGACACGGTCTGTTCCTGAGGGCATTGTACCGCAGGAAATACAAACACCGCAGCTTTATGACGGAACTGTAAGACATAGTTCCTGCAGTCCGCACAAATGCTGCGGTGTTTTGCGTATTCGGGGTCACAATGCCCTTGGGAAAAGTCATTGCAATGCAGGCTTTTTGAAAACGTCACCTGCGGTTTAGGCAAAAGTTGGCTGTCCAAATAAAAAATATAAAAATGAACAAAGCAAAAGCTGCCCTGAGAAAAGCTTATTTAAGGAACATCTCTGCCCGGCTTTTAAGCTTTGCGGCGGAGGCGTTTGCCGCAAAATGCCTGCCCTCTTTAAGGTCTGCGTCTTAGCAGGAAGGAGCAAGCCCATTTGACCAAGTGCCGGTAATTGTATTGCAACGCTGTTCGGCACGGCGTCAGTGCATTTTGAAGAAAAATTCGCAATGTTTTTATAGAAAACACTTGACAGATTTTTATTTTGAATGTATAATATTTATTGCTTAATTTATTTAATATGCTTAATATGCCGCTGTGGTGGAATAGGCAGACACAAGGGACTTAAAATCCCTCGCCCTTAAAAGCGTACCGGTTCAAGTCCGGTTAGCGGCACCAGATGAAAAAGCCATTGATAAACGTACCTGCGTTGATCAATGGCTTTTTTGTATAGTTCCTTCATTTTAACTGAACTGCCACAAAAAAGCCGGACAAAAATAAAATGAAATTTATGCCAAGCGGATAAGAGAATCTTGGGTGGTGCATTATTTTGTGCGTTTTTCTACATTGAAGGCCTCTTTCTGTCCTGATTTGATGCGATGAAAAGTTGTGCATATCCGATAACAGTTGATAATTTTATACTTGAGAAAAATGGTGGTTTATGGTACAATAAATATGAATATCTTGAATATGAGGGATCATTAGCATTCATATGTTTGACTGAAAGTGATTATGAAGGACGGGATCAATGTGAATATCGAAATTATAGACAACAAAAATAAAACGCTTAAAGATGACCTGACTTCCGAGATAAGGCAGGGGAGCAGGTTATCTGTTGCTGCGGCGTGTTTTTCCATATATGCTTTTCAGAAGCTGAAAAAGCAGCTTACTGATATTGAGGAGCTTCACTTTATATTTACATCGCCCACATTTACCACTGAAAAAGCTAAGAAAGAAAAACGAGAGTTCTATATTCCCCGTCTGAACAGAGAACGCAGTCTTTACGGTACGGAATTTGAAGTAAAGCTTCGTAATGAGCTTAGCCAAAAGGCTATTGCTAAGGAATGTGCGGACTGGATACGTCAAAAGGTCACATTCAAATCCAATGTTACAAATGAAAATATGATGGGCTTTATCAATGTTGATGATAAAAACTATATGCCCGTAAACGGATTTACAACAGTGGATCTTGGCTGTGAACGAGGCAACAATGCTTACAGTATGATACAGAAAACCGGATCGCCTTTTTCCGAATCATATATAAAGCTTTTTGACGATCTTTGGAATGACAAGAACCGTTTGCAGGACGTTACCGATGATGTCATAGAAAATATTTCCGCTGCATATAACGAAAATTCTCCCGATTTCATATATTTCGTAACGCTGTACAACATCTTCAACGAATTTCTTGAAGATATATCGGAAGATGTTCTTCCCAATGAAGCTACCGGATTTAAGGAAAGCAAGGTATGGAATCTGCTGTATAATTTCCAGAGGGACGCTGCTCTTGCGATCATAAATAAGCTTGAAAAATACAATGGCTGTATTCTTGCCGACAGCGTTGGTCTTGGTAAAACATTTACAGCACTTTCTGTTATTAAGTATTATGAAAACTGCAATAAGTCTGTTCTTGTATTATTCATAAGCGGATATGCTCTTTGTATGGTAAGACTTGTTGACGTTGTACCGTTTACGAAGAAACACTTCAATGGGGCATTGATGGACGGAGTACCAAACCCTGCGGGATATGCCTGGATTTTGAACGATGCGAGATAACTTATTAAATCTTTTAAGTGTAAGGGACAGTTACATATTTATTATGTGGACGCTTCTCTTGTAAAGGTGCTTGCACCGATAGATACAAAATCGGGCGGTGAGGTACATGAGAAGTTCTATAAGCTGCTTTATATTTAAAAATGATAGTATCATAAAGGTGGGTGGATAGTTTTGGACAATGAACAGATTGGAACAGCTGCTGTTATAGCTGCTATTTCAAAAACGAACAGATTAAAAGCGTTTGTTAATAGTGGCGATAAAGAGCCATCATTTGATGGCAATATATACATATTTAATAACGATATATATGCAAAAGAAAATATCAAAAGAGTTGGAATTCAAGTAAAAGGAAAAGGTGTAAAAGCAAAAATAAAGGATACCATTAAATATCCAGTCTCGCTTATTGACTTGAAAAATTATCAGAAAAATGGCGGTGCTATATTTTTTGTTGTATACTTCGATAAAGATAACGGAGATACAAAGCAAATATATTATGCTACATTGTTGCCTTTTAAGATAGGTGAACTCTTAAAGAACAAACAAGCCTGTAAAGGCACATTAAATGTGAAACTTAAAAAATTTCCTTCTGTTCCAAAGGAAATGACAGAAATATTCTTGAATTTTTATTCAAATGCCCAAAAACAAATGAGCTTTGCAGATAAAGCAACACCAAGTATTACTGACTTAAAAAATCAAGGTGTTCTGGAAAGTATATCGCTTTCATATATAAGCGTTGACAAAACCAATGATAATATTTTAAATTATCCCAAAGTCTTTGAAGGTAAAGAATTATATTTGTATGCAAACATAAAGGGAGGGATAGCTCCTATTCCCGTTGAGTATTATGCAGAAATAAGCCATTTACATATGAGTAGTTCTGATGACGTTGTTATAAGCGTGAATGGCATAGCTTACTACAATAGTATCATCAGAACGATAACAGCTGATAAAATAGTGTTTAGAATAGGAACAAGCGTAACACTTGTCGCTCCAAATATTACTGACTATGCTAAAATAAAAGAGGCAAAAATCAAAGTCAATGTGAAACTCGAAGGAAATCTCAATGAACGAATAACAGCCCTTCAATTTCTCATAGCAATGTTTAAATATGAATGTTTTGAAATTGATGGTCATATATTTCCAGCTGAATTTCCAAAAGAGGAATTAAAAAAATTAAATGTGAGTGAATATCCTGAAATGCTTGACAGCTATACAAGGACTTTAGCGGTTTTGAAGAAATTAAATGTGGAAAAACCTCTTAACGTTGATGATATGAACTCTGAAGATTATTGGAATTTGAATGCATTGATAGATGCAATAGAAACAGGCACGCCTATCAGAAACTCAAGCAATGAATTGTCTTTTGTTGTTAATATGAATATTGCAAATATAAGATTACTTATGACTTGCGAAAAGAAAGAAGATAATCTTTACTATATTGATGATTTCTTTAACAAACAGGTAGATGTAGTTTATCGTAATGAAGATGAAATTATCCCTGCATCTCAGTATTCTATGATGAAAGCTGATGATTTTCTTTCAATAGATAACCTAAATTTGCAAAGTATTATAAACGATTATAAGCGTTTAGCACCACACAAAAAGGTAGTTGAAAGCGCAAATATTATAATGCTTGAAATGTTTAAAGCATATGACACTTCAAAAAAAGATAAGTTCCTTGTAGCGGCAAAGACTATGTTAGAGTGGGTTGAAAACAACAGTGATAAAATAGACAGAGAAGTAATAATTATCAATAAATATCAAATTTACCGCAGAGAACGAAAACTTATATTTTCGGAAAAGCAAGAACTCTCTAAAATCATTGAAACAACACAAGCAATCGAATACAAAATAGGAGCTTTCATTCTATTAGATGAGCAGGACGAAGCACAAAATCTATTGAATACAATGGAACAGGAGGCAAAGTCTGAATTTATGTCATTTCCTATTTTTGAATTTTATTCCAAGGAGGATCCCAACAATGAACAAACTTAAAATGCAAACCCCAAACATAGCCAATGAAAACTACGAAAAACTTGCTGCGTTGTTTCCGGATGCAGTAACAGAAACAATAGACGAAAACGGCGAGGTTGTCCGTGCAATAGATAAAGACGTTCTTATGCAGGAAATATCCTGCAAAGTCGTTGACGACAAGGAGGAACGCTATCAGTTTACTTGGCCCGATAAGAAGAAGTCTATTCTGCTGGCAAATTCGCCTATAAATATGACGCTCCGTCCCTGCCGTGAGGAAAGCGTTGATTTTGACAACACGGAAAATCTCTATATTGAGGGCGATAATCTTGATGTACTTAAGCTTTTGCGTGAAACTTATCTCGGCAAGGTGAAAATGATCTATATTGATCCGCCGTACAACACGGGAAACGATTTTGTTTACAAAGATGATTTTGCGGAAAATGCCGACGAGTATCTTGATAGAAGCGGTCAGTATGACGAGGAGGGTAACCGTCTTGTGCAGAACACCGAAAGCAATGGTCGTTTTCATACTGACTGGCTTAATATGATAAAAGTGGCTAAGGATTTATTGTCTGATGATGGGGTTATTTTTATTTCTATTGATGATAATGAAGTTGAAAATCTAAGAAAAGTTTGTGATGAAATATTGGGAGAAGATTCATTTATCGCATGTTATTTAAAGCAATCTAAAGTTGGAGGAGGAAGCGATTCAAAATTTATTGTAAAAGAACATGAATATTGTCTTGTATATGCCAAAAACATAGAAAATGCTGAAGAAATGTTTATGGCTCATGATGAAGAATATCTTAAACGTTATAAAGAACAAGATGAAAAGGGAAAGTTCTTTTGGGATACTTTTGCTCGCCCAGGATTAAAAAACCCTATTAATTATGACATTATCGCCCCCGATGGTACAGTTATGAATTATGGTTGGATTCATGGAAAAGAACGTTATGAACAGGAAGTTAAAGATGGTTCAGTCAGGATAATTCCCAAAACTGGTGGTGGTTGGTCTGTACAGTTTAAGCATTATTTAAATATTAATGGAAAAAAGCCTCGTAGTATGACAATGGACTTTGGTGGAAGTATTGAAGGAAAAACAGATTTAGGGCAATTATTTGAAAATGAAAAGATTTTTAGCTATCCTAAATCAGTAAAGTTTATAAAAACATTGCTTAATACCATAAATGATAAAAATACAATTATTTTAGATTTCTTTCCAGGCTCCGCCACCACCGCCCACGCAGTAATGCAGCTTAATGCGGAAGAAAATGGGGGGGGGGTACGGCTGTCGCCGGTTTATTATGGTGCAGCTGCCTGAACCCTGTGACGAAAAAAGCGAAGCATACAAGGCAGGATATAAAAATATCTGTGAAATCGGTAAAGAGCGCATAAGACGTGCCGCAAAGAAGATAGCAGAAGAAAACCCCAATGCAAAATTTGACGGCGGTTTTCGTGTTCTTAAGCTTGACAGCACAAATATGAAAGATGTTTATTACAATCCCTCAGAGTTTCAGCCGAACCTGCTTGACAGCCTTGCAGATAATATCAAGGAGGACAGAACAGCCGAAGATCTGCTGTTCCAGGTAATGCTTGAACTTGGTATACTGCTTTCGGGCAAGATCGAGGAAAATGTTATCGGCGGCAAAAAGGTATTTAATGTTGAGGATAACTATCTTATTGTCTGCTTTGACGAGAATGTGACCGAGGAAACAATTACAGAAATTGCAAAGCGGAAGCCATACTATTTCGTTATGCGTGACAGTTCTATGGCAAACGACAGCGTTGCGACTAACTTTGAGCAGATATTTGCGACTTATTCGGCTGATACGATAAGGAAGGTGCTGTAAATGAAATTTAATTTTAAGATACAGCAGTATCAGACAGATGCCGTTGAAGCCGTAATAAATGTATTCGGCGGACAGGGTTTTCATAAAAACGGCGGATATATCCGTGATCTTGGAATACTTGAACGTCAGACAGCGGTTCAGACAAGCCTTTTGAATGAAGATGAAGCCGATATTTACGATGATACAGGCTTTAAAAACGATGAGATAGACCTTACCGACACACAGCTCCTCACAAATATTCAGAAATTGCAGAGGGACAATAATATCAAGGTTTCGCCCTCTCTTGTAAAGGATTTAGGCAGATGCAGTCTTGATATTGAAATGGAGACAGGAACAGGCAAGACCTATGTTTACATAAAGACAATGTTTGAGCTGAACAAGCGTTATGGCTGGACAAAGTTTATTGTCGTTGTGCCGAGCATCGCTATCCGTGAGGGTGTGAAAAAGACTTTTGAGATAACCTCCGATCACTTTATGGAGCATTACGGCAAGCGTGCAAGATTTTTCGTATATAACAGTTCAAATCTTACTCAGCTTGACAGCTTTTCCTCCGACGGCGGAATAAATGTAATGATAATCAATACACAAGCATTTGCGGCATCGCTGAAAGAGGACGGAAAAAGCAAGGAAGCGAGAATTATCTATTCCAAACGTGACGAATTCGGTTCACGCAGACCTATTGACGTTATCAAAGCAAACAGACCTATCATTATCCTTGATGAGCCGCAGAAAATGGGCGGTGCTGTTACGCAGAAGGCACTTGCAAACTTTAATCCGCTTTTTACACTTAATTACTCCGCTACACATAAAAACGAACATAATATGGTTTATGTTCTTGATGCGCTTGAAGCGTATAATCAGCGGCTTGTAAAGAAAATAGAGGTCAAAGGCTTTGAAGTAAAAAATCTTCGGGGAACGGACAGCTATATGTTCCTTGAAGAAATTGTTATAAGTCCCAAGAAGCCTCCTATGGCAAGAATTGAGCTGGAGATAGGCTATAAAAAGTCTATCAACCGTGAAACACGAATTGTCGGTGTGGGTGATGATCTTTATTATGTGTCGCAGGAAATGGAACAGTACAAGAGCTACACTGTATCAAGCATTGATCCAATCGAAAGAACAGTCACTTTCCTCAACGGTGAAACAATTTCCGTCGGAGAAGTACGTGGTGATGTATCCGAAAAGGATATGCGGCGAATTCAGATAAGAGAAACCATTCTTTCGCACTTTGAAAAGGAAGAAAGGCTGTTTGATATGGGCATAAAATGTCTGTCGCTTTTCTTTATTGATGAAGTTGCGAAATACCGTCAATATGATGAAAACGGCGATGAAGTTCTCGGCGAATATGGTGTTGTCTTTGAGCAGGAATACAACAGTATTCTGAATAATAAGCTCACTATGGAAGATACGCATTATCAGAAATATCTCCGTGAAATGTGCAGTGACGAAAAGGCTGTTCACAAGGGATATTTCAGCATTGACAAGAAAACAGGACACAGCATTGACAGTCAGCTGAAACGTGGAAGTGAATTTTCCGATGATATTTCGGCTTATGATCTTATTCTGAAAAACAAGGAGCGTCTGTTGAGTTTTGATGAACCGACACGATTCATTTTCTCACATTCCGCACTTCGTGAGGGCTGGGATAACCCGAATGTGTTCCAGATATGCACATTGAAACATTCCGACAATCAGACCGCCAAGCGTCAGGAAGTCGGACGAGGACTTCGCCTTTGTGTTGATCAGGACGGAAACCGTATGGACAAAGAAGCCCTCGGAGATACTGTACATAATGTGAATATGCTTACAGTTATTGCAAGCGAAAGCTACAAAAATTTTGTAAGCGATTTGCAGTCGGATATCAAGGCAGAACTTTATGACAGACCGTCCAAGGCGACTATCGAATACTTTGAGGGTAAGACTGTTACAGTCGATGGAGAACCCGTTATCATCGATAAAACTCAGGCAAAGATCATTTACAAGTATCTTGCCAAAAATGACTATATCGACAATGACGATAATGTTACCGATGAATACAGAAATGATAGGTCAAACAATTCTCTTGCACCTGTTCCCGATGAGATAAAGGACATTGAATCGGGTGTTCACAAGCTCGTTCAGGCTATTTTTGATGAAAGCGTTCTTAACGATATGATAAAGGACGGACGTGAAACTAAGGTCAGGGATAATCCGCTTAATGATAATTTCTCCAAAAAGGAATTTCAGACCTTGTGGGGATATATCAATCACAAGTATGCTTACACAGTTTCTTTTGACAGTGATGAACTTATACAGAAAGCATCTGCGTATATCAACGAAAAACTGAACGTATCAGAGCTTATGTACACAGCTACCGTCGGACAGCAGAAAAAGGATATGAACCAGTACGAGATCGAAAGAGGTGCATCATTCGGCAGTGAAAAGTCAAAGACAAAAACTCTGAATCATGCTGAAACAAGCAGGGTAAAATATGACCTTGTTGGTAAGATAGCACAGGGAACAACTCTCACAAGAAGAACAGTTACGGCTATTCTGAAAGAGCTTGAACCGAAGAAGCTTTATATGTTCAGAAACAATCCTGAAGAATTTATTTCAAAGGTAATAAGGCTTATCAATGAGCAGAAAGCTACAATGATAGTAGAGCATATCACTTATACGGAAAGCTCAGAAGAACCATATGACAGCAACATATTTACCGCTGAAAAGAACTCACAAAGCTTTGACAAGGCATTTGCAGCAGAAAAAGCAATACAGGATTATGTTTTCACGGACGGCACGGCGGAACAGAGCGTTGAACGCAGATTTGCACAGGATCTTGACAAGGCCGATGAAGTATGTGTATATGCAAAGCTGCCGAAGGGATTTTCAATTCCGACACCCGTTGGCAATTACTCTCCCGACTGGGCGATAGCTTTCTATGAAGGCACAGTAAAACACATTTTCTTTATTGCTGAAACCAAGGGGTCAATGGAAAGTTTTGATCTGCGCCGTATTGAGGAGGCAAAAATATCCTGTGCAAAAAAGCTTTTTAACAATATTTCCACAAGCAATATCAGATATGATGCCGTTGACAGTTATCGCAGCTTGCTGGATATTGTTATGAAATAATTATGATAGGATAGGAGGTGAACTTGACCTGCAGAGCAGGATCGTCAAAAGGCAAACAACCGATATTTTTCATTATTTATACTAATAACCATTTGTTCTATGGATAAAGGCGGTGGATAGAATACGTCC
>ENA-ORPK01002665-ORPK01002665.1-human-gut-metagenome-genome-assembly--contig:-NODE-2665-length-11979-cov-3.453036_pt1 | contig 11979 bp, 7 predicted proteins | sample MGYA00242139_ERZ509068 | MGnify/ENA primary metagenome ERZ509068 (study PRJEB26280, sample SAMEA2338687) | human gut metagenome | biome: human gut; feature: human-associated habitat; material: faeces... | reverse complement strand
TCTAAATCTAATTCAGATAAAATACGTTCTCCCAAAGAGTCTGTTTTTGTTGCCCCAACAATGTTTAGGTTTTTGTATATTGAACCAAGACTACCTGAAACTTTATAGTTTGCAGGAGTTTTGTTCCCGAGAGAATCTTCGTCAAAAAGATTAAATGTTTTATCTAAAATATTGCCGTCAGAATCTTTTAGTTCGGTATTAGTCAATGCAACCAAGGCATCTGCTATTGTTGCGACAGTATTTGTATTAACTTTGGTAACTGTTATATTAAGACTGTCATTTGTTGTATTCGTTTTGCCTAGCCCTAATGTTCCATAAATATCTTTTGTTGTTGTGATATCGCCAAATAAATCTTTATAATTTGCTGTCGGCGTAAGAGGGTTAGTTTTGGTTGTAACAATTTGTGTTATTTTACCGGTAGTTGACGTAAGCGGAGTTAATTTATCACTCAATGCAAGTTGCAAGCTATCAGTCTTATCATTGTTTTGAATTATTTGGATTTTCAGATTTTTATTCAAAATATCATCAAATGAATTATTAATAACATTCAAATTATCAATTGTTATAGTACCGCCCGAAGATATAGTACCGCTCGAAGATGTTTGCGTCGTAAATCCGTCTGCAATTTTGTCACCTATTGTATAATTTGACTTACCACTATTTGCTTTTGACAAATCTATATCAATATTATATTTTGCACTTGCACTAGAATTTAGCGAATTAAATTCTGAAAAATTTTGAATTATTCCATCTGCCGTATCAATAAGAACATTTCCCCTAACAGAAACATTCGCACCACCTTTAAAATCTGCGTTGTTATAAAGTTTAATTGTTCCTGTATCATCACCTGTCAACAACACATTGTACCCACTTACACCATTAATATAATCATTTAATAATATTGTACCGCCTGTCGTTGCGTTTAATGTAAGGGTTTTGCCTGATGCATCGACATTAATTGCTTCATAATTCTTTGTCGCTCCGCCGTCAGTCGAAACATAATTGCCTGTGAATTCAGTCAAGCCGTTATTATTTGCATTAATAACCAAATCTTGTGTAGTATAAATCGCCCCACCTGCTGCATTGCTTCCGCCAACAGACATTGCATAATTATTTTTGAAAACAGAATTGTTTATCTCCCTTATAGTTGCAGTATTACTAATTGCGCCACCATATGCGCCATTTGAAGAATCTGTTGATTCTGTTTTGGCATAGTTGTTTTCAAATGTACTGTTTATAGAGTCGATAATTGCATTTTTGTAATCATTTTGCGATTTTACATAAAAATTTGCTATTGCTCCGCCATATGCACTATTTTTAGTGGATAAAGCATAGTTTTCGCTAAAATTAGCTTTGATATTCCCAATTTGAGCAATATCGTTATCTTTTGAACTCTCAACATAGTTCGCAATAACACCGCCATTTGCAGAAAGTTCTGTTGATTGTACGGAATTATTTTTGTAAGTCCCTAAAATCGCATCTTTAACTGAAACAATTTTATTATTTTCATCAAGAGTATAACCAATTCCAACAAAGGCATTCCCTTGCCCGTTAACAGAATTAGAAATTACACCACCGCTTGCGTCCATTATTTTTGAATCCGAAACAAGTGAATTCCCAACATATTCGCCATTAATACTTTTAATAATAGCATTGCCCTGACAAGATTGGATTGAATTTGCAATAATTGTTCCGGAAGCATGTCTGCCACTCAAAGCTTTTGTTTCGCCGGAAGTTGATGTTGAAATTGTACTTTCCAAACGGTTATTAGAAACTTGTTTTAAATTTATGTCTCCAAGACTAACTGTAGTGTTTGTAGTTTTTATACCACCATGAAGAAAGTTATAAATAATTCCGCCACGAGCATTGTCATTACAATCGACAGCAGTTAAAGTATTACCACTAATTTTATCAACAGTTACATTGCCGTTTTTTGAAATAACAGTTTCATTTTCTACAGGAACTAATGCCGAACGCAATAACAAAGAAGTTATATTCGTTGCTGTTATAGTGTTTTCATTAATTTGTCCTACTGTAAGATTGCCTATATTAGATGAAATTGTTGAATTGTTCGGCGACTCTCTTAAATACAACACAAAACCGGTAGAAGTAGAATTTCCTTTTCCTGTAATAGTGTTATTATTAATTTCGCCAATAGTTATATCATTGACACTTGCACCTTGAAGATTTATTACTCCGCCACGTAAAAAATTCATCTCAAATTTGTTATCTGAAACAGAATCTATTGAAATTGAATTCATAGTTCCTGTAACGTTTGTAATCAACCCATTTATATCAGTTTGTGCTTTTATAGTGTTTCCGACTATTTGTCCAATTTTTAGTGTGTTATTAACCGTTCCGCTTTCATTATATATTAGCCCGCCATCAATTTTTAAATTAGAATTAATTGTATTGCCTGAAAAAGAATTAATATGTAACTTATCTATCGTTCCAAGTTTGTTTTGAATAAATCCGCCAGTAACCGAATTATTAGTAGCAGTTATTTTGTTATCTTTTACATCATTCCAATTTATTGATTGAATACTGCTACTCTCGTTATTTAGAATTCCGCCCGAAACATTAACCTTAGCAGTAATTTGGTTTTTATTTACATTTCCATCCAAATTCAATTTACCAACCGGAGTAAGTGTTCTCCTGTTGTAAATTACCCCACCGGAAACATTCCCTGCTGATGTTATTTGGTTATCAATTAAATCTGTTATAGTCCCTTTAGATTTTGCTGTTTGAATATTAATAGCTCCACCATTAATGCTGTTGTTTTTAATATTTACTCTGCTTGAAGAAACACTAACATTATTCAAAGTTGCATCGCAATCTTTCAAAAACAAAACAGGGCCATTTTGAACAGCAGATGTCGTTCTACCACTAATATCAACATTTTCCAATGATATAGTTGTATTTGCATTATTAACATTTATACTAGAATTTTTCCCAGTATATTGCATGTTTTTGAGAGTTAAATTTGAACCGTTTGAAAAAATAAATCTTGAATCTTTTTCGTTTGTTAAACTCTTTCCATCCCCATCAATTTCAATTGTCTTAGCGCCAATTTGGATTGTCTTCAAACTCGAAATATCTATATCTTTTTCAAACTGTATTTTAGCAGTATTGGATGCTTTTTCAATTGCAGATTTTAATTCTGGACCAGTGGAAACAAGAATAGGCAAATCTTCAGCTATAGCAGAATTATTCCCACTTAGCATAAGTGATAATATGGCGGAGTATAGTAAAATTTTTTTCTTCTTATGTTTGCTTGCTATCTTGCCCATTCCAATGACATTATAGTATAAATAATTTGTAAAAACAAATACGCCAAGCTTCTGCAGTTTATTCACTATAAATTTTGTAACTATTAAATGTTATTGCTTTTAGAGTTTTTTATAAACATTTTTGAAAACGTTTTCAAAATTGTATTTTTTTATCAATTCATCAATATTCATGTACTGTTTGTCGTAGTCGCCAATTATGAATAAACTTCCTTTTTTTAGAAAATCAGAAGCAAGTTTTACGAAAAACTCCATCTTATCATTTAAAAAATAACCTAAAATATTTCGGCACATTAAAATTGTATTTGAATTATCTTTAATCTTTGTAATCTCTTTAAACATATCTCCTTTATTAAATTGCACATTTTGTGTTAATTTCTTACTTGCCTTTAATGTTGTAAAGCCTTGAGTGTTGGTATCGTTTTTTATTTTAATTTTTTTGTTTGTCTTTTCAAAAAAATCATCAACATTGTTTGTTCTCAATGTCGCTTCGCAAATATCCATGTCATCTGCCTGTATATATCCGCTTTTCGCAACAGTCAATATTTCATCATCAATGTCATAGGCTTTTATCGGGAAAAATTTGTTTATATTATTTTTTGCTGTCGTAAATAATGAAATTATCTTAGAATACGCTTCAGATCCATCGGAAGCTGCAAACATTACAATGTTCACTTTGTCTTTATTTTTAAAGTGGTCAATCTCATATTTGGCTAATTTGTCCCATTCCAAATCATCTCTAAAAAGTCTTGTATAACAGCCCAAAGTATTACCCGATGAATCTTTAAAACGTCTGCCGTTTGATTGAAATGAGATGCTGTTGTTAATTCGCATTTGCATATTAATTCAAAAACTTGTGAATAAATTTTTTGCTACTTGAATGTATTAGTCGTGTTTGGTAATGCTGTGTTTTTTTGTTTCCTTAATTTTTTGACAAAATTTTCAAGGCGATTAATTGCTTCTTTGAGATTTTCCATTGAATATGCATAAGATATTCTCAAAAAGCCTTCTCCGCTTTGCCCGAATGCAGTTCCCGGAACTGCAGCCACTTTTTCTTCTCGTAAAAATCTGGTTGCAAATTCTTCACTCGTCATACCAAATTCTTTTATACAAGGAAATACATAAAAAGCTCCATACGGTTCGAAACATTCAAGCCCAATATCTTTAAACCGTTTCATTAAATAACGTCGTCTTTGGTTGTACGCTTGTCGCATTTCTTTAACATCGTTATCACCGTTTTTGAGAGCTTCTATAGCTGCATATTGGCTTGTCGTTGGGGCACACATAATAGCAAATTGGTGAATTTTTGTCATTTGTTTGATTATAGGTTCAGGTCCGCAAGCATAACCTAAACGCCATCCTGTCATTGCATAAGCTTTTGAAAAACCGTTTATCAATAATGTTCTTTCCTGCATTCCATCAATACTTGTAATAGATGCGTGCTCGCCGTTATAAGTAAGTTCGCTATAGATTTCATCTGACATTACAAAAATATTTTTTTCAATAATAACTTTTGCAATTTTTTCTAAATCAGATTTTTCCATAATTGCACCAGTCGGGTTGTTCGGATAAGGTAAAATCAAAACTTTAGTTTTGTCTGTAATAGCTTGTTCAAGTTCTTCTGCGGTAAGGCGGAAATCATTTTCGGCTTTAAGGTTAATTATGACCGGTTTAGCCCCGGCAAGTATAGCGCACGGCTCATACGAAACATAAGAAGGTTGAGGAATGATAACTTCATCCCCTGTATTAATCATTGCTCTTAGCCCAATATCGATAGCTTCTGAACCACCAACGGTTACGATAACTTCTTTCATTGGATCATAATTTATTTTTTGAGTTCTTGAAATGTAGTTTGTGATTTCTTTGCGTAAATCTTTCAAGCCTGCGTTGGAAGTGTAAAAAGTTTTACCCTTTTCAAGAGCAAAAATACCTTCATCTCTTATATGCCAAGGTGTTTCAAAATCAGGCTCGCCAACACCAAGCGAAATTGCATCTTTCATCTCGCTGACTATGTCAAAAAATTTTCTTATTCCGGATGGCTTAATATTTTGAACTTTTTCGCAAATAGGGTATTTCATGGTGTAATAATTTCTCTTTCTTGCTCTTCTGAAACTTTGTTAACAATTGTGCCGTGGTCTTTGTATTTTTTTAAAATAAAATGTGTTGCTGTGCTCAAAACTCTATCCAGAGTTGAAAGCTTGTCTGTTACAAAGTTTGAAATTTCTTTTAATGTTTTTTCTTCAAGAGTTACCAGTAGATCGTACCCGCCTGAAATCAAATAAACAGATTTTACTTCCGGATATTTGTAAATCCTTTCTGCAATTTTGTCAAATCCTTGTCCACGTTGTGGAGTGACTTTTACTTCGATTAGGGCTGTAACTTTTTCTATATTGGTTTTTTCCCAATTTATAAGTGTGTGGTAACCGCAAATAATACCTTCCTTTTCAAGTTCGGCAATTTTATTAATAACATCGATTTCTTTTTCTCCAAGCATTGCCGAAAGTTCAGTCAAATTGATACGACTGTTTTTTTCTATAATAGATAGCAATTCTTCTTTCACAGAACTCTCCTTTTTTATGATTATATGACAATTGGTGCAAAATTGCATTATTGTAAACAAAAAATGCGGATTTTGTAAAATCCGCATTTTCTATACTTATTATATTTGTTATTGAACTGCAATTGATTGCCCTGTAGTCATTTTGCTCAAAACTTCTACTGCTTTTTTTAATTGTAAATCATTTTTATTTTTTACATCATCTTCTGTTAATTTCACAACGATGTCAGGTGTAATCCCTTTTTTGTTGATATCTGTTCCATTCGGAGTTAGATATTTTTGGATTGTAATGTTTATACCTGATTCGTAAGGAAGTTTGTTTATTTCTTGAACCAAGCCTTTTCCGAAAGATTGTTCTCCGATAATTACGGCTCTGTGGTTGTCTTTCATTGCACCTGAAAAGATTTCTGATGCTGATGCTGAACCTTTGTTAATCAATACCACAACAGGCTTTTTAGTATAAACACCGGCAGAAGCTCTTTGAGTTTCTTTGTAGCCATCTCTGTCTACTGTACTAACAATTGTTCCGCCATCCAAAAACATATCTGAGATGTAAATAGCGTTTGTCAAAAGTCCGCCAGGGTTTGAACGAAGGTCTATAATGAAGCCTTTTTTGTTCCTGTTTGTGTTAAGGATGTTTCCGAATTCTGTTGCAGCATTTCTGCTGATGAATGAACTTAATCTGATGTAGCAGAAATCGTTCGGAATTGTCATGTCTGTCGGAAGTTTTTGGGAAATTGATTTGATTTCAATCTCCGCACGAGTGATTGTGTAAGTTTTAGGAGCTACATCTTTGCGTTTTACAAGTAAAGTAACTTGAGTACCCTCTTTACCTCTAATTTTGTCAGCAGCTTTGTCTACTGTGATACCTTTTGTGCTTACGCCATCAATTTCTAGAATTTCGTCATCAGCTTGAAGCCCTGCTTTTTCAGCCGGAGTATCTTCAATTGGGGCGATAACCATTAATTTGCCATCTTTTACTCCGATTTGAATACCAATACCTTTTAAAGAACCTTTGATTGAACTTGTTTCGTCGGCAAATTCTTTAGGGTCTAAAAATTTTGTGTATGGATCATTTAAACTTGCAACCATTGTGTTGATTGCAACATAGGCATCCTCATTTGTGTGAATTTGATTGTCGTATTTGTGACGCCATTTTGCCCAGTTTTGTTGGTTGTTACTTTGGTCAACGAATTTGCTATTGATTAATCTCCAAACATTGTCGTACAAATCTGTTGGACTGTAAGCAAAGACGTTATCACGGATTACCCATCCTGAAAGGAGCAGGAATGCTCCTAAAAATATAATACTTTTCTTCATAATGTTTCTCATTCTCTAATAATTTCCTCCAAATACTCTTAACCTTTTTGTTGCACAACTTATTTATTAAGATGTAATTTCAATAAAAAAGTTTCCGAATTTGCAATTTTGAGCATTAAAAGTTTCTTTTGATTTTATAATAACATAATTTTCTAAAAAAAGGAAATTTTCATTATGTATTCAGACTATTTTTTTTCATCCGTTAAAAGCAGATATGTTAAGAAATCGAGGCGCTCAATAATTTCCATGTAGCTTTCAATAGTAATATCGAGGTTGCTTTTTGCTGATTGCTTTGACATATCAATGCATTTAAGAATTTCTTTTTTTAAGTTTGTACTCATCACATTTTATTCCTTTCCTGATAATATGGAAATTATATTAAAAAATTAAAAATAAATCAAGCAAAAAACGGAAATAAAATTAAAACGTTTAATAGCGATAAAAAATATAGTAAAGAGCTACGTGCGTAAAACATAATTCGTTACAGTGTTGTCGCTTTGTACCAAAAAAAAGCTATGTACATAAGAAGTGCATAGCTGTTGATTAGGGATATGTGTATCTTAGTTCTCTAAGGAGTATGGTTATATATTAGCAGACGAAATTGGAAATTAAATCATAAAAATGTATGATGTTTTGTAGTTTGTGTTATAATTCAAATATGTTCGATAGTTTAAGTGACAAGTTACGTGATATTATAAGCAAAACGAGTGGTAAAGAACTGACTCAGGATAACATGCAAGAGGCGTTGCGTGAGATTAGGCGTGCTCTTTTGGATGCTGATGTTAATTTGAGAGTTGTAAAGGCTTTTATTTCCAGTGTTAGAGATAAGGCTGAGGGTGAAAAAGTGCTTGAGGGTGTTGACCCTTCTCAACAATTGATTAAGATTGTGCATGACGAACTTGTTAAGCTTTTGGGAACAGAAAATAAACCGTTGGATTTGTCTGGTAATCCTAGTTTGATAATGATGTTGGGATTGCAGGGCTCTGGTAAAACTACTTCTTCTGCAAAGCTTGCCGTTAAGTTGAAAAAAGAAGGTAAAAAACCTTTATTGGTAGCATGTGACGTTTATCGGCCGGCTGCTGTTTCTCAGTTGCAAACTTTGGGAAAAGAGATTGAAAATGAAGTTTTTACAATTCCTGATTGTTGTGATGTTCAGAGAATTGTGCGTGAAGCTATTGAGTATGCAAGTGCTAACGGATTTGATGTATTGATTTTAGACACAGCCGGACGTTTACAGATTGATACCGAAATGATGGCTGAATTATTATTGATTGACAGGATTTTCCATCCAAATGAGAAATTACTTGTAATTGATTCCATGACTGGTCAAGAGGCTGTGAATGTTGCTGAAAACTTTGATGCGCAATTAGGTTTGAGCGGATTGGTTATGACAAAACTTGATGGTGATAGCAGAGGCGGAGCTACATTGAGTGTTGTTTATTGCACCGGAAAACCTGTTAAGTTGACTGGTACAGGTGAAAAACTTAATGCCTTAGAAGATTTTTATCCAGAGAGAATGGCAACTAGAATTCTTGGTATGGGAGATATTGTTTCTTTGGTAGAGCGTGCGCAGGAAGTTTTTGACGAGAAACAGGCGTTGGAACTTGAAGAGAAAATGAGTAAGAATAATTTTTCTTACAATGACTTTTTGAAGATGCAGAAACAGATGCAGGCTTTTGGCTCTATGGGGAACATGCTCGGCATGCTCGGGATTAATATTGGGAAAGATGATAGAGACAAGATTTCTCATGAGGGTGAAAAACAGTTTAAGAAGATGGAAGTTTTTATTTCTAGCATGACGCCTGAGGAACGTTCTAATCCAGATTTGATAAATACTAGCAGAAAGAAACGTATTGCAAAGGGATGTGGATTGGATTTAGCAGAAATTAATGCGTATATCAAACAGTTTGAGCAAATGCGCATGATGATGAAAGGCATGTCCGATATGAAAAATATGTTTGGCAAGTTTGGTGGGGGAATGCCAGATATGAGTAAAATGGGTAATCTTGGCGGACTTGGTGGCTTTAATGGGAAGCTTGGCAAGCATGCTATGAACAAAGCGATGAAAATGATGCGTCGTTTCAAGTAATAGGTTTGGTTTAATTTTTTATTTTTTAATGAGCTAAAATATTAATTTTTTGTTTATTTTTTTAACCTTTTCAAAAATCAATGTTATAACAATAATATAGATTGTAAGTCGGTGTGTTAAACCGACGATGAATAGAAATTTAATTGAAAAGGAGATAATAAATTATGGCAAAAACAATTGGTATTGACTTAGGTACAACAAACTCAGTTGTAGCCGTTATGGAAGGTGGTAAACCGACAGTTATAGCTAACGCAGAAGGATCAAGAACAACTCCTTCAATCGTTGGTTTTTCTAAAACAGGTGAAAAATTGGTAGGTCAATTGGCAAAACGTCAAGCTATCCTTAACCCTGATAAAACAATCGCTTCAATCAAAAGACACATGGGCGATGATTACAAAGTAAACATCGACGGAAAAGATTACACTCCGCAAGAAATCTCAGCTATGATTTTGAGAAAATTGGCTGATGATGCTTCTAACTACTTGGGAGAAAAAGTTACATCTGCTGTAATCACAGTTCCTGCGTACTTCAACGATGCTCAAAGACAAGCAACAAAAGATGCCGGTAAAATCGCAGGTTTGGACGTTCTTCGTATCGTAAACGAACCGACAGCAGCAGCTTTGGCTTACGGTCTTGAAAAAGATAAGTCAGAAAAAGTTCTTGTATTCGACTTAGGTGGTGGTACATTTGATGTATCTATCTTGGAAATCGGTGATGGCGTTCACGAAGTTCTTTCAACATCTGGTGATACTCACTTAGGTGGCGATGATTTCGACCAAAAAGTTATGGATTGGATTTGCGAAGAATTCAAAAAACAAGAAGGTATTGACCTTAAAGGTGACAAACAAGCTATGCAACGTGTTAAAGAAGCTGCTGAAAAAGCTAAATGTGAATTGTCATCAGTTATGGAAACAAACATCAACTTACCGTTCATCACAGCTGACGCTAACGGCCCTAAACACTTAGACTTGAACTTGACAAGAGCTAAATTCGAAGATTTGAGTCGTGACCTTTTGAACAGATGTAAAGTTCCGGTTGAAAATGCTTTGAAAGATGCCGGAATTACTAAAAACGACATCAACGAAGTAGTTCTAGTTGGTGGTTCAACTCGTATCCCTGCTGTTCAACAATTGGTTAAAGAATACACAGGTAAAGAACCTAACCAATCAGTAAACCCTGATGAAGTTGTTGCAGTTGGTGCTGCTATCCAAGCCGGTGTACTTGCTGGTGAAGTTAAGGATATCGTACTTCTTGATGTAACTCCATTGACTTTGGGTATTGAAACTTTGGGTGGCGTAATGACTCCGCTTGTTCCTAGAAACACAACTATTCCGGTTTCTAAATCACAAGTGTTCTCAACTGCCGAAAACAACCAAACAGCTGTTGATATTCACGTTCTTCAAGGTGAAAGACCAATGTCTAGAGATAACAAATCACTAGGTATGTTCCGACTTGAAGGTATTGCTCCAGCAATGCGTGGTATTCCTCAAATTGAAGTTACATTCGATATCGATGCTAACGGTATTGTAAACGTTTCAGCTAAAGATAAAGCTACAAACAAAGAACAAAAAATTACAATCACAAACTCTTCTAACTTGTCTGAACAAGATATCGATAAGATGGTTAAAGAAGCAGAAGCTAACGCTCAAGAAGACAAGAAGAAAAAAGAAGAAGCTGAAATTAAAAACAATGCAACAAGCTTAATCGGCTCAGCTGACAGAATTGTAAAAGATTTTGAAGGCAAAATCGATGCAGCAGACAAGTCAAAATTAGACGAACAAAAAGCAGCATTGCAAAAAGCAATTGATGAAAACAAACCGACAGATGAATTGAAAAAATTGTCTGACGAATTGCAACAAACAATGTTCAGTATTTCTCAAAAAGCTTATGAAGCTGTTCAAAAAGAAGAACAATCAACAGCAAGCTCTGAAAATGCTTCATCATCAGCAGAAGACAAGAAAAATGATGATGACGTAATCGATGCTGAATATACAAAAGAATAATTTTGAAATAGTTAAAATCATCATATTAAATAAAAATCGGACTCCTATTTGGGGGTTCGATTTTTTATGTAGAAGAATGAATTGTGACTATACATGATGTCATTCTGAAAAGACAGAAAATCAAGCGATTAGCGTAGATTTTCGTCTTATTCAGAATCTATAATAATATTGGAATAACAGTAATATTGTTGTGTTTATCTTGCTATCGTGGTAATTGGGCTCTATTATTAACCAAACTAGCAATACCAATTTATTATTTTTTCCAATAACTGAGCGGTTTATATAATATATCCCAATATGGTTTAGAACTGTCTATCGGATTTAAGTTTCTGTGTGCATAATAGTAACAGTGGCTGGTATTGTAGGAGTTTTGTAAGGTTGGATTACACATTGTTAACCATTCGTAATTTTCCAATAAAAAATGCCCTCTTGCGAAGGCATTTTTTACAATTCTGATTAATCAATAATCGCTTATTTGATTTCAACAGTTGCACCAGCAGCTTCAAGTTGTTTTTTGATAGCTTCAGCATCTTCTTTTTTGATGCCTTCTTTAACTGCTTTAGGAGCACCATCAACTAAATCTTTAGCTTCTTTCAAGCCAAGACCTGTGATAGCTCTAACTTCTTTCAATACAGCGATTTTGTTAGCACCAGCTGAAGTCAATACAACAGAAACTTCACTAGCTTCTGCTTCACCTTCGCCGCCTGCAGCAGGAGCAGCAGC
>ENA-ORPK01002662-ORPK01002662.1-human-gut-metagenome-genome-assembly--contig:-NODE-2662-length-11997-cov-2.957796_pt1 | contig 11997 bp, 2 predicted proteins | sample MGYA00242139_ERZ509068 | MGnify/ENA primary metagenome ERZ509068 (study PRJEB26280, sample SAMEA2338687) | human gut metagenome | biome: human gut; feature: human-associated habitat; material: faeces... | reverse complement strand
TGGCCAGTTCGTACACCACGCCGCTGGTCCGGACCTTGTTGTCGCTGCCCTGGGTCCGCAGGTCGCTGAGCACCAGGGATACCAGCTGGGTATCTTCGTATTTGGTTTCGTACCAGGTACGGCCGGAAGTAAACTTCCGGTCCACAAAGCCACCCCGGAAATCATCCATGAAGGTCTTGATGTCCTTGTTGATCAGGGTATCGGCTTTTTTCTCTTTCGTATGGACCACCGGCCAGGTCATTTCCAGGTTCCCCACCTGGGCCTGTTCGCTTTCCACCTCGGCAAAAGCCGGGACGGACAGGCTGAGGCAAAGGGCCATGGCCGCCAGAGTCGCTTTTTTGAACATGGTTCCACGCTCCTTTTTTCCTTAATAGTCCTAGTATAACACAAAAAGATGCGGTTGCATAAACAACCGCATCTGGTCGGAAGTCGGGAATCTGAAGTCTGAAGCCTCAGGATAGAATCCGCCTGGCAAGTCGGATTCTTTTGATTGTGCAAAACCGTAGGGGGCGCAGGCCCGGCGCCCCGCAAAATGCACAGACTGCCGGCAAATCGGCGGGCTCCCCGGCGTGGAGCCCCTACAGATTCGATTTACACCTTCAAAAATTTGCCTGCAAATTTATCCTTTGGCTCCCGACTCTTCTATCCGTTTCTTATCCCTTCACCATCTTCAATTCCCCCCGGAACTCACTGGCCATCCGGTTCAGGCTGTTGTCCCGGTTCAGGGCCGGATTGGTGGTGGCCCCGTTCTTCAGGGCGGTGTAGAGGATCCGGGCGAAGTCCTTCCGGGTCAGGAGAGGATTCCCCTCCACCTGGAGCCCGCCAAGGCCTTTCAGCACCCCGGCCTTTTCCATCTTCAGGGCACATTCATAGGCCCAGTGGTTTTCCGGCACATCGGTGAACAGGTCGTCTCCGCTCGCTGCCGGTGCTGCCGCCGGAACCGCTTTCTGTTCCGACAGTTTCTCCAGGATGGCGGTCTGCCGGGCCAGCAGTTCCATCAGCTGGGCATTGGTGTCCGCCGTTCTGACCGGAGCCACAGCCGGCTGTACGGGCCGTACCCGGGCCGCAGGAGCCACCGGTGCCACCGTTTCCACCGACCGGACGGAAGTCCGTACCGCCACAGGTCTCACTGCCGGTGCGGTTTCCACAGGACGGACCGGTGCCGCCGCTGCCGTGGAAACAGGTACCAGGGCAGGAGCCCCAGGAGCCGCTTTCACCGGTACCGGCTGGGGTTGAGCAGGTGTCCGCCGGCCCAGTTTCCAGGTAACCCCGGCGTTCACCATGTTTTCGCCGCCGCCCATGGCAACTCCCATGGACAGGATGGTCCGTTCATCGGGATGGTAGTACATGCCCACAGCGGCTGCGCTGGCGCCCCGGTAATTGCCGTACCCGGCGGAGAAGTCCACTTTGTCGTTGGGATCATAGGCTCCCGGATGGAGGGCGGCCAGAGCCGCAGCACCGGCGCCCACCCGGTCGATCCGGGAATCCAGTTTGTCCACTTCCCGGCCCAGCTGGGAGATGTTCCGGGCATTCTGTGCAATGCCTCCGGCCAGCTGTTCATCGGCTTCCCGGACCTGGCCCACATTGGCCGCATCCGTATCCGCCGTGCCCGCCTGGACATTGGTGATCTTCTGGCTGTTGGCGTTCAGGCCGTCGCTGGAGATGTAGGTCTTGTTGCCCACCTTGTATTCTTCTGCCGTCACGGTCTTGGCCGTCACAGCCCCGCTCTTGCCTTCGATGGTCACTTTGTCCAGGTCGATTTTTTCCCTGTTCAGGCTCAATTTGTAGTCCGTGCCGCCGGATTCATTTTTGGCAGAATGGTCCACAACGATATTGCTCTCGGAGCTGACAGAGGAGTGCTGACCGGCCGTGGTGTAAATATCATTCATCCGGGTATCCAATCCGGTCACCCGGTTATCCAGGTTGTTGATGGCCCCGGTGACATTCTTCGTCCCATCGGGATTTTTCAAGGTATCATGGAGCTTGCTTACATCTCCCACATCACTGGCTTTGGCCACATCTTTGATCACCACTTTCCCTTTGACAACTTCCGGTTTGGAACCATCTCCGGTAACAATATCAATGGATACCCCCTGGGATTTTGTTCCATCTCCATTGTCTATGGCAGTAACGCTGTAGGAGCCAGCTTTGATATGCTGCTCATTTGCAGAAGCGGTGGAGGTAGCCGTAGAAATAGCTTCTGCCAGCTGGCTTTCCGTGGCAGCTTTGGTGGAACCCTTATAGCCGCCCCCCAGCCGATGCTTCCTGGTTGACTTTAGCGGTCTCCCAAGTGGTATTGCTCAGATTGCTGACCGTTCTTTCTGAATCACTGCTGCTGATTACAATTCCATTGTTTCCTACGGTGACCCTGTTGTTCTTCAACGTTACGCCGCCTGACTGGAGAGATCCGTCCGTACCCAGATCGATGTGCTTGTTCAGGCTGACTTTGATATGCCCATTGGGATCTGCAGTCGTCGTTTCCGCAGTAGTGGTAATATTGCTGTCCCCTACAACTCCGATAGCCTGGCCCAGTACCTGGGAAACTTCGTTATTGTTATCGTCAGACAGCTTGAAACCGCCGGACTGGGAAGCCAGGGTCACCTGTTGAATGGCGGAAGCCAGCTGGGCTTCCGTAGCCGCCCGGTTCTTTACATAGTTGGACTGGTTCCAGGATGTATTGTCCAGACCGGTGATGTAGTACCCTTCATCGTTGCTTACCCCGTCTTTCTGCTTGCCGATGACCAGACTGATAGGATGTCCGTCAGCGTCATTTCTCGGAGTAAAGGTAATGGTATTCATGCCAGTCAGATTCGCCTGGAGCCCATAGGTGAAGGAAGCTCCGTTCTGGACCAGGGACAGGTTGTTCCCGGCATTGAAGGTTACCGTATCTCCGGCCGAAATTTGTTTGTCCACAGGGTTGGCCGTTTCATCCGTATCGCTGCCGAATGTTCCGGAAGCCGCCGTCCAGTACGTCTGATTGATGGTTTCCGCCACGTTCTTGGCGGTAGCCAGACCATCCTCTGCCGTATCAACGGCAGATACTTTGCCATCCGCAGCCGTCAGTGCCTTGGTCTTCAGTCCATAGGTCACATTCGCTGCATCAGTTCCGGCAGATTCTGTGTTAGCGGTCAGATACTGGCTGCCCGTCTTGAAGGATACCTTCTTGCCGGCACCGATATCCGCGACCTTCTGTCCATCATTACCGGCAATCTGCCAACCGCTTCCCACCTTGTCATTGACTTCTTTTAGCTGGGCTACATTGACTGCATCGGCATCATCTGTACCTTTTCCAACTCCGGTAATCTTATTACCGCCATTATTCAGGCCAGTATTGGTCAGTTTCACAGGAGACTTGGTCTTATCAGAAGACGTCAGGGTAATGCCCTGTCCGTTCTGGATATAGGTATTGCCCGCGGCGTCAGTGGTCGTAATCCCCTTCGCATCCTGAACCGTGGACCCATTCGTCGCATCGGACGTAGTGACTTTGGAAATACTGATTTCTGAATTCAGTCCATAGGTAAAGGTAGTACCATTCTGCACCAAAGTCAGGTTGCCATCCTTGGCAAAATGGATGGTATCCCCGGCTTTGACTGAGGTCTTGTTGTCCGGCGTATTATCGGCTACTACATTGATAGCTGCGCTGTTGATGGCGTTGGCCACATCCTGGGTCGTTGCCAGGCCCTTAGCCGTGGAAGTGACTGTACCAGCTTTGTCGCCAGCTCCCGAGCCAAAAGTGCCGGTAGTCACATCCACCTTCACCGTGGCATTGCCAGTACTGTCATCCTTCGTCACCACGGACTTGGTATAGTTGCCGTTATCATAGGTCACGGTCTTGCCCTTACCGATATTGGCGCTTACATCTGCATTCGCCGTATCCTTGCCTTTGATTGTCCAGCCTGCATTGATATCCGACTGAACAGCTTTGAGCTGAGATATATTGACGGCATCGTTGTCGCCAACGCCATTAGCAACGCCAGTGATTGTCTTGCCTCCAGCGTTAATCCCGCCAGCTGCAATCGTCGGGCCGCCCGAGATAGCCAAGCCATTGGTATCCAGGGTTGTATTACCAGCCTTCACAGAGTCAAGGTTGATATTCTTATTCAGCTTTACCGTCAAGGTAGCATTGCCTTGTCCATCATCTTTAGTTACTACACCGATGTTGCCATCCGACAGCTTGCTGGTATCATTGGTTCCGCCTACCACATTAAGCTGCTTGCCAAGTTTCACCTTCTTAGCAGTTGCATCATCGCCTTTGACGTTGAAGCCTGTCTCAGTCGTACCACTAGCCGAAGCCTGCACCAGACGCTTGACATCGCTGATATTGGCCGCATTGGTGTCTGTATCGCCGCCGCTTGCCACATCAGTGATCTGCTTGCCACCATTGTTCAAGCCGTTGGCAGTCAAGGAGACCGACTTATTGCCAGTACCCGACGAAGCAATTGTCACGCCACTTGCGGCAAGAGTCGTAGTGACTCCATCCTGAGCAGCAGTCGTCAGGCTCTTGATACCAGTCAGCTCATCCTTCAGTGCATAGGTGAAAGCCGTGCCACTCTGGGAAAGTGTCAAGTTGTTGCCCGCCTTGAGTCCGACAGTCGTTCCAGCCTTGATTGCAGTAGTATCATTATCGTTGGCCTTGATTTTCCAAGCCGCACTGTTGATGGCCTCAGCTACATTCGCTGCCGTCGCTACGCCGTCAGTTGTCGGCGCAGTTATCGTGCCATTGGCACCAGTAGTGAGTTTGGCCGTATTGATATCATACTGAACATTAGCCCCATCCGTGGCCTGGGTCACCTTCGCGGTCGTATAATTGCCATTCGTGAAGGTGACTTTCTTGTCGGCACCGATATTGGCAGAGGTCGTACCGTCAGTTACCTGGAAACCGCTTGCGACTTTATCGCTGACGGATTTCAGCTGATCTTCTGTAGCCGCCCGGCCTGCCTCGTAGGTGGTCTGTCCGACTGTCCAATTCTTATTCTCCAATCCGGTGACGTAGTTCTTGTTGTCCGCCCCCTGCTTGCCAACTTTGACATTGCCTGCCTGAATGGAGTTACTTGCCGTAATGGTATCAATATTAGTGATGTCCTTCTTTAGGTCAAACGTCACCTTTCCATTCGACACCGTGGCCGACGTATTGGTTCCATCCGCAAAATTGATGCCATCAGCCAACGTGACTGTACCAGCCGCCGTGCCATTCTGTTTCAAGCCCAGGTTGTCGACATTGACCGTATAAATTTTATGCTGATCCGTCTGATTGGTCTCTACCGTCCCCAACGATGCATTGGTTCCAGCCTTGACTTCAGTCGATGCGGCTGCCTTCGCTGCATTCATGTCTGCTGTGCTGGCAGCGCCCAAATCACTAAGGCTCAAAGTCGTTTCCGGAGTGGTGCCGTCGTTGCTGGTGAACGTGACAGTCTTGGCTTCGGAGTCTTTCGTGACCGTAAGATGCGTGTTCTTGATATCAACAGACGCAGTATCACCATCATTGCCGGTGATGGTCAGCGTGGACACATCATTGGACTTTGGCGTCAAAGTAGCTGATTTCAGAGCATTGTGAGTGGCACTGATGGTGAAGGTTTTGGACAGGCCATCCGTACTGGTGGTCTCTACCTTTACATTCGAACCGGCAGACATATTGATGGCATCCTTGGCCTGTGTCTTGATGGCATCATTGGACACATTGAAGGTAATAGCGCCATTGTCACCAACAGAAGCAGTGGTGTTGGTGCCGTTGCCAAAGACGAGACCTTCGCTGAGCGCAACGCTCTTCTTCTGTCCATCAGCCACCTTGACACCCAGATTGCTGACATTCACTTTGTAGATATGGTGACCATCAGCAGAAGTAGTATCATCATCTACACTATCAACGTTGGTACCCTTGATTACCGTCGTGGTTGCTTTGGCCGCAGCCTTTGTCAGTGCTTCATTGCTGGCACCATTGAGGTCATCCAGAGAGATGCTGACAGGTTCGCTTCCATCGTTGCGCTTGAAGGTAATGGTATGATTCGTATTCTTGGAAACGGTGGTATAGGTGTCGGTCAGGTTCAGCGTGGTTGCGTTGCCGTCCGTATCCTTGAGTTCCAGCGTCGTCTTGTTGCTGGAATCAGACGGCTTAGACGCCGTATAGGACGCAGAATCCAATTTGTTGTGGGTAGCGCTGATGGTCACTGTGCCATTCGTATCGACGGTCGCCGTGGTATTCGTACCATTCTTAAAGTTGATGCCGCCATCCATGCTGACAGATGCCTTATTGGTGCCATTGGCTTCGAGCGTCAGGTTCTTGGTATCGATGGTGACGTTGCCACTGGCATCGACAGCACTGGTAGTGTTGGTACCGTTCTTGAAGTTGATGCCATTGGCCAGTGCAACAGAAGCATTACCATTTGCTGCTTTCACTGCCAGGTTATCCACATTCACCGTATAGGTATGGTGCCCATTGGCATCTGTATCGGCCAAGTTCGTATTGTTACCCTTCGTCAGCAGCGTACGGGCGGACTTCACCTGCCCCACATTCGCCGCATCGTTATCCGCTTCGCCGGCTTTCACGCTGGTAATCTTCTGGCTGGCTGCATCGATACTGCTGCTGGTGAATTTTGGACCATTGGTAATTGTGATACCATTGGTATCGAGAGTCGTATTCCCCGCAGCCACACTGCCGTCATTCCCAAGATTTACGTTCTTGCTGAGTTTAACCGTCAGTGTATCTTTGCCATCCGAAACAACACCGAGATTGTTATCTGTAAGCTTGGTGGAATCTTTCTCACCACCAATAATATTCAGGGTTTCATTGGACCCCCGGGCCACTACGTTCTTGTCATCTGCCGTGGTGGTACCGAAGCTGGAATTGTCGCCGCCAAAGCGGATCTGCCGGGTGAGGGCATAGAGCTGGGAGCCGTTCACTGCATCGGTGCTGTTGGGGCCGACAAGGCCAGCAGATACGTTCTGGATGCGGCGGGTAGCGTCTTTACTGCCTACTGTAACAACACCATCAGCCTGACTGCCCGCATAGTTGTAGCTACTATCATTGCCATAGGTGTAATCTGTGTCGTAGTTGGTCACGCCGGCAGAGATACCGTCCTTGTCCATTGCCGCGATATTGGCCGCATGGATATACTTGGCTTCATATTTCTGCTTGATGGCATTTTTGGCTTCGTCTGTGGCAGCGTTCTTGTATTCATCCGAAGCAAGTGCTTCTGTATCACCCTGGTCTTTGGCCAACTGAATGGCTTCCGCCGTTGCCGACTTAGACGCCGTGGCGGAAGATTTTGTGCCGAGATAGACGGAATTGCCGAGAGTAGCTGTCACATCGTTGCCGAGGATCTGGAGATTGGATACCGGGGTCCACTGATTTGTTGCATCGACGGTGTTTCCATAGCCGAGAATGGTATCTCTCTGCACCGTTCCCCAAGTTGCAGCGTCTACCTGTGTATTGCCCTTGACCGTATTGTCACTGCCCACGACAGCAATCTGCTTCACAGTCTGGGTATAGGCGCCAGCTGTACCATTCTCGATGGCATTCTTGTTGCCCAGCACCGACACGTCATTCAGTACATTCATTTCCCCATTTTGATTCAGCTCGTTTCCATTACCCACCAGAGATACATCGGTAATGGCATTGCCGGAATTGGATGTGGTCACAGAATGAATTTTATTAGAGGAACCATAAATGCCGCTGTCTTTCACCACATCGGTAGATCCCTGGCTGTTGGTAACTTCGTTGGAATTGCCGGTGGTCAAGACGCCAGCCCCGTTATTCGTATTGCCCAAGCCAATCGTAACAGAATTAGATCCATAGGCCGTACTGCTGCCAATAACGATGGCCTTTTCATTTAATGCCTGTGCATTGTGGCCCACAGCAATGGAATCCGTACTGTTCGCCTTAGCTGTCGTACCAAAGGAAATTGCATTTTCAGCACGGGTTTCAGCTCCATACCCAATGGCAATGGACTGCACGCCCACATTGGTCACCGGCGTACCAGTGGTATTTGATGTGTAGGTGGTGGCTCTGGTACCAATGGCAATAGAATTATCGGACTGGGCAATGGCCGATGTACCTACAGCCACACTGCTGATACCTTCAGACGATGTGGGGTGGGGATTGTCTGCTGTCGTCGTATCGGTGGATGGATTGTTGGCAGTACCGATGGCAATGCTGAGTGTACCGCTGGCAGAGACATTGTTGCCAATGGCCAAAGCCTTTACGTTGCTGGCCTTGGCATTTGGCCCGATAGCCATAACATCCACGTCTCCATCACCATTTGCTGCAGTGCCGCCGGAATTGGCAGTCTGGGAACCAGGATTCACAGAGAAATACTTGGTCTTCGATGCAGCAATATCATTCTTGAGTTCAGTGACTTCATTATCGATATAGGTGGTGGAATATGTTTTAACATCCTTGTCATCGCTTCCCGTACCGGTTATGGTGCTCTTTAACTGATCCGATACTTTCTGGAGCTGTGCAATAGTAGCCACATCATGGTCATCATACCCATCTGCCACGTTGGAGATTCTTCGCAGCAAAGGAGAATCAGAAGATCCGCCGCCCGTATTTCCTACGGAAATATAATAGGTAGGTGCTACCTGGCCCGTCCATCTGGCATTTCCGGAGGGACTTCCTTTAGCAATCGAACCGGCCCCAAGGGCTATATTTCCATCTGCAGCACTGGCGGTGTTTCCAATGGCAATACTGCCGGCCCCGTCACTAGCCGCACTATTGCCTAAAGCCATACCGGAGTCGCCATTTGCTGAAGCACTCTCACCAATAGCAACAGCACGATTGACCGCATGGGTAGCGTGGCCAATGGCAATAGAGGATACAATATTCTGGTTTGTATTTCCTTCGGTATAGTTGGCCCCGGAACCGATGGAGATATTGTATCCATTCTGGGGATTTGTATCAGTTGTGCTGGTTACGTTCTTGATACCATAGCCAGCATTGGTGCCGATGGCAATATTGTTACTACTCTGCACCGCACTGCCTGCAGAAGCACCGATAGCCACATTCTGCATCCCTTTGACATTGTTGCCTGCGGAGGTACCAATAGCCACCAGAGAGCCATTTTTCTCTTTTTCGTCTTCATTTGTACCAACACCGGCATTGTAACCAATAGAAATAGACTGATTGACATTGGCTGCAGCTCCATTGCCAATGGCCAGTGAACTTATATTATGAGCGTTAGCAGCTTTGCCGACAGCAATTCCCCCCTGAGCAACCGATGTATTGCTGCCAATGGCAATACCGCCGCCGGTATCAGACGTAACTGCCTCGCTGCCGATGGCGATGGAGTCGGCATTGTGTGCTTCTGCCTTGTAGCCAATGGCTGTGGTATGTTCCGAATGAGTGCTGGCATTATCACCTAACGCAATGGATCCTGAAGCATTGCTGTCTGCCGATGCTTGATAACCTGCCACCAAAGCCTGCTTCGTCTGCGAGGCCTTAGCACTACTGCCGATGACGGTAGTATTTTCGCCTTCGGTGATGCTGGCGCCATTGCCGATGGCCATGGAAGTTGCTGAGTTCGCAACCGTTGCCCCATCGCCGATGGCAACGGAACCGGTCTTGACGATGGTTGCCGCCGAATCGCCGCCGGTGGCTCCATTGGTCACCTTGGCCCCCTTGCCAAGGGCCAGAGCTTCATTGCCTTCACTGACGGCACCGTTGCCAATGGCGATGGAATCCACGCCGCCTGCTGCGGCCAGAATCCCGGTGGTGCCATTGGTCAGCGCAATGGGTTTATCTACACCACCGGTCACGGCTCCTTTGCCGATAGCAATACTTTCTTTTGCTGTCTTATTGATGGTGGCACCACTGCCCAGAGCCATGGCATTTGAAACAGTGTTGACCGTGGCACTTGTGCCCAGGGCAATGGAATCATTTCCACCGTCTACCTTTGCACCACTGCCGATGGCGGTGCTGCCTGTTGACACAGTGGTTCCGGTGGGATTCAGCACCTGTGCATTGGCACCCAAAGCTACCGACTGATTACCATTAGCCTTAGCACCGTCACCGATGGCAGCACTGCTTTCGCCGCCTTTGGCGTCAGTAGTGGTGGTTGTAGTGCCTTCTGCAGCGGTGACTTCCGCTTCACCGGTTACCGCGCCATTTCCCAGAGCAATGCCTTTGTCACCGGCTGCATTGACGGTGGCGCCGTCGCCCATGGCCACTGCATGATCTGCTGCTGTTTCCGTGGTGGTCGTGGTATCGCCGGAGGTGGTAGTGGTCGTATATTTGGCCGTTTTCGCATTGGGTCCAATGGCCACGGAGTTAGTGCCGTTGGCAGCGGCATCAGGAGCGTAAGTTTTGGTCTTTCCGTCAGCTGAAGCGGTCTCTTCCGGGTTCACCTTGAAATACTTGCTCAGCTTGGAAGTATAGGCAGAACTGTCCGTCATATCGATGTCCAGTGCCGCCAATGCCTTGTTCAAGGTAGCGTCCAGGCTGATCAGGTTCTGGGCAGTGGTATTGGTGCTGCTGATGTAGTAATAAGTACCGGTGGAAGCCGGGCGCAATTCCGTATACAGGGTGCCGCCGGACACCAGGTTGGTGTCGCCGATGGAGATCGCCCCATCATTATTGGCCGTAACAGTATAAGTAATCGTCCCATCCCCAGTTTCCGAACCGTTGGACGTTACCGTGATTCGGTCTCCTGCAGCCACCTTCACCGCCAGTTTGGCCTGTTTTTTGATGACAGTTTTCCCGGCATCTGTAATGTTGGCAAGATTCTTCAGGTCTGTAATATCCGAAGCGTTGGCAGCAATACTGGTTTTATTGGAAGTTATGGCAGTTGTGTTGTTGGCAATACTTGTTGTGTTGGTTGCAATGTTTTGGGTATTGATGGAAATGGCAGATGCGTTTTTGTCAATGGCCGTCTTGTTATCCGCAATGGCCGTTTTATTCTCAGAGATATTGGTTGTATTCGTCGCAATATCCGAGGTATTCTTGCTTATTGCTGTCTTGTTGGAAGCAATAGATGTTTTGTTGGCTTCTATATCGGCTCTATTTACAGCAATATCGGTTTTATTGGTATCCGTCGTAGTTTTGCCGGCAGCAATATCCTGAGCATTCTTGACTACCTGCTTGTCCAGAGCCTGGATATTCTGGGCTTCTGTATTGGTATCAGAGATATAGGTAGTATCCCCGCTCCCCGTACTCCCGGTCTCATCCGCCGCATACCCCGGGGATGCGATCATCAGGGTGGCCAGGAAGGTGAGCAGGACTTTGGCCAGCCCCCGTACTCCCCCTTTCCGGGATTCTGACACTTCTTTGCCTCTGTTTTTGGCATATTCCGGCACCACCTGGACCAGCTGGCGGTTCCTGTTGAAAATGACCTTGAAAATCCGATTCATAAATACAACCCCTTTGACTGCTGTCCCTTCGACAGTCAGCATGTGTATAGACTCTATAGTCAAAATTATATACCTTTTTCTTACACAATTTCAACATTCAGATTTTAATTGTAAATAGGGGCTGCGTTTTTCTTAAAAAGAAAAGGGGGTGTGAAAAAATAGCTTTCACACCCCCTGTCAACGGTCAACGGCCAGCTGACAAAAAAGGGGCTGTTGCATGGCAACAGCCCCCCTCCTCATCCTTTTTCCAAACCAATGACCCGTACCATTCCCTGTTCCACCTGGAACTTTACATTCCATTCTCCAAAGGCCATGCCGTAGATCCGGTCCGGATCGTTCTGGTAATGGGGCCTTGGATCCTGGGCCAGGACCCCCAGCAGGGCGGGCCGCTGGTCTTCCGGAAGTCTGGCCAGAAGGTCCGGCGGGCACTGGACTTCCAGGGTGCCGTCCGCTCCCTGGGCAAAACCGCTCCGGGCCTCCGGCCGGGCATCTGCATAGGGCACATAGGGCTTGATATCGTAAATGGGCGTGCCGTCCATCAGGTCCGCCCCCTTCACCTGCAGTTCCGGACCATGGGGGCCATCCCAGACCACCTTTTCCAGTTCCACCAGGGAAAGCCCCAGGGGATTGGGCCGGAAAGGGGACCGGGTGGCGAAC
>ENA-ORPK01002656-ORPK01002656.1-human-gut-metagenome-genome-assembly--contig:-NODE-2656-length-12029-cov-2.733673_pt1 | contig 12029 bp, 15 predicted proteins | sample MGYA00242139_ERZ509068 | MGnify/ENA primary metagenome ERZ509068 (study PRJEB26280, sample SAMEA2338687) | human gut metagenome | biome: human gut; feature: human-associated habitat; material: faeces... | reverse complement strand
AAGGGGCTGGAAAGCCCGTAAAATAAGGAAAGTTCAAGAAATCTCTCCACAAATTCCGATTTGTCGGGCCGATATTCCTCAGCTCAATATTTCTTATATATCATTATAGCAGAAAAAATATTTAAAATCAACCATATGTTGTGATACAACCTTTGAATACATTGACATTTCCCTCTTTTGATAGTATAATATTACCATACTATCAGAAGGGGGGATTTTATATGTTTGAGGATAATATGAGCAGATATGCGGATATAATAAATCTCCCACGCCCGAAGCCAAGTCATAAGCCTATGTCAATGCACGATAGAGCTGCACAGTTTTCTCCCTTTTCAGCTTTGACAGGTCTGAATGATGAACTTGCCGAAACCGCAAGAATAGTGGACAGCAAAATAGAAATATCGGAGGACAGGGCAGCTGACTTTGATGAAAAAATACAATTTCTGATTGAAAATGCTTCGGAACACCCGGAAATAGAAGCCGAATACTTTGTACTCGATAAACTCAAAGAGGGAGGAGCTTACAAAACAGTAAAAGGCTGCTTCAAACGAGTCGATGATGAAACTCACGATGTCATTTTAATGGACGGGACAGTTATTCCGGCAGAGGGACTGTTCAGCATCAACGGTAAGATATTTGAAGAAATGTAATATTATAGTTTGTGTGGTAGAGTCGCAGTTGTGCGGCTCTTTTTTTGTATTTTATCATTAAAACAGTCATATACAAAAGCACCGCTTTCAGAGATCAACTCGGAAGGCGGTGCTATTTGTTATTAATGCCGATATCCGCGATCCGATTCATAATGATTTTGTGCCTTGTTTGTAAACATTGTTCACGCATCTTGACAAATCTCTTGATTTGTGATATTCTATGTATGTGAACAGCGTTCATTAACGACGAAGGGAGGTCTGCATATGCCGAGAGATAAAACCGAAGCGCACGAAAAAATCATCACAGCAGCAGTCAAAGAATTTATGGAATACGGCTTTGAGAATGCGTCTATGCGCAGGATCGCATCTGAGGTTGGACTGACCGTTGGTGCGCTGTACCGACATTTTCCGAACAAAGAGGAAATGTTTGCAGCACTTGTCGAACCGACGATCGACGAGTTAATGAAGAAATACCGTGAGTTCTGTGAACAGGGGTATGAAGTCATGAAGTGCGGAGATGTGCAGCAGCTCTGGAATGAGAGCGAAAGCGAGACCAAGTGGCTGATGTGCTTTGTTTATGACCATTTTGAAGCCTTCAAGCTACTGATCTGCCGTTCGCAGGGAACCAGATTTGAGAGCTTTGTTCACGATATGGCGCTGCTGGAGGAACACTCGACGCTTGACTATTTTGAGCGCATGAAGCATTACAACATGACCGTCAACGAGCTATCACAGCAGGAATTTCATATGCTGGTGACGGCGAATGTCTCGGCACTATTCGAGGCGGTCATCCACGATTTCAGCCGCGAAGAAGCCATTCATTATGCCCATACGCTGGATGCTTTCTTTTCTGCGGGCTGGAAAAAAATACTCGGCATTTGATGCCGATATTTTTTGGCACAAGGTTAGCAACACCTAACCAAGAGGAGGAATTTTGATGGAACAAACAAAGAAACGTTCTGCGGTCAGTTGGGTCATTGAATTCGCAGGGCAGAAGAAACCCAATTACATTTTCAGCATACTGCTGGCAATGTGCAAGGTCGTGTTCGGACTGATGCCGTATCTGTATATGGCGGATATCGTCCGGAAACTGCTGGAAATGCACGCAGGTACACTTGATAAGGATATGTCACCGCTGACTGCAAGCATCATCAAAATGGCAATATTCTGGCTGCTGTGCCGTATCTGCCATGCAATCTCGACGACACTTTCTCATGCTGCAACCTTTGAGGTGCTTGCAAATATCCGCAGACAGCTCACCGAAAAGCTGTCAAAGCTGCCGCTCGGCTCGATCCTGTCGCAGTCCAGCGGAACATACAAAAACATTATCTGTGAGCGTGTCGATTCTATTGAAACAACGCTGGCGCACATTATTCCCGAAGTGCTTTCCTCTGCGTTTGTACCGGTCGCACTTATCATTTACATGATGACGATCAATTGGAAACTGACGCTGATCTCCTTTATCTGCGTGCCTGTGGGCGTGTTATTTTTCATGCTGATGATGGTCGGCAGCAAGGAAAGCTATGAAAACTGCGTGGTCAAAACAAAGCGCCTGAACGATACCGCCGTCGAATACATCAACGGCATCGAAGTCATCAAGGCGTTCGGTAAGGCGAAAACCTCATATGAGAAATTCGTCCTTGCCACAAAAGAGGGCGCGGATTGCTTCATCGACTGGATGCGCCGCTGCAATCTCTGGCAAAATATTTCCCTGCTGATCATGCCGTATTTTCTGCTCGGACTGCTGCCGTTCGGGGCGCTTTTCTACATGAAAGGCACGGTTTCCGGCGCCGATCTGCTGATGCTGATCATTCTCTCACTGGGTCTTGTATCGCCGTTTATGACGATCGCTTCTTACTGGGACGGTATCGGCAAAATAGGCACGATCATCGGTGAAGCAACGGAGATTCTGGAGCGTGACGAGCTGAAACGTCCCGAAACAATGACGGAAAAGCCGAACGGTACAGATATCGTTCTCAATGACGTTCATTTCGGCTATAAGGACGAGGAAATACTCCACGGGATCAGCCTGAAAATCAAACAGGGAACGGTCAATGCACTGGTCGGGCCGTCCGGTTCGGGAAAATCGACGATTGCAAAGCTGATCGCATCGTTCTGGGATGTGAACAGCGGAAGTATTTCCTTCGGCGGTGTGGATATACGCAATATCCCACTGGAACAGTATAACAGAAATATTGCCTACGTTTCGCAGGATAACTATCTGTTCGACGAAACAATCATGAACAATATCCGTATGGGCGACCCGAATGCAACCGATGAAGATGTCATGAATGCAGCGAAAGCCTGCGGCTGCCACGACTTTATCATGCAGCTTGAACACGGCTATCAGACGGTTGTCGGCGGTGCGGGCAGACACCTTTCGGGCGGCGAACGGCAGCGCATTTCCATAGCCCGTGCTATGCTGAAAAATGCGCCGGTCATCATTCTTGATGAAGCAACGGCTTACACTGATCCCGAAAATGAAGCACTGGTACAGTCTTCTGTTGCAAAGCTGGTGCAGGGCAAAACGCTGCTTGTGATCGCACACAGGCTGTCCACGATTGCCTCTGCCGATCAGATCATTCTGATCAATAACGGTAATGTTGAAGCAGCAAGCACACAGGAGGAATTGCTCGCAGATTCGCCGCTGTACCGGCAGATGTGGGAAACGCACATGGCAGTCAAGGAGGGAGCATAATGTTTACGACACTGAGAAGATTCTTTGGGTTCTGCAATGAAGAGGACAGAAAAAAACTATATCTTGCCATTGGACTTGGTGTGCTCAAAGCGATATTTGCAGCACTTCGCATTTCGGCGATCGGCGTGATCGTCATGGGCATTCTGGACGGACATATGACAAACAAAAACATCTGGGCTGCTGTCGCAATTCTCGCTGCATCGGTACTCGGACAGCTTTTCATCAACCTGAAAACCACGATGCTCCAGACCGAAGCCGGCTATCATTCCTGCGCAAACAAGCGTATTGAGATTGCAGAGCATCTGCGCTATCTGCCGATGGGTTATTTCAATGACAACAGCCTCGGACATATCACGAGTGTCACAACAAACACAATGGAAGCACTTTCTGATGTCGCAACAAGAGTGGTCATGCTGACAACACAGGGCATCCTGACAACGATCGTGATTACGGCATTCGTCTTTATATTTGACTGGCGCATCGGTCTGCTTCTGACTGCCGGTGTAGCGATTTATGCACTCATCAACGGGGCGATGCAGAAAGCCACCCGTAAAGGCGCACCTGCACAGCAGAAAGCAAGCAGAGAGCTTGTTGCTGCGGTCATTGAGTTTGTGCAGGGCATTGCAGAGGTCAAGAACTACAATCTTGTCAGCAATCGTGCAAAGAAGCTGGAAGCGGCGATCAAGGCAAAGCAATACGGTGACACCCACCTTGAATATGCTGTTATCCCGTATATCACTTTGCAGGAAATCGTCACAAAACTGACAGGTGTTCTGATGTGTGCGGCATCCGTGTATTTCTATATAAACGGCAGTATGTCGCTGCTTTATTGTATCATGATGACGATCAGTTCGTTTATGATATATGAAAGCCTTGATGTTATGGCAGGTTTTTCTGCGCTGATACGCAGCGTATCAATTTGTGTAGATCAGGCAAATGAGATCCTTTCGATCCCGGAAATGGATATTGAGGGTGCGGATATCACGCCGGCAAGCCACGATATTGTGTTGAAACATATCACATTTGCGTATGAAAACAGAACGATCATTGACGGCGTTGACCTGAAAATCCCTGAGCATACAACAACCGCGATCGTCGGCCCGTCAGGCGGCGGAAAGACCACACTGACCAGTCTCATGGCACGTTTCTGGGATGTAAAAAGCGGCGAGGTGCTGCTCGGCGGCAAAAACGTAAAGGAATACAGCTTTGACAGTCTAATGCGGAATTTCAGCTTTGTGTTCCAGCGGGTGTATCTCTTTGAGGACACCATTGCGAATAATATCCGCTTCGGTGAGCCGGATGCACCAATGGAAAAGGTAATCGAAGCTGCGAAAAAGGCACGCTGCCATGACTTTATCATGAGCCTGCCGGACGGCTATGAAACCGTAATCGGTGAGGGCGGTGCAAGTCTTTCGGGCGGTGAAAAGCAGCGCATTTCCATCGCAAGAGCCATTATGAAAGACAGCCCGATCATCATACTTGATGAAGCGACTGCCAATATTGATCCTGAAAATGAGGCGGAGCTGACAAAGGCGATCGAGGAACTGACCAAAGAAAAGACGATCATTATGATCGCACACAGGTTGAAAACGGTAGAACACGCCGATCAGATCATTGTCATTGACGGCGGTAAAATCGTGCAGCAGGGCAGGCACGGTGAACTCATGCAGCAGGACGGCATTTACCGCACATTTGTAACGGACAGACAGAAAGCGGCAAGCTGGAAGCTGTGATCAATGCGCCATATGAAACGAAAACGAGCTTATACGCATTTGTATAGGCTCGTTTTTATTGTATTATATCAGAGTACAAATCATGATTTCTTAGCGATCACAGTGATCCACGGCTTTGACGGATGATGATCGGATTTCACGCTTGTGACCCCTGCCGCTTTCAGTGCTGCTGTGATCTCAGCAGGCGTATAGCAGCGCATACCGTCGATGATGGATTCAAACTTTTTGCTCGTCTGATCTTTTCCGTCAGATTCGTTGCATATCATAAAGTATCCGCCGTCTTTCAGAATTTTAGCGACCTGCGAAAAGCATTTTTCAAGTCCAGGCCAGAAGTAGATCGTTTCAAAGGCTGTTACAAGATCATAGCTGTCAGCTTCAAGGGGCAGCTTTGAAACATCGCCCTGAATGACCTTGCACCTGCCTGCGTCTATCATCGTCTGATTGTATTCCTTTGCTTTCTGAACTGAAAGTGCAGAGTAATCCATCGCAGTCACATTTGCCTGCGGATATTTTTTCAGCAGCTCTCCTGCATTTCTTCCTGCACCGCAGCCAAGATCGGCAGCCATTTTCAGAGAGAGCTTCGGCAGATGCTCAAATCCCCAATCAGCCAGCTTTGCATGACCTGAATTCATTCCTTTCAGCATCATCTTTCCAAGTGTCCCTTCGGGTTTTCTTGTCTGACTAAAAAATTTCTTCATTAGTCCCATAGTATTATCCTCCTCTGCGATTTTTATATCAGGTTCAGAATGCCGATCAGTCCGAACATAGAAAGTCCGAAGCTCGGCATGATGATTCCGGGAAGATCCTGAAATTTCACAGGATCAATTTTACGACAGGTCGTTCCAATAATCAGGAACACGATCGGATTCAATAGTACGCATATTTTCGGTACATCAAGTGCGCCGTTTAGAATTGCAATGATCACAAGAACTGTCGGTACCAAAAGCGTAGCATATCCTAAAAGAAATGTCGGCATGATCTGCTTGTATATCTTTTCGAGTATATCATCAGCGATTTATAAATTGCCGTGTATCATTGCACCTTTGTAGATCTGCGCCTGAACACAGAGAAATGCATGAATGAAAATGCCTGCCATTGCGCCGAAATATCCAAACCCGATTGTCATATAACCGAGAAGGGAATGCGTTTCAGCGATCTGCATACCTATAGAATAAAATCCAAGCCCTACCAGCGCATCACCAATCATTGCAAGGGCAATGGAGAGCCCGAATCTCCAGTCAGCCATTTGCTGTCGATATTCTTTGAAGTTCCGAGTTTTTCATTTTCCTTGCCTTTCAGATCAAATAGAATATCTCCCGTGCAGCAAAGCAGTCCGCCTATCAGTCCAAATACTGAAAATACCAAATACATTTCAATATCCTTTCGTTTTATCCTGTTTTTCTTACAACACAATGCAGACGGCAAAAGCCCCGCTTTTCAAATGATTCCATGTGCAGCCCTGCATTATCGCACAGCTTTCTTATATCCTCTCTGCCGTAGATGCGGACATCACCCTTGCCGATCAGATGTGCAAGCGGCATTTCAACGGTATTGCAAAACCAACGCACCGCAGCCGAATTCATCGTCATATCACGCAAGATCAGTCTGCCGTTCGGACGGAGAACGCGGTACACGCTGCCAAAGAATTTCTGCGGATCGGGATAGTGATGAAAGCTCTCGCAGCAGATCACAGCATCAAAAGAGTTTTCGGCAAATGGCAGATTCTCGCAGTCACCGACCACAAGTTCTACGCCTTTCAGTTCCTTTCGTCCGGCGACCTCGATCATTTTGGGTGTCAGGTCAATACCCGTGTAATGCTTTTCGGGATACTTCTGATGCAGAAGGGTCAGCATCGGTCCGGTGCCGCCGCCGCAGTCCAGAAGATCGTGAAACGGCTCTTTTTCAAGCTCCGCCAGCACATCGGGATAATCCTTTTTGCACATATTATAGACGCCTGCATTGTCCGATTCATAGATCTCGGCGGCTTTGGTAAACTCCTTCACGGAGAGGTCTTTGTATTCTTTGCTTGTCATGTTGATTTCCTCACTTTCTTTTCCACGGGATACACCGATTGACACGTTTGCAGTAATCCTCATATTCCTGCCCGTATAGCTTGCGCAGCCATTTTTCTTCTGTATGCTTCATCAGAACTGTCATGAAAAGCCAATATACAAAAGGCAGTACAAAGAAAAATGCATTCCCGATTATCAGAATGATTCCGGTATTTGCAATCATGAAGGCAGAATATATTGGATTCCGAACCCAAGCGTAAATACCGGTTGTTACCAGATGATTTTTCTTGATATTATCATCGACCTTTGACACGATAACTGCCATAATCCAAATAATAATCCCGAGAGCAATCAGGATAGCACCCAGAATCAAAAGAGGGATTCTGACGAACGTCAGCTTTCCTGCTTCAAATACGGGCATATTTCTGCAAAGAAAAGCGATAATCGTGAACAGCGCGATGGTGTATACATAGATTGGTCCGACTCCGAACAGCGGTAAATGCTCTTTTTTCTTCATTATATTTCTCCTATCCAAGCACAACATTCAATATCATCATCAGCGTAAAGCCGACAGAAAACAGGATGACACCGATGTATGAATGTTCGCTCTCTGACATTTCGGGTATCAGTTCCTCCACTACGACATAGATCATTGCGTCGGCTGCAAAGCTCAGCATATATATCATAACCGGCAGGCTGCCACAAGTGATGTACCGAGAAAAGGAATCAGAAACCCTGATAGTATTTCATTTTCTCCCCACAAGCAGTGATGAGCCGCTGAGCCCGAGGACTTTTGCTTCGCCCTTTGACATGAACTTACCGTCTGTCGTGTCGATCAGCTCAACGCCTTCATAGCCCTCGTTATACAGCTCATTGACAAACTGCTGCATATCGCCGTAGCGAGCCTTTGACATAATATCGTGAATGGCGAACGTTCCGCCTTTTTTCAGAACACGCAGCGTTTCGCGCAGAAGCTCCTGCTTATTTACGCCTGCAATATTGTGATAAACATAATTGCTTGTCACTGCGTCAAAATACTCATCAGGATAATCGAGCTTGCAGGCATCGCCCTGATGGAATTCCGTATTCTGAACGCCCTCTGCATCTGAATTATCCTCGCAGAGCTGTTGACTGAACGAAGCATATTCCTTTCCCCAGCGGTCAATTCCCACCATTCTGCCCTGCGGATTCCGCTTCGCACACGCAATGGTGAGCGCACCGCTTCCGCATCCGACATCCAGTCCGATACCGCCTTCGGGCAGTGTAACATATTCAGCAGTTCCTTCAACGATCTCCTTTGAAAGATGACGTTTGCCGTCATAAGAAAACTTGCCGTGTGCATAGATGCTCCACGCTGCCATAGCGCCGCAGACAAGTGTACCTGTGCCAACCGTTCCGACAAGAGCTTTTTTCATCATCGGATTCATATTTGTAAACATCAGTGCAGCGGTTCCTGCGCCGAGAATTGCTGTTCCTGCAGTCAATGCCGTAATCATTCCGTTTGGAACCCAGTTTTTATAATTGGCACTCATATCTTACACTCCTTTATTTTTTGTATCCCATAACTAAAAACAGATTTTCCTTTTTATTTATTGAGATATCTGTAAATCCGGTTGTTTTGAGCATATCAGAGATCTGCTCTGCTGTATATCTCGTCATGCAGGGAACTTTTTTCTCCCAATCCACATTCGGATTTCCGTAATTATTGATGACTGCAAAGCAGCCGTCCTTTACAAGAGTACGGTGTACTTCCCTGAACGCTTTTTCGGGGTTTTTCCAGAAGAAGACTGTTTCAAAAGCGGTGATAAGGTCGATACTATCATCCTTAAACGGCAGATTTTCAGCACTGCCCTTGATGATCTTCACACGTTTCCCGATCTCGGCTTTATTGACCTTTTCAGCCTTTTTTACGCTCTCATCGGAAATATCCAGACCTATGAACTTCGCCTTTGCACTCATTTCCAGCATTCGCCTTATGTTGTAGCTGCCGCCGCAGCCTATATCCGCAACTTTACCATTATCAGGTATCTTTATCTACTCCAACGCCCACTGCGCCATTGGCAAATGTTCCTTGTCCATGCTGGCAAGCATCATTCGTCCGAGAAGTCCTTTCGGATTTCCGAAATTATCTGTAAAACTTATGGCTTTGCTCCTTTTCTGAGATATTCGTTTATCAGCTCCATGACTTCGTTGAAAGCAGGCTTGCAGCCGGGAATAAAATATTGCAGCGCATAGCAGTGATGCATTCCTTTTCCCACATGAATAACGCACTTTGCGCCTGCTTTCCGGTAGCTCTCCGCATAGCTCGGTGCAAAGGCGTACAGCGTTTCGGCGCTGCCGTAATAGAAATGCGTCATGGGAGCACCCCGAAAATCGCCGTGTGCCGTCGCAAGATATTTTTCCGGTATTTCTTTGCCGTGACACATGATCTCACGGGCAGTATACATATACGCAGCAGGGATCATGATATCTCGCTTGTCAAGTGCTTTGATCGCTGTTTTTTCCGCATCTGTTACGGGAACACTTCCGGGCGATATGGGGATCAGCATTCCCGGCATAGGAATATTTCTGCCGTTGTCATTCAGTTCATTTATGTATGTGATCAGATCGAGTATCAGTGCACCGCCCGAGGAAAAGCCAAGAAATACGATGTTTTCGGGCTTGTAGAACGTCAGCATTTTCTCATAGCATTCAAATATCATCCGCACATTTTCGAGTATATCGTGTTCGTGGCAGAGGGGATAATACGGGAACCATACATCGGAATTTGTTGTTTCAGCGATCTTTCTTGAAAGCCCCACATCTCCCTTATCCGAGCCGAGTATCATGCCGCCGCCGAATACGAACAATATCGCTTTATCTCGCCGTTTCTTTTCAACGTCAACTTCAATGCAGTGATACTGTCCCTGTATAAGATGATCGGTATAGTGAGCCTTGTTATCTGTCGGCATAATAAAATGACGGTTTTTTGCATTCATTTTCGCCGCTTTTGCAAGAACTTCTTCCTGTGTACCGATAAGGCTGTTTCGTATCTTTGCAGCCTTCACGACTGCTTTTGTCACTCTGTAAAGCGGATTGTTTAGCGCATCGGGTGCTTTTACAACTCTATCCTGTTTATCAAATCTCATGCTTATGACCTCCTTTGGCTTTCTTCATTGTCAGCAGCAAGCCGCCGAACATCCAGATATTGCCTATACTGATCCATGCGGCGGTCAGACCGTTTACAACAGCGTGATTTCCTGCGAATTTCAGCAGCATTGTCGCACCCATACCGACCGGCATAGAGAATATCCAGCACCATTTCGGATACGGAGTCAGTCCCTTGGCAAAAGCACTGATCTGTGCCGCACTCATTACAAAGAAGAATATCAGGAACAGTATCAGCGCAGGCAGTAAGAAGTAACCGCCAAATTTTATTGTCAGATCATATGGTTATAGAAAAACACGGTCGAGAGGCAAGGGACATGAACGCCGCAGGCCGCAAACAGCATATATCCGAACACACCGCTGCGGAATACATGGGCGTGTTTCATACTGCCGCTTGCGATTATTCTGTAAATACCAAAATAGCAAAGCCCCTCAAGCGAAATACCGATCAGTCCGAGAAATGCGGACCAGAACATTGTTCCATCCGATAAGATCAGATACCGTGAAAGCTTCTTTTCCAGTCCCGACAGGCTTTCATCATACACACCGTATCCCATAAGCCAGTCACCCACAAATGTCATAATACCGCCGATCAGCCCGATGATAAACAGCTTGCGGATACGGTTCCAGTCAAGACTGCTGTCAATGCCGATGTCATTATATTTCATTCTATCACTTCCTTTATATTACCTTTGCAAGCAGAACAACAAGTCCTGCAACGATAGCCGCACCGATCACCCATATCAATGCAAGGAATGAACGCTTTTTCACAGTCTCCCTGTCAGTCAGACCGATCTCATACGCCCGTTCCTGCACCGCTTTCGGATAGATATACAGTCCGTTTATCGGTGATGAGGATGTATCCTTCGCCATGATCTGTACTGTAAAAAGTTCCGCTTCCATGCCTGCGATGACAAATGACTTCATATATTCCGTCATTGCAGCTTTGGAGGGAAAGAACGGCTTTGATCCGCCTTCTCCGGGTCCATAGGGATAATCCCGGAATGACGCACCGATCAGGGCATAGATCTCATAGCCCGCCCGCTCGAAGCAGTCATAGATAAACTGCTGGATCGGCGTAAAGAACTGAAAGCCATGCAGCACGATCTTCTTCTGCCCATGGAAGTGGAAAATGCGCTGCACCGCCTCATCGAACTTCACCGGATCCTGAAGCTCTGCGAGCCTCCGGCGGAAGGAAAGAATGCTGTCATTCGCAACAGCATCATCATGCAGCACTCGGTCGTCGGCGATGACGCCCAGCTCGATTACGTCGTATGCGACAAGAATACGGTCATTCAGCCGGAAGCCGTGTTGAGCGGCAGCCACGACAACCCGTTGTGCATTGGTAAACGTTCAGTCCGCTGAACGCGACTACAAAGGGGTTAGAGACAATATGAAAAAATGGCAGGGTAAGGAAGAGTTCAAAAAGTTATTTACCGAGAAAGCCCACATTTTGTGGGAAAAAGATCTGCGGGACATGACTTTGAATGAAGTCTATCAGACCATCGCCTACATGATCCGCGATCTGGTAAGTGAAGATTGGATCCGTACGAATGAAATCTATGCTGAACAGAAGGTCAAGCAAGTCTATTATTTCTCCATCGAATTCCTCATCGGCCGCCTTTTGGAATCGAATCTTCTGGGCATCGACATGGACGACATCTGTCGCCAGGGCCTGGAAGATTTGGGCTGGGATCTGGATAAGGTCATCCCAGCCGAACGCGATCCGGGTCTGGGGAATGGGGGACTGGGCCGGCTGGCTGCCTGCTTCATCGACTCCCTGGCAGCT
>ENA-ORPK01002653-ORPK01002653.1-human-gut-metagenome-genome-assembly--contig:-NODE-2653-length-12037-cov-3.391337_pt1 | contig 12037 bp, 8 predicted proteins | sample MGYA00242139_ERZ509068 | MGnify/ENA primary metagenome ERZ509068 (study PRJEB26280, sample SAMEA2338687) | human gut metagenome | biome: human gut; feature: human-associated habitat; material: faeces... | reverse complement strand
AAGTGCAAGCAGTTTTGCTGCGCAAAACCGATGTGTGCCTGCCTTTTTATGGGCTGCGCCCCGAGGCCCCACAACGCCACGCCGCAGTATAAAGTTTGCGGCTAGCTCGGCACATTCGCCTGTAAACTCGCTTCCACTCAAACAATACGGGTTCGTGCGTCTTGCTTCGCAAGCCGTCCCCTCGCCTCTCAAAAGAGCTTTTAAACACTGCGGCGCGGCTATTGGAAGCTTAATTATCAAGATTAGTCGAGTCGCTAACTTTTATTTTGCAAAGGTTTGTTCTAATAAGACATACAAGCTCTGATTTATCGATGTTTTTTATATATACCGATACATAAAACCCTGACCACGGAAAGCCATGGGCAGGGTTGCTGTTATATTATACGGCGGAAAATCGGGCGACATTTATTCTATGATTTTCAGCTTGCCCATTTGCTCAGGTGCTGATCAGTGCCCGAGAGCATGAACTGCGGATAATCCTCGTTCACGCCGGCATAGAAATCACCGTCGCAGGTCGCGAGCCAAAGGAAGAAGTTGCTGTAATCAGTGCCGTAAGATGCGGAGACATGGGGCGCGCCCTTTATTATATAAGTATACTTCGGGAAGAGCGCGGTCGAGAGGTCGACACATCTGTCGGGCGACAGATACTCAGCCTTTGCGGGAACATAATCATCGCCGAGGGTCTCGCCGTACTTCGCGACAGTTGCATAGCCGGACATCTCATATGTCTCAAGCACGCCGTCGCCCGTGAAATCCGCGCTCTCATAGAGCGGAGCCATCGGCTTATCATAATGGGAAATAATCGCAACCTTGACGCCGTCGCGTATCATGTTTTCAATAAGTTCGGTGCGGTTTGACATCATCTTCTGCAGGCGCTCGCCGTAAGCGAGGAAATCCTTGTGCTCTGCCGCGCTGTCGCCGAAAACGAAGTCGACTGCATCATTATAATCCTGCGGCTGAACGAGTCCCCAAAGAACCGGCATATAGGCAAAATCCGGAATGAGCACGCGCTCATAGACCTCGTCTTTATAATTATCGACAATATAATCCGTGACCTTCTGAAGCAGCTTGAATGCGCCGACGCTGTTGAGCGTCTTCATGAATGCCGCCACAGCAGCGTTCGAGCCTGTAGCATCGGCGAGCAGGCCGGAGAAATAGTTATACATCGTATCTGCCTTGAGCTCGATCTTGCCGTTCAGAACATCGGAGGCGACCTGTGCACCGCAGAATGTCGAGGACATAAAGACGCAGCGGTCGACCTTGCTGTAACCGTACTTTGTCAGATAAGCGACGGTCATTATGCCGCCCATGCTCGCGCAGAATATCGAGACCTTGTCGTGACCCGACTCGGCTATGGCCCTGTCAACTGTCGCGGCGATATCATCGGCGACTTTGTAAGGGTCGAGACGCCAGTCGTATGTAAACAGATATGTGTGGTTGGCGGGAAGATTCTCGGCACAGGCGCGGGTCATTCCGCGCTCGCTGTTAGAATCGAAGTTTTCCCAAATCTCAGGATAATTCTCCGCGCTCCCGGGATATTTCGCAACGCTGACATTGTACTTCGACTCGCCGTTTTCTTTCATCGCATAGCCGTCAAGCAGGTTTGCCGCATAATCGATAACAGCCTGGAAGAAAGGATCGATATTCTTGGCTTTGACTGCACCGGAGATGCCCTTGTAAAGCATGGAGAGCAAATCGCCCAAATCAAACTCGAAGGCGTTGCGCTCATTCTCGGTGCCCTTGTCGATATAAAGCCCCATCATATCCATTCCCCTGACTATGACCACGGGGCAGTCGGTGCAGGTCGCGGGATCGTGCGCTTTCTCTGCCTGCGCTGCTGTGTCTGCGGTTTTCGCGCCCTGATACGCAAATGCCGGCGTTACAAAGCTCAGCAGAAGCGCAAAGGCGAGAAAAACACTCAGAAGTTTTTTCATTGTTTTCATCCTTCGTTTCTTTTATATTTTCCCGAGGTCCCTGAAAACCGACCACGAGACTAATTCGATATTGTTCCTGCGCGCGGCTTCGAGAAGATCGCCGCTTTGAAGAAGTCTCAATTCATAGACGCGCTTCGTCCACTCGCCGGGCTTGTCGTCTATCGGATACGCAGGGTGCATGAAAATCTCAGTCACGCCATCGATGCAGTTTTCGACAGCGTCAAGATAATATTTGCGCAAGGTGTCGTAATCTTTTATGCGATCCATCGACCACGGATTCGACACAAGGTCATCGAGCAGGCCGACTCCGCGCCGCTCACCCGCTCCAACAATAATTTTCTGGAAGCATTTTATCACACCGGGAGCTTCCCTGTCAATCTGTCTGGACAAAAATCCCGGAGTTTTCGGAAATCTGTAGGGCAAGGAATGTTCCGCGCAGAAATTATATGCATCAATATAGAAACGCCTGCCGTTTATGCCGTAGAGCGTGGCGCAATGGTTATCGGCATGGTCGACCTCGACGCCCCTTGAGCTGATAAAATTATACTGCGCCTCAAGCTCCGTGCGGACATCGCGGCGGCGGGCGTGAAGAGCGAGCCCGACCTGACTCTCATAGAGTCCCATCCCCTTTTCATTGAGCGATGGCGCACCGCTGTTGCTCTGCCAGCGTTTGTTGCTGTCGTCGGTGTTTATAGTCAGATGCACGCCGACGGGATAGCCGCCGAGCCTTGCGAGTTCAGCGGCGTTGGCGGCATCCGGCGCGACGGTCATGAGCGAGGTCGAGGTTATCAGTTTGCCTCGCATGAGCTCGTCTATCGCCTTTGTCTGCTGCGGATTATAGCCGAAATCATCGGCGTTGATTATAAGATACTTAGACATTTGCTTTTAACTCTTTCCTCCTTTTAAAATTGCACCAGTCTTTTGACTCATCTTTGAAATGCAGGAACAGGGTGAATATTGTTGCCACAGCCATGGCTATGAACGGGAACACGCAGAGCAGGAACCGCGACGCCATATCGGGATTCGAGCCGGGGTTCGCTCCGCTCTCGAAGCCGAACGCCACGCTGATAACTTTATAGCCGAGCGAGACATAAAGTCCGTTCAGGCGGTTCATGACGCCGACGAGACTTGTGAGCATCCCCTCGCGCTTGACTCCGTGGCGGGAATAGTCATCGTCGATTATCTTCGCGCCGATGCAGTCGATAGTAACAAGGCATCCGGCGACGCCCATACCCATAACGCACATTATGGCGACCGCGACGGGCATCGTGTTTGCAAAGAACAGCGGTATGAATCCGACTGTCAGCACGGCGAATCCGAGCCTCCAGACATTCATAATACCCGCGCGTTTTACGACATTCGACCAGACTACTATACCGACAAGCGCGACGCCGAACACCGCGCCAAGCATGACGGTTGTCATGGAGCTTTCAAGTTTCAGAGTATACTGAACATAGAACGGGATTGCCTGAGAAATGAGCGAGAATGCGGCGGAATAGAGCGCGTTTGCAAAGCCGAATATCCAGAACTTGCTGTTAGTGATGAGGGCGAATATCGCCTTGAAGAGATCGGGCTTCTCGCCGTTTGCCGCTTCCGCTTCCTCTTCTTCGATATTCTCGTGGCAGCCGAAGGTCATGAACATAATGACTGCGAGGGCGATAACGCCGTAGATGATCGCAGTGAGATTATAGCCTATCTTTGAAGTGACAACGGGAGTGAGCACGATGGAAATAACCATAGCGACAAGCTGGCAGACCTGTCTTATAGCATTGGTCTTTGCTCTGAGTTCGTCGGTCTTGAAAAGAGTCGGAAACAGCGCGCCGTAGTTTGCGTTCATGAGCGAGTCGAGCGTGCCGGTGAGTATATACATCAGCAGAATATAGAGATAAGCCTGACCGGAGTTCGACTGCACGCGCGCGGGCATATTATAGAACAGCACGAAGCAAAGAATCATCAGCGGAGTGCCGATAACGAGCCACGGTCTGCGCTTGCCCCATTTTGTATGCGTTCTGTCCGAAAGGAAGCCGTAGACGGGGTTATCGATGGCATCGACAAAGGTGTAGATAAACAGTATCTTCGCCATCTGATCTGTCGTGATGAGTCCGAGCTTCAAGACATAATATGCGGCGGCATAAGACTTCAGCATATTTATCGGAATCGATGTGCCGAGCATGCCGAAGCCGTAGCGGAACGGGGAAGTGCGTTTTCGGTTCAAAGTGTTCGAAGGTTCCATCAGTTATCCTCCTCTTCCTCTTTCTGAAAATATATCGGATTTGTGAGCGCGCGGACTGCGCCGAGTTTTCCGCACCCTCTGATTGCCTTGACATAAGCGAAATTATCGTTTTTCGGCTCTATATCGATATCAAGATTTCCTCGCGCGAAGTGCTTTATCACGCGCTCTCCGCTGCCGGTGACAAGAACAAGCGTTTCGCCGCGGAGCTGTTCCGCGTGAAGATGGAGTTTTTTGTTTTTGTCATAACGAACAGCATCGCCCATCATGGCATCGCCGCAGGTCAGAGTCAGGCGCGCGCCGTCAACTCCGCTTGAAACGAAGGAGTGCCCTGCGCGGATATTTTTCAGTATATCCTCGCGGCGGCGCGACGGAGAATATACGGCTGTTATCGGATTACCGAGCTTTGCGAAATCCTTCGGACGATGGAAATCACTGCCGCCGACGGCGGGTATGCGTCTCCCCTCACGCAGGAGCTGAGTCCACCACTTTATGCCGCGGATATTCGTCCCGCGCATCGGTCCGTTCCAGACCTCGATCATATCGAAGTTCATGCTGTTCCATTTATACGGGCAGAACGGGCATTTCGGATGGTTTACCGATATGACCGCGCCGAGCGAACGGGCGTCGTTGATTATCTTTTCCATCTCTTCGGGTGTGTTTGCTATGAAGCTGTTTTCAAAGGGCGCTTTGGCTCCGAAGAAATTCATATGCCCTTTGTAGTGCGTCCATTCGACTGCGTAAACAAAAGTCAGCCCCGGGATATCCGGCAGGCAGAAATTATCGGCATAGTTATTGTGGTTTGCAAGCCCGACGAAATCGAGCCCGCTATCGCGGGCAAGCTTCCCGACGGCTTCGGAATCGAGCGCGCCGTCGGAAGCTATGGTATGTATATGCAGGTCGCCGAAGAGCAGTTCGGGTTCGGCGTTCGTGTTATCAGAAGATATATTTTCGGGCGCATCCTGTTTATGATGCTTCGGTTCGGGGTCGCCGGGTTTGTGATATTCAAACCCGATATCATATGTGACCTCGACACCTGCGGGCACGACATGATACGCGCCGACGATTATAGACCACTCGCCCGACTCGGGTCTTTGCACAAGATAGCCGTTTGTGGACTTATCTTCGCCGACAAATATGCTCGGATGCGCGCTGCCCGACCAGCCGAGGAATCTCCTCTTTTCGTCCATGAGACCAAGGTCGATTATATTCTGCGGGTGTATCTCTCTGAGCAGACCTTTGGTGCCCTGCCAATAGGAATACGATACCGTGACGCGCGAGACGTTTTCGGGCACGGTGAACGGTATTGTATAATAGGTTCCCTCGCGGGACTTTTCAACGAAATGTTTAAGCCGAGGCATTTTGTGCAAACTCCATAAAAATTATGTTGTATTTATTATAAAACAGTATATATTGTTTTTCTTGCTATTTTTTAATGTGAATGAGCGTTTTTTTAAATTTTATGTTTTTATAATCAATATAAGCTCTTGAAATTGCCGATAAAGTGTGTTATTTTTAAGAAAGCACCAATCAAAGGAGTGAAAATATACGGACAGGCTGAACATTATCGACTACAGGACGAATCCGATTATAAGCAAATATTCCGTGTCATTTCACCTTTGGGGCTCGGAGGGCACGACGGAGCACGGACACAACTACTATGAGATTTTTCTTGTAACGGACGGGCGCGTCTGCCACGAGATAAACGGAAAAATTTCCGAGATAAGCAAAGGCACTCTATGCATGATATGCCCCGGCGACATTCATCAGCTGCGCCGCATCGAGAATTTTTCGAGCATACACATGAACATCTGTCTATCGCCGAAAAAGTTTGAAGAAATCTGCTCGGCTCTCGGGATAGATCCCGAAGCGTTCGAGTCGCAGAAACCGCTGACGGCTGCGCTCTCGACCGAGGAGCAGGCATACTTTTCTTCGCGGGCAAGTCTCATAAACAGGCTCATCGGCGACGGATACGAAAAAGCGGCGAGCGTAATATGCTCGACCGCATCTGATTTTATCTCGATAATAAACAGCTCGAAGCTCACGCAGAAAATCGACTGCCCCGAGTGGTTTGAAAACATGCTCGAAAAGATACGCTCGCCGGAATACATGACCTGCAGCGCGGCGGACGTATATGAAATGAGCAATTTTTCGCCGCCCGTTGTTATAGAAGCGTTCAGGAAATACACGGGCAAGACGGTTTCGGCATATCTCAGGGACACAAAATGCGAATACGCCTGCCTGCTGCTCAGCGGAACCAAGATGACAACGCTTGAAATATCAATACAGCTCGGCTACTACAGCCTGAGTCACTTCAATCGGGTTTTCAAAAGCTACTCCGGCTTCTCCCCCGCCGCATACAGGCGCGAATATCAAAAATAAAGCATCCGCACGAAAAGTGCGGATGCTCTTATTATATCAGCTCTTCAGTTTTCTTTTGCTGAGTTTTCCCGCCAACTTATTGAGGCAATCGGTAAGCGGCTTTGAAACAAGTTTCAAAATTTCTGCTGAGGCAAACGAAAGAACAAGGAAAACGAGCGTTGCGACTATCATATTAGGAATATACTTTTGTAAATTAAACGGTTCTTCTATAAATATATAGTGTGTAATATAGGCAAAATATGATATTCCATCCAGCCAGCTTATAAGCTTTGATTTTCCCAATGCCGATTCAAGCCTAGGCAGATTCGAAAGGAGAAAATCGAAGAAAGCATATATCCACAAAGCCAACACGCACTGCGACCACGAAACAACTATATTATCATGGAGTACTGTTCCGTCGGCAAATTTTCTCACAACAAGCCTTGTGCCTAACGCCACCACCATAATCAGAGATATCAACAGAAAAGATTTTTTCCCTTTGAAGCTCAGATCTTTTTTGTTCATTGCATATCCGAGGAAAAATTCAATAAAATACACAATCTGAAAGCCGACATACGCCAACGCTATCTGCACCGCAACAATTAAAATACAGAGCACAACTTCGACTTTCGGATTTTTTTTCGACATTTTTCATGAAACTTGTGCTTTCTAACTTTTTCATAAGGATAAGCAGCAAATAGCACAACATTATGACAGTCAAAAACCAGAAATGGCCGATTCCGTCCATTGACTCGGGCAAAGCAAAATAGCCTTTTATTTTTATAAAAATAAAGCCAAGACCCTGTAAATTCAAAATATATCTGTACGGGAACTTTGCCTCATATCTTATAAAGCAATAAAGCCAAACAAGCAGAACAAATATGTACATCGGGATACATATTTTTACAAAACGCCGAAAATACCAATTTAGCGGCTCTTTTATTTCCTTTTTGCCATACAAATATCCGGAAATAATAAAGAACAGTGGAACTCCGACATTAAAAAAATATCCAAGTGAGCTTCCGTAAAAGCCCAAAAACAGGTGCGTCGCGAAAATCAGAAACATACCGACTATTCGCACCACTGAAATTTTCGTAATTTTCATCATTCTCACCCTTTTATTTATATTCCTGCCATTTTCAGCAGATCGTCCTGAGTTATGACCGGGATGCCGAGGTCGGTCGCTTTTTGCAGTTTGCTTCCGGCTTCCTCGCCCGCGACAACATACGAAGTCTTTTTCGAGACGGATGACGACGCTTTGCCGCCGAGATTTTCGATTATCTCCGTCGCTTCTTTTCTTGAGAGCGTCGGCAGAGTGCCCGTAAGGACGAAAGTCAGACCTGCAAAGCGCTGATCGTCGCTCTTTTCTTTGAGCGATTTCATATTGACTCCCGCCGCTTTGAGTCTTTCTATTAAATCGGCAGTCTGAGTCATGGAGAAAAATTCCGCCGCGCTCTTTGCCATTATTCCGCCGAAGCCGTCTATTTCGGCTATCTCCTCTTCGGACGCGGCGATTATAGAATCAATATCGCCGAAATGCTCGGAGAGAAGCTTCGCCGCTTTCTGACCGATATGGCGTATGCCAAGAGCGAACAGCAGGCGCGAAAGGTCGTTTTGCTTTGAGCGTTCGATGGCATCGACGAGATTCTTCGCCGACTTTTCCTGATGTCCTTCGAGCATCATTATCTCGCCTGCGGTTATGTCATAGATATCGGCGACATTTGATATCAGATTTTCGGAGATAAACTTTTCAACGAGAGCGTCGCCGAGCCCCTCGATATCCATGGCATCGCGCGAACAGAAATGGATAACATTGCGCAGCAGCTGCGCCGGGCACTCTGGATTGACACAGCGGACAGCCGCCTCGCCCTCTTCGCGGATAACGGGAGCGGAGCAGGACGGGCAGATTGACGGCAGGATATACGGCACGGAATTTTCCGCGTGCGACACGACGCGCACGACCTCGGGAATTATATCGCCCGCTTTTCTTACGGCGACTTCATCGCCGATGCGAATATCCTTTTCTGTTATGAAATCCTGATTATGAAGCGTTGCGCGGCTGACGGTTGAACCCGCGAGAAGAACAGGTTCAAAAACGGCAGTCGGAGTGAGCACGCCCGTGCGTCCGACACCGATCTCTATATCAACGAGCTTCGTTGTCTTTTCTTCGGGCGGATATTTGAAAGCCACCGCCCACTTCGGGAATTTCGATGTACTGCCGAGGCGTTCGCGCTGGGCAAAATCATCGACTTTTATAACCGCGCCGTCGATATCATATTCGAGTCCCGAGCGTATCTCGCCAATACGCTTGAGTTCCGAGATGACATCGGTTATATTATCAAACCGAGTATAGAACGGAATTGTATGAAAGCCCTGTTCGCGCAGGAAATCAAGCGACTGCTTATGCGAGCTGAGTTGTGCGCCCTCTATCTGCTGGACATTGAAAACGAAGATATCAAGTCCCCTACCTGCGGTCACTTTTGAATCTTTCTGTCTGAGCGAACCTGCGGCGGCGTTGCGCGGGTTTTTAAAGGGCTTTTCGCCGTCGAGCTCCTGTCTTGTGACGAGAGAGGCAAAGACCGACTTCGGCATATACACCTCGCCTCTGACTTCGAGGAAAGGCAGCGGAGTTTTTATTTTCAGCGGAATCGAGCGCACGGTGCGCAGGTTTGCGGTAACATCCTCGCCCACCACGCCGTCACCGCGGGTGGAGGCGCGGACAAGCTGTCCATTCTCATACTCCAAGCTGCAGGAAAGGCCATCGATCTTGATCTCCACGACATACTCCGGCTCTACTCCGGCCTCGCGGACGCGGCGGTCAAAGTCCCGCAGCTCGTCAAAGGAAAATGCATCCAGCAGGCTTTCCATCTTGACGGCATGGGTCACCTTGGGCAGCTTGCTGCTGGCGGTGCCGCCCACCTTCTGGGTGGGCGATGCTGCTGTGATCAGCTGGGGAAACTGCGCTTCCAGTTCCTTCAACTCCCGCGTCAGGGCATCGTATTCAAAATCCTCCAGCTCCGGCGCATCCTGATCGTAGTAAAGCCGGTTGTTTTTCTCAATAATTGCGCGCAGTTCTTTCACACGCTTTTTTGCCTGTTCCAGTTCCAAATGTTCCACTCTCCTGCGATATCATTTTGCCGCCCGCCGTGCTGCTTTCCCGGCAGAAACAGTGCTGTACACCGGACACAGCAGACGAGCGGCAGTCGTTTGCATTTGCATCTTCCTTAGTATACCACATCCATGGATGGTCTGCAAAGCGTTAAATACAAATCGTATTTTTGAAGCGCCCTCATGTTTTGAAATCGATATCACTGCATGTTTTATGTTGATTTTAAATCATATGCAAAAGATACTAAACGTATATTCGTTATATTTTACATCGATAATGCGTTTTATTTTAAGTATCCTTTTGCGGTGACTTTTAGTAATTCTTTGTGTTGCTTTTTTCTGCGCAGGCACGGGCAAAAAATCCCCCTCCCCGGCGCGGCAGCTTGTGCCATCCGGGAAAGGGGTACCGTTAAGTTTGCAGCTCAGGTGACCGGGATCAGCAACCGCTGTGCCTGCGGCAGACAGGCAAGTTCCTCTTCCAGCTGGTTTGCCGCAAGGATCTGCGCCGGGGCTACATGGAACCGCCGGGCCACTGCAAACACCTCCTCTCCGGCCTGTGCGTAGTAGATACGCAAGGCGATCTCGGGGTCGGTATCGGGCAGCGGGTCGCCAAGGGTGATGCTGCCGATGACCGGGCTGGTGGTGCAGCCTAAAATCGTACCCTCTGCCCGGACTGTAATCGTAGCTTCCAGTGTGCCGCCCGCACAGGTGCATTGCACGTTCTCGGTGCTCAGCCAACATTCCGGCACAAGCACCGTTCCCTCCGGCGGCGTAATGGGCAGCGGGACAGCGACCTCCAAGGTTTTCTCGTAGCTTTCCAGCTCGCCGAGGGTGTTCTCTGCAAGGGCTGTTACCACCGCCTTTGCGGCAAGCACCCAGCCTTCCCCTTTTTGGACGGTCTGTTGGGGGCCATAGTGCACAAAGCAGGCTCGCAGCTGCGCCCCTGCATCCGGAAGAGGGCCGGAGCCTGTGGCGGTGGCGGTATCGTTCAGGGTGCAGAGCAACTGCTCTGTGACGAGCGGCTGCAATGTGAGTTTCGTTTCAAACCGGGTGGAAAAAGCATCCACTGCCACTTGCAGCTGGTAGCTGCGCCATGCCCGCAGATGCAGCATGACATTCGCCGTCAGCTGGGCGGCGGCGCTTTCCGCCTGCGACAGGGTAAAGCCTACCGGCTCTGCCACGCACAGGCAGCGGCAGTCCTCGGTAATACCTTCTAAATCTATCACCTGCTGGAAGGGCAGCGCCGCCGCCTGACTTTGTAGTGCAGTGTCCCCTTCTGCCCGCCACGCGCACTGCACCCGCAGCTCGCCCTTGACCACAGCTTTACCGGCAAGCAGCTTTACCTCAGATACACAGGCGTTTCCAGTAATATCCAGTACAGCCGCCGGGGGCTTTGCAAAGACAAGCTCTCCCTCTAAGGTAACCAGCTTATCCAGCACAGCCACGCTTCGCACACCTTGCAATGTACGCAGCTGCTGCTCAATGCCGCCATCTGCCAGTGCGGTGATCACCTCGGTCTTGCACTGGGTGTGCACCGTGACCACCAGCCCATAGGCACCCCGCACCTCAATACGGCGCGGGTCTGCTGCGCGGGTGTTGAGGTCCTCTGTCTGCCCTTCCACCACGGCTGTCCATGCCGTAAAGGCAAGCTCCGGCAGCTCCAGCTGCCGGGTGAAGGGCAGCTTTTGCTCGGTCTGGCACAGGCCTTTTTCTGCTTCGCTCTGGTAGAACACCGTGCAGCGCAAATAGCCCTCTAAGGTAAGTCTGCCCGGTTGCAACTGCCGTTGCAGAACAACCGGGCGGACAAAGCACTTGACCAGCTTACCCACCGGCGGCAGGTCATCCGAGATGCGGATATCGGTCTCCAGCGGAAGTTCTGCTTTTACGGTACAGCCTGCCCCGCCCTGCGGCAGCGTGTCCCGGAATATCTTCAGTTCCATGTGCAGTGTGCTCCTTTCCCTGTCCGTTTCCGTAAGAGTGTATGCAGCGGCAATCGGCGGTATGCCGACAGCAAAAGGCCGGTGTGCAGCAGCTTTGCCACACACCGGCCTTTTATGGATTCAGTTCTCTTTGCGGATGCCGAACAGCTTGCGCAGAATGCCGCACAGCGCTTTCGGGCTACGAATGACCACTACCTGCATCTCCACCCCGCCTTTCGCTCATGTTTACCCCATTATAGCGTCTGACGGGCAAAAATGTTCCGGGAAGAGGTTAATCTGCGATGGTCTCCACCACCACAAGCGCGCCTTGCCGGGTGCTGACGGTGATGCAGCTTGAGCCTTCGGCGTACTCGTTGCTCACACCCAGCGGATAGCCTGCTGTGAGCACGGCATCTTCCAGCTCATAGAAGGAGCCTTTTTCGTACACGCCCTCGGCGCGTCCCTCCATGGGGAAGGCGGAGAAG
>ENA-ORPK01002650-ORPK01002650.1-human-gut-metagenome-genome-assembly--contig:-NODE-2650-length-12049-cov-2.964149_pt1 | contig 12049 bp, 10 predicted proteins | sample MGYA00242139_ERZ509068 | MGnify/ENA primary metagenome ERZ509068 (study PRJEB26280, sample SAMEA2338687) | human gut metagenome | biome: human gut; feature: human-associated habitat; material: faeces... | reverse complement strand
AACAAAATTCAAAGCTTGTTCCGGATATTCGGAAATATCAATTATAACCAATCCTTTTTCAAGTTCCTTAATCCCATTATAGGCTTTTGAATAATCCGCAACAGACGCAAGGTAAGAAAATCCTTCAAATTCTTGAAGAAATAATTTCAATAACTCTGCAGTACTATCCTGTTCAGTAACAACAATTGTTGGAATATTCTGTTTCATGGCTTCATTGTAGCATATTTTCTCCAAACTGGCAAATTGATTTCTTAAGTTTTAAAAATTCGCTTAATACCCCTTTGGTTATAACATGCGTACGCATGAAAACTAATGTATCTTCTATCATCTATATCACCGGAACATCAACTGGATCAACTAATATTACATTTAAGACTTCGCCTTTTTTTAGTTCTACACCTTTACCTTTTCTAATCATATCCGCAAAACCATCATAAACATAATATGCACCACCACCGATTGCACCACCAATTGCCCCAATGCCAGTCATAACTTGATCTGCTACAGGAATATCATCAAATACATCTCCACCCCATTCTGTTGCATCAGATGTAATTTCTTTTGTTCTGCGCCAGTTTTCTTTCAACGCATCTTTATATCCTCGAGAAGATGTTATTCCCCCGTCATAAGTCATGTCTTGCCTTCCTACAATAGCGAATGTTAACGGCAATTGTCTACCATTTGGAGTAACAACATGATCAAAATCTAAGTATAAAACAGCTCCTTTCGAAAATCTTTTTGCTGGTTCAATTCTTTTTATTGTTCCTCTAACCAATGACCCCATAGGCAGAATCACATCTGAATCAGCTGTTTGATCATTCATCATAATAGCTGTAAATTCAGCGCCTTCCGAATTCATTGTCGAAACAGGATTTGTCATTTGTAATGCAAATTTTGTACCTGCCGGAATTCTCTTTGTTTTTGCATTTCCACTCAATGGAGAAGCTAAAACAGTTTGTGCGAACAAAAATAACGATAAAATTATACTTAAAAATCTCATTTTTTCCCCTTCTTAATTTTTATAAAACCCTAAACCTATTCTATAAAACTTTTTACAATTTTGCAATATTTTGTAAAAGATTTATAATAAAAATATGACAAAGATTGATAAAATTGAAGAGTTACAAAATATTTTAAAAGAAGATCAGACAAATTTTCAAGCACGCCGACAGCTTGCAGTACTTCTACTGGATTTAGGATATCCGGAAGAAGCAAAACAACATTTTTTATATCTGTCAAAAATCTTTACAGACGACAGCGGAATTTTTTATAATTTAGGAATTACGTATGAAAAACTAAAAGACTTAGACAAAGCAATCACTGCATACAACAAAGCAATAGAACTTGCTCCGGAAAAGATTGATGCTTATTATAATTTAGGGCTTGTTTTTATTGATAAAAAAAGATACGAAAACGCAATTGATTGTTTCGAAACCGTTTTGCAGAAAGATAACAACGATTCAAATGCTTATTTTTCAATCGGACTTTGCTACTTTAAGGAAGGGAAATTTGACGGTGCGAAGTATTATTTTCAACGAACTATCGAACTTAATGATGACGACGTTTATGCACATTTCTACCTTGGCAATATTCTAAAAGATCAGGGCGATAATGATACAGCAAGAGAGAAATTTCAGAAAGTTTTAGATATTTCTCCTGATTATAGCTGGGCATACTTCAATCTTGCCTCAATTGATTACGAAGAAGGCAATTTTTCATCAGCAATAAATAACCTTGAAAAAACATTAGAACTAAACCCAAAGGATATAGACGCATATAAGATTTACGCAAAAATCCTAACCAAAGCTCAAAAATATGATAATGCTGGAGTAATCATAGAACAAGCAATTGACAATTGTGGAGATAATGGGGATTTGTACTATATTCTAGCGCAAATTCAAAAACTCAGAGGAGCGAATAATGAATATATAAAAGCTATGAACAACGCACTCAAATACAATAACAGCCTTTCAGTTTCTCCCAAATTAGTCAAAAAAGAATTGGACAATTTTATGAAAAACTTAAACCTTAATTCTTGAGATTATTCTGTTTACTTGGAGTTTTAAATTTTCATAAGATGAATTGTTTTCAATTACAAAATCCCAATCTTTTATATTATCAAGTCCTACTTCTGTAATATCTTCTTCACCTATAAGTTCACCTCTAGATGCGCGAATTCCTCTTGTCGCTTCAACTCGAATTGTTATAGCACCTGCCTTTTTGAATACTTCATATTCATGCGGAATTCTAACATCTGTTACAATAATATTTCCATCCTGTTCAACAATTTTTTGAAGCCAATAGTCAGGACTCTGCGCTCTTCCCCAATTACCAAGTATTATTAAATCCGCACGATATTTAGACTTATTCTTTTCTATTTCTTCATAAGTAAGATTTTTTTGAGCACCATAAGTCAATTTTATAATATCCCCCATAGCACATCTTCTAAAATCCGGCATTTCATCAAGCATAATTTTAGCTGCAGTATCTTTGCCCGCATATTGCTTTCCAGAAAATACTATAATTTTATCCGCCATAATTTCTCCTTAATGTAAACAAGAATATCACAAAACTAATCATCAAGAGTTTTCCGAATAGTCGCTATCTTAATTTTTTGTGCATGTTGTTTTAAATAAGGATCTTCAATACTGTTCTCCAGCTCACTTAACATTTCTAGTTTCAAGCTTGCCGGAAATTCCTCTTCTGGAACAATTCTAATTTTGTGTAACAACCTATCATAAATATTATAATCGTCTAGCTTTACTAAATTTCTAAACTCCGGCATTATATATTCTGACGGCAACAAATGAACATAACTTGCAAGATGTTCTTGAGCCTGCGGAATTACATACTTCTTAGAAATATCATAAAACACTTTTATTTTTTCAGGGAATATTTGATCCTTCGGAACATTCATATCATCATAAGCTTCTGGCAGTGGCTTCCTAGCTAACAGTGGAATTTCATTCATTAGAATTGTCTGTGTAACCTCTTCATTTCTTGCCATCAGTTTTTGATAATATTTCTGAGCTTCTTCATGAGGCAAATATTTTAAAACATATCCAAGAGCTTGATCCACCATAGGCTTATTGGAACTCATACATTTATCAATATAAGCAGCCTTTTTGGATTCTGGCAAATGTTTTATAGATAAAGCTAAACCAGCAAGTTTCTGAGTTTCATCGTAATCATGTTTATTATGATAAGTTTGCCACCATTTTTGTTCTCTAAATTGCCTATCTGTTTTCTTTATATCATTCAAAACTTTTCTAGCCGTTTTACTTTCATTTTTAATACGATTAACAACTCGAACTCCACCCCAATCAATACTATAACCATTAATTTTATTGTGGCCGTTTTGTGCAAGTTCTTCATCTGTTAACTTTAGCCCAGATGTATACTCATTAACATGCTTCTTATAAGGGAGAGTATTCTGATCAATAAAATTATCAATCATATAACCTTTATTGATATCTCCAAAATAGAATTTTCCTCGTTGAGTGTTTTCCCCCCAATTGTTTGACCAATATTCCGCTGTATTTATTTCTGCATAATTTCCATGACTCTTAAACCTATGCCAATCTGGTCCTCTATCAGCAACAGTGTGCACTTTTAGAATATAATCATCATTTGTAAAATCATCATGCACACCTTTTATTTTATACGCAGAACCATAATCGCCTCTGCCTAAAAATTCCAAGTCCACTTCTTCCTTTTTATTAGTCAAATTATATTTTTCTAAAACAGATTTAATCTTTTCAACAGTAGAATTGCTTCTTTTGTTTCTGTATTCTGCCACAGAAGCTTTTGCACTTGGAACATAACCTCTGATTTCTTCAGCTGAAGCGCCAAATGTAGACATAATATCATTAATTGCTTGAACAATTTGTTCTTTTGTTTTTCCAATACTTAAATTAGCAAACATTCCTTTTGGGAGCTGACCAACTATCGTACTCTGAGATTCTTGCCTATTTTCTATAATTTTCAGAATATCTTTTTTCCCATCAATATAGATTTTTCGCTTCATTATTTTTGTCAAACCTGTAAAATTAGGCTGGCGATTTTGAGTATTTTGATTATTATTAATTGCAGAAATTTTCATATCAAAATTAAAACACGTAAATAAAATTTTTGAACTCTAATATAGAGAAAACTTAATATTTGGAAACATAAATTTGCAATTATGCTATGTTCGTCGTAGCATAGAAAAGCACGTTATAAGAGGATAGTTTTTTTAGCGTGCAATAAGTGTTATTAGTACAATATATTGGAATATGTTATGGCATTAAATTTTCAAGAACTAGTTTTTAATTTACAAAAATTTTGGTCAGATTACGGCTGCATAATTCAACAGCCTTATGATATTGAGAAAGGGGCTTCTACAATGAACCCTGCAACATTTTTGCGTTCATTGGGTCCTGAACCTTGGCACACTGCAATGATTGAACCTTGCAGACGTCCGACAGATGCAAGATATGGTGAAAACCCAAACAGACTAGGGCATTATTATCAGTTTCAGGTTATATTGAAACCATCTCCTGATAATGCACAAGAACTTTATTTGCAGAGTTTGGAAGCAATGGGAATTGACTTGAAAGAACATGATGTTCGTTTTGTTGAGGACAACTGGGAATCTCCAACTCTTGGTGCTGCCGGTGTAGGCTGGGAAGTTTGGCTAGATGGTATGGAAATCACTCAATTTACCTATTTTCAACAAGTAGGTGGAGTTGAGGTTAAGCCGGTTGCGCTTGAATTGACTTACGGCTTGGAACGTATCGCAATGTATCTTCAAAACAAAGAATCTGTATACGACATTATGTGGAATGATACATTAAAATATGGCGAAATCTTTTTGCAAAATGAGATTGAGCAATCTAAGTACAATTTTGAAGTTAGCGATGCCAAAGCTTTATTTACAGCATTTGATTTATATCAAAAAGAAGTTGATAATTGTATTAATGCAAAACTTGTTTTGCCGGCTTATGATTACGTTTTGAAATGTTCTCACACTTTCAACTTGCTTGATGCAAGAGGCGTAATCAGTAAAGATGAAAGAATTAACTTCATTAATAGAGTTAGAACAATGGCTTCTGCTGTTGCTAGATTATATGTAGAGCAAAGAAAAGAAATGGGATTCCCTCTTTGCAAGTAAGTTAGAATTATAAGGAAAATAGATGGCTGAAAAATTTCACCGTGCGACACTTTCTCGCAATTTTTTGAAAACAATTACAAGAATTAAAAATCCGGATGAAATGCTTGCGGAAGCAAAAGCAGAAGGATTAGAAAAAACTCTCGGAGTTTTTGATTTAATTATTCTCGGTGTCGGCGCAATTATCGGATCCGGCATTTTTGCCGTTGTCGGAATTGCAGCAGCAGGCAGCGCAGATGGCTCTTCTTTAGGAGCTGGTCCTGCACTTGTGGTATCAATGATTATTGCAGCATTTGCATGTATTTTTTCAGCATTATGCTATTCAGAATTTGCAACAATGATTCCAGTTGCCGGAGGGGCGTACACATACACATTCGCTACTTTAGGCGAATTCGCAGCCTGGATGGTAGGTTGGGTATTAATGCTTGAATATGCAATCGGATTTATTGCTGTAGCTTGCGCTTGGTCAAACCACTTTGTTCAATTTTTGAGCGGTTTTGAACATGTTTTGCCAGCTTGGCTTGCCCATCCACCTGTTTGGATGGTTAACGATACTTTTTCTGCAGCTAAAATCATTGCAGAAACCCCTGAAGTACATGTCCCGACATTATTCGGACTACCGATTTGTGTTAATTTACCTGCAATCGTAATTGTTCTTTTAACAACTATGATTTTGGTAAAAGGAACAAAAGATTCTACTAAAATGGCTGGTGTAATGGTATTTATCAAACTTGCGGTAATCGCTTTATTTGTTGTTGCAGGCGCTTTCTTCGTAAGACCCGAGAACTGGACTCCGTTTGCTCCAAATGGTGCTGCCGGGATTTTTGCAGGTGCATTTCTAATTTTCTTTGCATACATTGGATTTGATGCTTTAGCAACTGCGGCAGAAGAATGTAAGAACCCTCAAAAAGACTTGCCTATTGGAATTATCGGATCATTAATCATAACAACAGTTGTATATGTATCTGTTGCACTTGTTTTGACTGGTTTACAAAAAACGGCTGGGCCTGTTCCAATGGCATTTTTGAAAGCTCCAATGGCTTATTGTATGACAATGCTAAAAATGAACTGGGCAGCAGGATTAATTTCAATTGGTTCATTAGCCGGATTGACATCTGTATTGTTGGTATTAGAAATGGCTGCAACAAGAATTTTGTATGCAATGAGCAGAGATCACTTTATTTCTCAAAGATTTCAAAAACTTCACCCTAAATTTCACACTCCAGCTCTTTTAACTTGGACTGTTGGAATTTTAGCAGTTGTTGGGATTTTGACACTTAATTTAGATGTTGCAGCTGAGCTTTGCAATTACGGAACATTCACATCATTCATAATTGTTTGTGTTGCTGTATTAATTTTAAGAAAAACAGATCCTAATAGACCGAGACCATTCAAAGTACCTTTTTCGCCGGTTACTCCAGCACTAGGCATTATTTGCTGTGGCGGATTAATGATTTATAAATCTATGCAGCCTTCAGGTTCTGCACTGTTATTCCCTGTTTGGTTAGGTTTTGGAGCTTTAATTTATCTATTATACGGTTTTGTAAAAAATAGACTTAACGAAAATAAAGTTCACGCAGAAAAAGTACAACTAAAAAAACAAGAAATGATGAAATAATGGAATTAAAATCTATAATAAAAAATGCATTAAAAAAGAAGAGCCCCGACGAACTAATAGCTGTAAGTAAAAAATCTGAGTTGAAAAAGACTTTAAATGTTTTCGATCTTATAGTCTTAGGGATTGGCGCTGTTGTCGGCACCGGGATTTTTACAATTATCGGTTCTGCCATTCAAGGTGGTCCAGAGAGTGCCGGAGCAGGTCCTGCGATTGTTATTTCAATGGTATTGGCAGCTGTTGCATGCGTATTTTCAGCTCTTTGTTATTCTGAAATCGCAGCAATGATACCTGTTGCCGGAAGTGCTTACACATACACTTATGCAACAATGGGTGAATTTATGGCATGGATGGTAGGCTGGATTTTAATGCTTGAATATGCAATTGGGAATATTACAGTAGCTTGCGCTTGGACTGGGTATTTCGTACAATTTTTAAAAGGCTTTAAACACATTTTACCTGACTTTATTGTAAATTATCCGTTGTGGCTAAGAACAGATTTTAGGTATATGCTGTCATACTGCGACAAATTCGGCTTGGATCCGCACACCCAAATGCCATACTTGTTTGACAAAATTCCGGTAGCAATCAACATTCCTGCAATGGTAATTGTTCTTCTTTTAACAGTACTTTTAATCAAAGGAGTAAAAGAATCAACTAGATTTGCCAGCATAATGGTCGGTGTAAACATGTTCATGATTATCTCATTTATTGTTGTTGGAGCATTTTATGTTAAGCCTGAGAATTGGGTTCCGTTTGCGCCAAACGGTTTTGAAGGCGTATTTATGGGAGCATTTTTAATTTTCTTTGCATATATCGGATTTGATGCAATTTCGACAACTGCAGAAGAAACTGAAAATCCACAAAGGGATTTACCTATCGCAATATTAGCAACACTTATAATTTGTACAATTTTGTACGTTTGTGTTGCTCTTGTTTTGACCGGGAATGTTCCTCTTGGGCATATTGACATTCAAGCTCCGATTGCACATGCAATGAGAGCTATTGGAATGAACTGGTTCGCGGGATTAATTTCTATTGGCGCACTTTGTGCATTAACGTCTGTTCTCTTAATATATCAATTAGGAACAACAAGAATTTTATATGCAATGAGCAGGGATAGATTTTTACCTAAATCTTTGAGATTAATACATAAAAAATACAGAACCCCGCATGTTTTGACTTGGATTTCTGGGATCGTAGTCGTTATATGTGCGTTATTTATGGATTTAAACATATCTGCGGAGTTGTGTAATTTCGGAACATTTACATCATTTATTATAATTTGCATAGCAGTTTTGATTTTAAGAAAAACAGATCCGGACAGACCAAGACCTTTCAAAGTTCCATTTTCGCCGGTATTTCCTATTTTAGGAATAATTACATGTGGTGGCTTAATGGTGTTTTCAATGAAATTTTTAACAACATCTTCGTTGTACTTCCCATTGTGGTTGTTAATCGGTGTTATAATTTATGCCACCTACGGTTACAGCCAAAAACGTCTTGAAGAAAAGCAGAAAGCTAAAAAGCAGCCGAAAACTAAAGTTGAAGCATGAAAACTAAAATTATTCCTTGGTAAATAATTATTAAAAACCTCCTAATTGCCTTGTATTAAAATCTTTATAGCATATAATAAGTGTATAAAGTTTACTTATTAATTAAGAGAGAGATAGGGTATTTTTAAGGAGTAAAAATGATTAAATTAGACTGCCGTAGTGCTGACGAAATGATAATTGGCAACGAAAATGGTTTAAATTTGCAAGAGGAATTTGCGAAATACAAAGACACTATAGCCAATATTATTTCTGATTTAAATAAGCGAAAAGATAAACCGGGGCAGTGGTTACAATGGATGAACTTGGGCTACAACGAAGAGACTCTTTGGTATGTTAAAGAATATGCTTCAATGGTTCAAGGACGTTTTGATAACATCCTAGTTCTCGGAATCGGTGGTTCTGCACTCGGCGGAATGGCAATGGCAGAAGCTCTTTTAAAACCTTATTGGAATTTATTAACCCCGGAACAAAGAAATGGACTCCCTAGAATATTCTTTCTTGATAATATTGATCCAGACACAATTACAGGTTTGTTTGATGTTATTGACTTAAAAAGAACACTTGTAAACGTAATCACCAAATCAGGTTCTACAGCAGAAACAATGTCACAATTTATGATTGTAAAAAACATTTTAGAGCAAGAATTGGGTTCAAATTACAGATATAATTTGGTTGCAACAACTGATAAAAAAACAGGTATTTTACGCCAAATCGCAGAACAAGAGGGATATAAAACATTTGTTGTTCCTGACGATGTTGGAGGAAGATTTTCTGTGTTCTCGGCCGTAGGTCTTGTTCCGCTCGCTCTTGTAGGAATTGATATTGATGAAATTATGAACGGTATCAAGGATATGGATTTAGCATTAAAAAACACTGACATAAACGAGAATATAGCCGCACAAAATGCATTAATTCATTATTTAATGGACACACAAAAAGGAAAGAATTTATCTGTAATGATGCCATATTCAAGCCGTTTAAAATATGTTTCTGACTGGTACGTCCAATTATGGGCAGAATCACTAGGCAAAAACAAAGACAAAAGCGGGAATGATGTTCATATTGGTCCAACACCAATAAAAGCACTTGGAGCAACAGACCAACACTCTCAAATCCAATTATACAATGAAGGTCCAAACGACAAAGTTATAAACTTTATCAGAGTTAGAGAATTTGATAATAATTTAGAAATACCGAATATATTTGAATACACGGGTATTGGCTATCTTGGTGGAAAAACGATTAATCAATTAATCAACGCAGAGGCAGATTCTACAAGGGTTGCATTGTCTGATTACAACAGACCAACTATTACAATCACTCTTGACAAAGTTGATGGATACAATGTTGCTCAATTGCTTTATATGCTAGAAGTTCAAACTGCTATTGCTGGCGAATTGTATAATATCAACACTTTTAACCAACCAGGAGTCGAACAGGCTAAAAACTATACATACGCATTAATGGGCAGAGCAGGTTATGAAGAATCGGCTCAAACATTACAAGCAAAAATGACAATGGTATAATGTAGAAATTTGAAATTTGGAGTAAAATAATTAAATGATAAATATGCTGAAAAAAATATTTGTTATATTAATTTTGCTCATAGGAATGCCAATTTTTGCAGAAACAATAAAAGCTGGAGTTTCTAAAATTGGTTCCGTTCCAAATTCATTTTTTGGAAGCTGGAGAGTAGTTGCAAAACTCGATAAACAATCAGGCTCAGCCTATTTTAAACCACAAGCGGTAGATTTTTGGAACTTATCTCGAACTGGCGACGTCATTAATTTAAACAATCCGTTTACCGGAGCCAGTGCGACTGTTAAACTGGATTATGTAGACGGCAATCTGATAAGATTTACCAAATCAGGAGATTATGACGGGAATAAAAAACTTACCGATACTGTGGATTTAAAACTTGTTGGAGATACGTTTACTGGTGTAAATTATATTACTCTCGAAACCTTTTCTATCAGAGATAATTCGCTAATAAGAAAAGATACAGCAATATATATTCTCGCTGGTGAAAAGATCTCGGGCACAAGCATTACAGGGAATTGAATATGGAGCAATTAAAATTTGACACTATTATTTTGGGCGGTGGACCCGCAGGGCTTGCGTCCGCTATTTATTCTGCTCGTGGCGCTGTTTCTACAGCAGTCATTGATAAAAACATGTTTGGCGGTCAACCTTCAAACTACTTGGAACTAGAAAACTATCCAGGATTTCAAGTTATCGGAGGTTATGATTTGATGGAAAAATTTGAAGAACAGGCTGATAAATTCGGGGTTCAAAAATATCCAATGCAAGAAATTGAGAGAGTTGATTTGGGCTCAAAAACCATTTACACCAAAGATTATATATTCAAAGCAAAAGCTATAATCATTGCGACTGGTGCCCAACCAATGAAACTTGGAGTAAGGGGAGAAAAGGAATTTGTCGGACGAGGTGTCAGCTATTGTGCAGTCTGTGACGGGGCTTTTTATAAAGATAAAGGAGTTGCAGTTGTTGGCGGAGGGAACTCGGCAATTGAGGAAGCGATATACTTGACAAAATTTGCCTCAAAAGTTTATGTTATCCACAGAAGAAACGAATTAAGAGCAGACAAAATAATCCAAGAAAGAGCTTTGGCAAACCCTAAAATAGAATTCATTTGGGATAGCATAGTAAAAGAAATCATTGGCGAAAAAGTTGTAAACTCTCTCACTCTCGAAAACATTAAAACAAATACCGAAAGTGATTTGCCTATTGACGGAATTTTCCCATATATAGGCATTGTTCCAAATGTTGAATACTTTAACGGACAACTTAAACAAGACAAAAAGGGATTTATTATTACCGATACTACAATGGCCACCTCCATTAAAGGAGTTTTTGCGGTCGGAGATGTTAGAAACACGCCTCTAAGACAAGTTATAACAGCCTCTGCAGATGGTGCAATCGGGGCTGTTTACGCGGTTAAGTATTTAGAAACTATTAACCCAAAAACATTAGCATAATTATATCAAATATATCAACTATAAAACCGACAGAGTTAAATATCCTGTCGGTTTTACAATTTTGATTTTTCAAGCCAACTTAAAAACATTTGACTATCAATTTAGTTGCTTTTCCGGAAAATAATTTCGTCATTATCAACATCAATAACAACCTTATCTCCACGCAAGAATTTTTGAGCCAAAATTTCCTTAGACAATGGGTTTTCAATAAGTTGTCTAATTACTCGTTTCAATGGTCTTGCACCATATACAGGGTTAAATCCTCGTGTTGCAAGGAATTCTTTTGCATCTGGAGTAATTTCAAAATCAATTTCTTGATCTTTCAACAATTTTCTCAAATTATCCATTTGAATATCAACAATCTTTGTCAAATCCTGCATATTCAAGGCTTTAAAGAAGATTGTTTCATCAATTCTGTTCAAGAATTCAGGTTTGAAACGACTTCTCAAAACTTCCATAACCTTTTCTTTGGTATCTTCGAAAGTTTGAGCATTTCCGATTGAATTTAGAGTATTTTCAAGAATTATGTCGCTTCCGATGTTTGAAGTCATTATGATAAGTGTGTTTTTGAAGTCAACTGTTCTTCCTTTGCTATCAGTCAAACGACCATCATCAAGAATTTGAAGCATGATGTTGAATACATCAGGGTGAGCCTTTTCAATTTCATCAAATAATACAACAGAATAAGGTTTTCTTCTAACAGCCTCAGTCAATTGGCCACCCTCTTCAT
>ENA-ORPK01002646-ORPK01002646.1-human-gut-metagenome-genome-assembly--contig:-NODE-2646-length-12055-cov-3.655167_pt1 | contig 12055 bp, 8 predicted proteins | sample MGYA00242139_ERZ509068 | MGnify/ENA primary metagenome ERZ509068 (study PRJEB26280, sample SAMEA2338687) | human gut metagenome | biome: human gut; feature: human-associated habitat; material: faeces... | reverse complement strand
AGAGGTGCCGGTAATACGACGTGGAAGGATGCGTCCCTGCTCGTTCAAGAACTTCTTGAGGAATTCGGGATCTCTATAGTCAATATACTTGATACCGCTTTTCTTAAAGCGACAGTATTTCTTCCTCTTTACATCAATTGAGGGAGCTGTCAAATATCTGATTTCATTCTTGTCTGCTGCCATAATTTAGTCCTCCTTGGTTTTAAGTGACTGACGCTTTGCGGCATAAGCAGCCGCATTCTTGTCCATCTTTACAGTGAGGAAGCGGATTACACGCTCGTCACGACGATAATTGATTTCAAGTTTGCTGATAAGTGCAGGATCGGCCTTAAAGCCAAACTCTACGTAGAAGCCACTTGACTTCTTGTTGATGTTGTAAGCCAGCTTGCGCATGCCCCAGTTGTTCTCATAGAGAATTTCTGCACCATGCTCTGTAAGATAATTTCTGAACTTACCAACCGCTTCCTTCATCTGTTCATCAGACAAAACGGGAGTCAAAATGAAAACGGTTTCATACTGATTCATAAGTCTTACTGTGTTTTTGTAATTTGTTAATAATAAATACGTTATTCGCTCCATAACAATGAGCGGGTGCAAAATTACATGTTTTTTGGCAAACAAACAAACTTTTCGGCAATTTTCTTCCCATGGCCTGTTTGGGCGCACCAACCCGAGGAGGTCTAAACCCAATTCGGTCATTAGGACTTTTTGGATTTTAATTTTTTAGAAGGGCAGATGTTGCTTGTCTTTTTAGCGAATAATCGCGGGCCATATTAAGCTAAAAAACAAGCAACAGGCACCTTATAAAACAAAAGGCAATAAGAAGTAACAAAAAAATGTCATTAACGACCGATTTGAGTTAAACAACATATGCTAAAACGACAGGAAGTGAGTTTTTCTGCCTTTCTTTTGGCATTTAGGCAAAAGAGCGGTAAATTTGCACGCTATAACAGCATATTCTATCGTAATCGCATAGAAATAAGCATTCTACAACCACGCAAAAACGATTAACATCAGATGAATATAGAAGAAATTACACAGGCGGCCGTCATCAAAGCCGTAGAAGCCCTTTATGGTGCAACTATAGAGCCCGACATGGCACAACTCCAGAAGACAAGGAAGGAATTCGAAGGACACATTACTCTGGTGGTGTTTCCGCTGCTCAAGGTCTCGCACAAGAAGCCTGAAGACACAGCACAGGAAATCGGAACCTGGCTTACGGAAAACGAACCTGCAATAGAGAAGTTCAACGTTTTCAAAGGATTTCTCAATCTCAGCATCTCGTCCGCCTACTGGGTTTCGGTGCTCAACAACATTGCTGCTACTCCAGACTATGGCACAAAAAAACCTGCCGAGAGTTCGCCGCTGGTAATGATAGAATACTCTTCGCCAAACACCAACAAGCCCCTTCACCTCGGCCACGTGCGCAACAATCTGCTGGGCTGGGCTTTGAGCCAGATACTTGAGGCTGCCGGCAACCGTGTTGTCAAGACCAACATTGTCAACGACCGCGGCATACATATCTGCAAGTCTATGCTGGCATGGCTCAAATGGGGCAACGGAGAAACCCCAGAGACATCGGGCAAAAAGGGCGACCACCTCATAGGCGACTACTACGTGGCCTTCGACAAGCACTATCGCGAGGAAATAAAGCAGCTGCAGGCCCAAGGCATGGACGAGGAGACAGCCAAACAAGAAGCTCCTCTCATCAAGGAAGCCCACAGAATGCTCGTAAAGTGGGAGCAGGGCGACCCCGAAGTTCGTGCGTTGTGGAAGAAGATGAACAGCTGGGTCTACAAAGGCTTTGACGAGACATACAAGGCTCTGGGGGTTTCGTTTGACAAGATATACTATGAGTCTGACACATACCTCGTGGGCAGGAAAGAAGTGGAGGACGGACTCAAAAAAGGACTTTTCACACGCCACGAAGATGGCTCCGTGTGGGCAGATTTGCGCCCCGAAGGTCTTGACGAAAAACTATTGCTCCGCTCTGACGGCACATCAGTCTACATGACCCAAGACATAGGCACCGCCAAACTGCGCTTCAACGATTACCCCATCGACAAGATGATCTACGTGGTCGGCAACGAGCAAAACTACCACTTCAAAGTTCTCTCCATTCTTCTTGACAAACTGGGCTTTGAATGGGGAAAGGACCTTGTACACTTCTCATACGGCATGGTAGAGCTGCCTGATGGCAAGATGAAGAGCCGCGAAGGAACGGTTGTTGATGCCGACGACCTTATCAGCGAGATGATAAAGACGGCCGGACAAACAAGCGAGGAACTGGGCAAATTCAAGGACATGGAACCAGAAGAATCACAAGAGATTGCACGAATTGTGGGTCTCGGTGCCTTAAAGTACTTCCTGCTAAAGGTTGACGCACGCAAGAATATGTTGTTCAACCCTGCCGAGAGCATTGACTTCAACGGCAACACTGGCCCATTCATACAATATACCTACGCACGCATACGCTCCGTGCTGCGTAAAGGCGGGGCTGACATTCCCGACACACTGGCAACCGACACCCCCGTTAACGAAAAGGAGCAGCGCCTCATACAAAAATTATCAAGCTTCCCAGCAATAATCGGGCAAGCCGCCAACGACTACAGCCCAAGCGCTATTGCCAATTACTGCTATGACCTGGTGAAAGAATATAACCAGTTTTACCACGACTACTCTATCCTTGGCGAAGAAAACCAGGAGAAACGCAATCTCAGACTGGTTCTGTCGCAACAGACCGCCAACATCATACGCACTGGCATGAGAGTTCTCGGCATCGAAGTCCCCGAACGCATGTAGCAGACAATGTAAAAGCCGTTTCACGAGTCTACGGCTACACCCTCTGACTTCCTCATTACCACCATCACACCAAAGAAAATGACGAAAACAAAACCAAAGTTCTATGTTGTATGGAGCGGCAAGAAGCCCGGAGTATATCTCACTTGGAACGATTGCAAAGCACAGGTCATGGGTGTCAAGGAAGCACGCTACAAAGCCTACCCGAGCATGGAAGAGGCGCAACTGGCATTCAGCCACCCCGCACCGACAATCAGCCGCACCCCAAAGCCAAAAAGCCTCGATGGCCATTTGCCTGTCAACGTGATACAAAACGCCTACGCTGTTGACGCTGCATGCAGTGGAAATCCCGGAATGATGGAGTATCAGGGTGTTGACGTGCAGAGCAAAGCCAGACTGTTCCACCTCGGCCCACTCTACGGCACCAACAACATCGGTGAATTTCTTGCCATCGTACACGCCCTTGCCCTGCAGAAGCGCCTGGGCACGAAACTACCCATCTACAGCGACAGCCGCAACGCCCTGCTATGGATTAAAGCGAAGAAATGCAAAACCAAACTGAAACGTACGCCAAAAAGTGCGGAAGTCTACGAACTTATCGGGCGCGCCGAGAAATGGCTACGCGAGAACCCCGACAACGATATTCAGCTGCTCAAATGGCACACTGAACAATGGGGCGAAATCCCTGCCGACTTCGGACGCAAATAACCCGCCCGTCTTGATTTCGGTCCACTGTACAGCTGTAGCGTAGACACACCAGACTACGGCCAGCGAAAAAGACATACACCTAAACCACATAATAATAACAAATGAAAGATTTCTTTCATCTCATGGGCAAATATTTTGCCCGATACAAACGATACATAGCCGGCACTTTTGCCATGAACATTCTGGCAGCCCTGTTCAACGTTTTCTCGTTTACGGTACTGCTGCCGATACTGCAGATACTCTTCAAAGTCAACACAGAGAGATACCAATTCATCGAATGGAGCACAGGCGACTTGCTTGACACTGCAAAAAACAACGGTTACTACTATTCACAAGTGATGATTGACACCTACGGCCCAGCCACCACACTGCTTCTGTTGGGTCTGGTACTATCTGTACTTACACTGTTAAAGACTGCCACATATTTCGGCGGCTCTGCCTGTCTTATGCCTCTGCGCACTGGCGTGGTGAGAGACATACGCACTGACATTTACCGCAAGATACTGCACCTGCCTCTATCGTTCTTCTCCGAAGAGCGCAAAGGTGACATTCTGGCAAGGGTAAGTACCGATGTCAACGAAGTGGATGCTTCTATCACATCATCGCTTGATATGATAGTCAAGAATCCCATTTTCATTGTGATATATCTCTCAACCTTGTTTGTTATAAGCTGGGAGCTGACTCTGTTTACCCTGCTTGTGGTGCCGTTTATGGCACTGGGCATCGGACGCATCGGCAAGAAACTGAAAGCGAAATCGCTCTACGCACAATCAAAATGGAGTGACGGCATAAGCCAGATAGAGGAAACTCTCGGAGGACTACGTATCATCAAGGCGTTCATAGCCGAGAAGAAAATGGACAAGCGCTTTGAAAAGGTCAACAACGAGTTCCGCAACGCCTCATTGAAGGTGGCTATACGCCAGGCAGCGGCACACCCCGTAAGTGAATTTCTCGGCACTTGTATGATTGTCGTTGTACTGTGGTTCGGCGGCTATCTCATCTTCTCCGGCAACTCACCCATTGACGCCAGCACATTCATCTACTATCTGGTAATCCTCTACACCATTCTGCAACCGCTCAAAGACCTCTCAAAAGCTGGCTACAGCATTCAGAAAGGCATGGCATCAATGGAAAGGATAAATAAAATTCTATATGCCCAAAACAGCATAAAGGAAAACGCCAACCCTGAATTCATCAAAGACCTTGAATACGGCATCGAGTTTAAGCACGTTGACTTCAGCTACAATGAGACAAAGAAAATATTGAGCGATATTAACCTCACCATACACAAGGGCCAGACCATCGCCCTCGTGGGGCAGTCGGGATCGGGCAAGTCAACCCTGGTAGACCTCATACCACGCTACCACGATGTAGAAGCCGGTCAAATACTCATTGACGGCCGAGACATACGCAACCTCTCCATTCACTCACTGCGCTCCATCATAGGCAACGTAAACCAAGAGGCCATACTGTTCAACGACACCGTATTCAACAATATTGCTTTCGGCGTAGACAACGCCACCATGGAGCAGGTGACCGAAGCCGCCAAGATAGCCAACGCCCACGAATTCATCATGGAAATGGAACAAGGCTACAACACTAACGTGGGTGACCGTGGATGTCGCCTCTCGGGCGGTCAACGTCAGCGCATCAGCATTGCGCGGGCAATACTCAAGAACCCGCCAATCCTCATTCTCGATGAGGCAACATCTGCCCTTGACACAGAGAGTGAACGTCTCGTGCAAGAAGCCCTCGAACGACTCATGAAAACACGCACAACAATAGCCATCGCCCACCGTCTGTCAACCATCAAGAATGCAGACCGCATCTATGTGCTGCACGAAGGACATATTGTTGAAAGTGGCACACATGATGAACTCATTAGGCTCGGCAACTACTACAAACGGCTCAACGACATGCAGCAACTGTAGGAAAACCGTCATGCCGCAATCTCTCATCACCCTTTGGTACTGAACAACACCACACATGAAACAACGCCTACGGCTACTATTCTTATTCTCCCTCACATTACTCGCCACCTTTATAATCATGAAGATGGCATTCATGTTATATAATGCAGACAACAGACACCTCAACGCCTCTGACTACCTTAACGTTATTGCTCACGGCTTTCCACAAGACCTCGCTACAGTGTCATATATTGCCACCGTACCATGGCTTTTGTGCATAATCTCTATCTGGACTGCCAAGCACTACATCAACATCATATTCTTTGCTTACAGTTGCATCATCGCCCCCATCATGACCATTATTCTTATCAGCGACTGCATCTTATATGATTTCTGGCAATTCAAGCTTGACGCTACCATATTCAACTACATGGGACGTTCTGCCAACATAACAGGCAATATCTCAACTGTGTTCCTTGTCGTGACCCTGCTGCTCACCACAGTCGTTTGCGGACTGATGCTGTTTACATTATATAAGGTTACAATGTGGCATCTTGCACCCTGCATCAAGAAAGCTCGCACCCTCTCACTCTTCATTGTCATCGGAGGACTGATGTTTCTTGCCATCAGAGGTGGCGTCGGACGTTCCACTATGAACACTGGCTACGCCTACTACTCCTCCAACCCGTTTCTCAACCACTCTGCCGTAAATCCGGCTTTCAGCCTTTTCTATTCCATTGCTAAAAATCACGACCTGAACAAACTCTACAGATTTTATAGCCCAACAGAATGCAAACAGGTTTTCAAAGCCCTTAAATACTCCACGCAAAGCATCAGCCCACAAAAAATGCTCAAGACCGACAGACCTGACATCGTGCTTGTATTTATGGAGGGACTAAGTGCCGCCTTTGTGGAACCGCTCGGAGGTGTTCCAAACATCACCCCAAATATCAACCAGCTTATTAACGAAGGTGTCGTCTTTACGCAATGCTACGCCAACAGCTACCGCACCGACCGCGGAACAGTCTGTACTTTCAGTGGCTACCCCAGCTTTCCTGACTTCTCGGTTATGAAGATGAGCGAGGAAGCTGGCCGTCTGCCCTCCATTGCACGTTCGCTTTCAGGCGCAGGCTACACCACAGCATACCTCTATGGGGGTGACAAAAACTTCACCAACGCCAACAGTTATTTGCTCGCTACTGGATATGGCAAAGTGATGGGAGACGAACACTTCCCCCGTTCCGTCAGAAAAACACACTCTTGGGGCGTGACCGACCACATTGTACTCGACACCTTATACAACCGAATCACACACCTCCACAACACTGACAAACCTTTCTTTATCACTTGTCAGACATTGGCGAGCCATGAGGACTGGCAGGTGCCCTACCACCGTATAAAGAATGACCCTATAGCAAACTCCATGGCATATCTTGACGACTGTATCGGCACATTGGTCAGACGCCTGAAGAAATCTCCTATATGGAACAATCTGCTACTGGTTATCATTCCCGACCACGGCATCACATACCCCGAAGACATCACAGAAAGCAACATACAAAAGTACCATATCCCCCTGTTGTGGATTGGAGGCGCAGTAAAGTCACACTATACAGAAAACCGCATCTGTAACCAGACAGACCTTGCGGCCACCCTACTGGGACAACTGGGCATCAGCCACAGCCAATTCACGTTCAGCCGCGATGTGTTCAGCCGCACCTATACCTATCCCTGTGCCACACACACCTTTAACCGCGGCGTATGTTTCATCGACTCTACTGGCGCAACCGTTGAAGACCTCACTTCTGGCACCATACTTACCGACTCGCCTAAACCAAGCAGACAGCGCATCAGAAACGCCCACGCCATTCTACAGTCTGCAAGAATCGACCTAAGCAACAAAAAAGGAGCGGCGAAATAATCCCAATCCGGTTGTTAGGACTTGTTGTATTCTGATCTTTTAGAAGAGCAGATGTTGCTTGTCGTTTTAGGGAATAATAGCGGGCTATTTTGAGCTGAAAACAAGCATCAGATGCCTTATAAAAAACAAAAGACAATAAGAAGTAACTAAAAAGATGTCATTTACGACCTAATGACCGATTTGGGTTAAATAGTACCGTAAGACGGTAAACTATTGCCTTGTGTACGAGGTAAACCGGGCTGTGTGATTTCGTTCGCATCGCATGGTGTGCTTGTGCCTTGGTGAGCATGAAGTGCTCATGCTGCAAATTAATGAGCGATAGTTGCTGCTAATCTTTCTAAAAGTCGTAACTTTGCTACATAAATACAATGTAATATATTGCAATATGATTCAGTTTTACAAGACACCGACAGGAAGCGTTATTGCGGTAGAGGCAAATGAAGCCCTGTCAAAGGAAAACGTAGACGCTTTGTGTTGGCTTTTTGGTGGCGCGGAGGTCATAGATGGTGACGTGGTCAAAGGCTATTTTGTTGGCCCTCGTCGTGAGATGGTTACGCCTTGGAGCACAAATGCCGTTGAAATCACCCAAAACATGAACATTAGAGGAATTGGGCGCATTGAGGAGTTCTTCCCCGTAGAGAGCGAAGATGCCGACCATGACCCCATGCTTCAGCGTATGTACTGCAATCTTGACGAAAAGGTTTTTGAAACCAATATCAAGCCTGCACCCATCAGAATAATAGACAATATTGAGGATTATAACGAGGAGGAAGGCCTTGCTCTGTCACCGGAAGAAATAGAATATCTGCACAAGGTAGAGGGACAACTTAACCGTAAGCTTACAGACTCCGAGGTGTTTGGCTTTGCCCAGATCAATTCCGAGCACTGCCGTCACAAGATATTCGGAGGGTCGTTCATAATAGACGGCAAGGAGATGCCTTCGTCGCTCTTTGCTATGATAAAGAAGACCACCAAGGAGAATCCTCACCACATACTTTCGGCCTACAAGGACAACGTGGCTTTTTCGCAGGGACCAGTTGTAGAGCAGTTTGCTCCGCAAAACCAAAGTATCAACGACTATTTCGTTATCAAGGACATTGAGAGCGTTATATCGCTCAAGGCGGAGACTCACAACTTCCCTACTACCGTAGAGCCTTTCAACGGAGCATCGACCGGTACGGGCGGTGAGATACGTGACCGTATGGGTGGTGGAGTAGGTTCGTGGCCGATAGCCGGCACGGCTGTCTACATGACTGCATACAGCCGTCTTGACGGCGAACGCTCATGGGAGACTATTCTACCTGTAAGAAAATGGCTCTATCAGAGTCCGGAACAGATATTGATAAAGGCATCAAACGGTGCAAGTGACTTTGGCAACAAGTTTGGGCAACCGCTGATTACCGGTTCCGTGCTGACTTTCGAGCATCAGGAGAACGGTGAGAAGTATGCGTATGACAAGGTGATAATGCTTGCCGGCGGTGTAGGCTATGGCACAAAGCGTGACTGTCTGAAGAAACAGCCGGCTAAAGGCAACAGGGTTGTTGTTGTCGGCGGTGATAATTACCGCATCGGTCTTGGTGGCGGTTCGGTGTCTTCGGTAGATACCGGACGCTATTCCAACGGCATAGAACTCAATGCGGTGCAACGTGCCAATCCTGAAATGCAAAAGCGTGCATATAACCTTGTGCGTGCGTTGTGTGAGGAAGACGTAAATCCTGTTGTTTCTATACACGACCACGGCTCTGCCGGTCACGTCAACTGTCTTTCGGAACTTGTGGAGGACTGCGGAGGTGAAATCGACATGTCGAAGCTGCCCATCGGTGACAAGACTCTCTCGGCAAAGGAAATCATTGCCAATGAAAGCCAAGAGCGTATGGGACTGCTGATCGACGAGAGACACATAGAACATGTGCAGAAAATTGCAGAGCGCGAACGCGCCCCGATGTATGTTGTGGGCGAAACCACCGGCGATGCCCACTTCTCGTTTAAGCAAGCTGATGGCGTGAAGCCCTTTGACCTTGATGTGGCCCAGATGTTTGGCCACTCGCCCAAGACGGTTATGGTTGACGAGACAGTTGTCCGCAAGTATGTAAATCCCGAATATGAAGAAAGCAAGATAGCAGAATACCTTGAGCAGATGCTCCAGATGGAGAGCGTGGCCTGCAAGGACTGGCTCACCAACAAGGTAGACCGTTCCGTAACGGGCAAGGTGGCCCGCCAACAGTGTCAGGGTGAGTTGCAGTTGCCATTGAGCGACTGTGGTGTGGTGGCTCTTGACTACAGAGGACGCAAGGGCATAGCCACGGCTGTAGGTCATGCACCGCAAGCTGGCCTGGCAAAGCCAGAGGCGGGTTCGGTGCTTTCTGTTTCAGAGGCACTCACCAACATTGTATGGGCACCTCTGGAGGAAGGTCTTGACAGTGTGTCGCTGTCTGCCAACTGGATGTGGCCTTGCCGTTCGCAGAAAGGCGAAGATGCCCGTCTGTATAAGGCGGTGGAGGCTTTGAGCGACTTCTGCTGTGCTTTGAACATCAATGTGCCTACCGGCAAGGACTCTCTCTCTCTGAGCCAGCAATATCCCAATGGCGAGAAGGTCATCTCACCGGGCACTGTCATTGTGAGTGCAGGAGGTCAGGTGAGCGATATTCGCAATGTCGTGTCGCCGGTGATGGTCAACAGCCGCAAGAACACATTCTATCATATTGACTTCAGTTTCGACAAACTGCGTCTCGGCGGGTCGGCATTTGCCCAGAGTCTTGGATGTGTGGGCAGCGACGTGCCAACATGTACCAATCCGGAATACTTCCGCTCTGCCTTCAATGCCGTGCAGCAACTGGTGGCAGAGGGCCTGATAATGGCAGGTCACGATATCTCGGCAGGTGGTCTGATTGTTACCCTGCTTGAAATGTGCTTTGCAAATGTTGACGGTGGAATGGAAATCAACGTTGACGGTTTCAAGGATGCTGACCTCGTCAGAATTCTGTTTGCCGAAAATCCAGGTGTTGTCGTGCAGGTTGCCGACAGCGACAAGGCCGCTTTCAAGTCGGTTCTTGAAAGTGCGGGCGTTGCGTTCGTCAAGCTTGGCAAACCTGCCGAGGAGCGCCACATTCTGCTCACGCACGACAACATAACACACCAGTTCGCCATAGATTATCTGCGTGACGTGTGGTATCACACCTCTTATCTGCTCGACACTAAACAGTCTTTCAATTCGCAGGCCGACGAACGCTACAACAACTATAAGACCCAGCCTGTAGAGTTTGCCTATAACAAGGACTTTACAGGCCGGTTCGCACAGTATGGCATATCGCCCGAACGCAGGGAGAAAAGCGGTGTCAAAGCTGCAATCATACGCGAGAAGGGTACCAACGGAGAACGTGAAATGGCTTATGTGCTCTACTTGGCAGGCTTCGATGTGAAAGACGTGATGATGACCGACCTTATCACTGGCCGTGAAACGCTTGACGACATAAACATGATAGTATTCTGTGGTGGTTTCTCAAACTCCGACGTGCTTGGCTCTGCCAAGGGCTGGGCGGGGGCGTTCCTCTACAATCCGCGTGCCAAGGCTGCGCTCGAACGTTTCTATGCTCGTCAGGACACACTCTCGCTCGGAGTCTGCAACGGTTGCCAGCTCATGGTTGAACTTGGGCTTGTCAACCCTGAACTCAAGGACGGCAGCAAGATGCTCCACAATGTGAGCCACAAGTTTGAAAGCGCATACCTCGGTGTTACGGTTCAGACCAACCGCAGCGTGATGCTCGGATCGTTGAGTGGCAACAGACTTGGTGTATGGGTAGCCCACGGAGAGGGCCGCTTCAAACTACCTTATCCCGAGGAGAAATACAACATAGTGCTTAAATACACCTACGACAGCTATCCGGGCAACCCGAACGGCTCTGACTACAATGCAGCAGGCATCTGTTCCCCAGATGGCCGTCATCTGGCCATGATGCCTCACCCGGAACGAGCCTTCTTCCCATGGCAATGCGGCACATATCCCAAGGAACGCCTTAATGACGATGTCACCCCGTGGATAGAGGCCTTTGTCAATGCCCGCAAATGGGTGGAGAGCAAGATAGGAAAATAAAACTGTAATAATATATTGTTTGCAATCCCCGACAACCTGACCTGTTCTAAGCAGGTATGGCTGTCGGGGATTGCTTTTTTGTTCCAAGGGGCGCACCCCAAGGGGCATTACATAAGCATGCGTCAGCGTGTGTCAGATAACAGGTTTGGGCTCATGCCTTCACAGTATTTTCGTAGATGTGTAACAGAGGTGCAACCGTTTTGTAATACCCGGACAGTAATTTTGCATCGTAAAAAATAGTATAGCCATGAACCGTTACAAAGCAATTAGGCTCAAACGCCTTTATCTGAGATTTCGCATTGCGATGCTGTGGATACTTCTCGTATTGTTTGTGTTGCTGATGTCACTATAAAGACTGTGAAGTTTATGGACAAGGCAAATCATTATATAAAGTTAAGCGAAGTGGAAGGGATACTCCAAAACCACGTAGACAGCCTGTTTGGTGACAGTTGTGTAGAGTGGTCTGACGACTGGGGCGAAGGTTGGCTGGACGATGATGACGATGACGACGAAGATTGAAGACTTTTGCTTGCTCTTTCGGCCGAAGTGTAACTCCATTTCGGCCGAAATTAATGTCCGTTTCGGCCGAAACGTTGACGTGAGGTCAAGTTTTCGCCAATTTTTTGC
>ENA-ORPK01002644-ORPK01002644.1-human-gut-metagenome-genome-assembly--contig:-NODE-2644-length-12060-cov-3.131029_pt1 | contig 12060 bp, 6 predicted proteins | sample MGYA00242139_ERZ509068 | MGnify/ENA primary metagenome ERZ509068 (study PRJEB26280, sample SAMEA2338687) | human gut metagenome | biome: human gut; feature: human-associated habitat; material: faeces... | reverse complement strand
CAACGCCGTCGCCGGTTTTTCCCTCAGCATCCTTGCCTGCCCGGTGTTCCAGATGCTCCACGATCTGCAGCGCGTCATCCAGCGTACGGTGGCTCTTGCGTCCCTTGATATCCACGACCGCGCCGATGCCGCAGTTGTCGTGTTCAAACCGGGAATCGTACAACCCGGCAGGTGTTGTGCGTTCGGTGAAATTTTCCATAGCTTTTTCTCCTTCGGGCTACAAAAAATAAACGGCGTTTCCGCGCACAGGGCAAAAATGCCCCATGGGGAACGCCATTGTTCTCTGCGCCTATCATACCACAGTGGGCACCGCTTTACAAGGCAGAAGAAATCCCGTTTTCTTCCAATATCTTTGTTCTATTTGCCCAAATTCCGCAAAAAGCGGCGGCTCGGCGCATCAAAGCAGTCAGGCATATAAAACGGCAGCTCCCGGGAAAGGAAGCTGCCGTTTAAGAAAATTCCTGCGGTTTTTGATATCAGGAATCAATCTGTATAATGTCCATCTATGATATTGCCTGGCACAATATCATATACCATTCCGTCTGTGAGAGACGTTGCCGTTTTCCCGGACATATCAAGTAAAAAATCTTCGTTCCATGCTCCTGTAATGGAGAGTACGTTCTCAGTGATATGCCACTCCAGCTCACTTTGTTCTTCGTGAGCGGGATCTGTTTTTCGTTCGACTTCACGTTTGGCGTAGGATTCAAAAACAGAGATGCAATGAAGCACCTGCGACTGATTGTTCCAAAGACGGAAAGGAATTCCAACAGATGTCTTGATCTGCGATAAGATGTCCTCAGTCTCAAAATCGACGCTGTCTTGTGTACCAAATGCGCTTTCAGCATCCAAGCTGACATCCGGAGTCGGTTCAGTGGCCATGCTATTCGTGTTTTCCTCCAATTGCGCTTTTGCTTCATTGCTTTCAGGGCTGGAATTCGCGGGCAGCTGTTTGTTTGCGCAAGAACACAAGAAAATGCTTGCGATAAGCAATACCATTACCATTGTCTTTTTCATCTGTTTATCTCCTTTCAGCCAAAAGAATCATTTCCGGCTGTCTCTCTGCTTTTCCAGCTTGAGATACATTTCCTTCAAATGCTCGGCCAGAGGGCTGTCCGAACGGAAGGGGGAGAAAAAGTGATACTTGGCAGCGGCATTCTGGTTGAAATCCCGGATGTGGTCCTTGATGCTCTCGTATTTCACGACGACCTTGTTTTCCTCGGCGAACTTCTTCAGCTTGACAATGATCTGGCTGGAATGCACCACGTCGATGATGAACACGCCGAAGAACATACCAATGAAGAAGGAAAACGCCAGATTGTTGGACAACCACGCCAGCGCATTCAGGATATAGGGATGCACCAGAAAATAGTACGCCGCACCAAGCGCCGCCCAGAAGAAGGAGAACAGCGGGCAGATGATTCCCTGAATATTGCCCCAAAGGTTTGAATAGTCCCACAGCCGGACTTTCAGATATTTCAGGCAGGCAAGACCCGCGATGTACTCGATCAGCGTCATGGCGACAGCCATGGCAAGAAACAGCGCCACCCGGTTCCAGACGGGGTCTGCGATCAGGTGCAGATCCTCCAGCGACGCCAGCAGGAACAGCGTACACAGGCCGAAGCCGTAAATCGGCAGATACGGGCCGGTGCAGAAGCCGGGGTTGATCCACTTTTTGTGGCGGTGGGTCAGGTTGCGGTACAGAAGCTCCAGCACCCATCCGAAGCACGAGCCGATAAAGAACAAAAACGCAAGTACCAGACTAAGCCTCATAAGGATTCTCCTCTTTCTATCTTGTTTCCAGTTTATTCATTTTTTCTAAACACTAACGAAATAATTCTTTACGAGACTGTAAACACGCTGAAAAAAACGATGACCCGCAAAGCACAATTTGGCGTATCTTATCCAATTTATTGCTTGCAGTCTTTCCACATTTTGATTATAATAGTTCCTATCCAAAAAGTCAACTTTCGTTTCGCCTTCGTGTGGGTTTTTGCCCAAAGGCGCGTGTTAGGAGGATATTATGTCTGAAAAGAACCCGCCGGACAGTAATTTCATGACAAAGCTTGCCACGTTTATTGTGGACAAAAAGACTTTGTTCTTCCTTTTGTACATATTTGCCGTGATTTTCTGTGCGTTTTCCTCCGGATGGGTAAATGTGGAAAACGACGTCACCACCTATCTGCCCGAGGACACGGAGACCCGTCAGGGCATCGTGGCGATGAACGATAACTTCACCACCTTCGCCACCGCCCAGATCATGGTATCCAACGTCACCTACGAGACGGCGGACGAACTGTCCCAGCAGATCGCGGATGTGGAAGGGGTCAGCATGGTCACCTTCGACGACACCCCCGACCACTACACCAATGCCTCGGCGCTGTTCGACATCAGCTTTGACGGCGTTGTCTCCGACGAGATCAGCAAGCAGGCGCTATCGGATGTGGAAGCGCTGATGGACGGCTACGACTACTGCGTGTACTCCGACGTCGGCTACGACGAAAACGCCACCCTGCAGGGGGAAATGTCCGTTATTCTGATCATAGCGGTGGTCATCATCATCGTCGTGCTTACCCTGACCTCCCGCTCCTACGCCGAGGTTCCCGTGCTGATGATTACCTTCGGCGTGGCGGCCATTCTGAACATGGGCACCAACTTCCAGTTGGGCACCATCAGCTTCATCTCCAACTCCGTGGCTGTGGTATTGCAGCTGGCGCTGGCCATTGACTACGCCATCATCCTGTGCCACCGCTTCACCGACGAGCGGGAGACCCGCACCGCCCGGGACGCCTGCATCACCGCCCTGAGCAAGGCCATCCCGGAGATCAGCGCCTCGTCCCTGACCACGGTGTCCGGCCTTGCGGCGCTGGGCTTCATGGAATTCAAAATCGGTCTGGACATGGCGCTGGTTCTGGTCAAGGCCATTCTGTTCAGCCTGCTGTCCGTGTTTACCCTGATGCCGGGACTTCTGATGCTGTTCAGCCCGCTGATGGACCGCACCCGCCACAAAAAACTACTGCCAAACATCACGCCTATCGGCAAGTTTGCGGTGAAGACCCGGCGCGTTGTGCCGCCGCTGTTTGCCATTCTTCTGGTCGGGGCATTCATCCTGTCCAACCGCTGCCCCTTTGTTTACAGCTATAACAACATCGAGACCGCGAACATGAACGAGCGCCAGACGGCCTACTTCAAGATCCAGAACACCTTCGGCACAAACAACATGGTAGCGCTGGTGGTTCCCAGCGGCAACTACGACGCGGAAGCCAAAATCCTTAAGGAGTTGGACGCCCGTCCGGAGGTCAAGAGCACCATGGGTCTTGCCAACATCGAGGCCATGGACGGCTACACCCTGACGGACAGCCTGAACCCCAGAGAGCTTTCCGAGCTGGTGGGCATGGATTATGAGGTCATGCAGCTTCTCTATTCCGCCTACGCCATTGAGAACGACCAATACGGAGAATTCGTACAGGGGCTGGATAAGTACGACGTTCCCCTGTTCGATATGCTGATGTTCCTGAAAGACCAGCTGGATTCCCATAATATTTCTCTGGATGACATGGACGAAGCGTCTCTGAACGATATTTTCTCCCAGCTGGATATGGCTCAGAAGCAGCTGAAAAGCGACCGCTACAGCCGGATGGTGGTTTACCTGAATCTGCCGGAGGAAAGCGACGAGACCTTTGCATTCCTGACCGAAATGCGGAACATTGTGGGGAAATACTACGACGGCGATTACTACGTGGTTGGCAATTCCACCAGCTCCCGCGATCTGTCGTCCTCCTTTGTCAAGGACAATCTGGTAATCTCCATTCTGTCCTCCCTGTTCGTCATTCTGGTACTGCTGTTCACCTTCCAGTCAGCGGGACTGCCTATTCTGCTCATCGCCTGTATTCTGGGAAGTGTCTGGATTAACTTCTCCTTCCCCACTCTGGCCAATCAGCCGCTGTATTTCCTTGGCTACCTCATCGTGCAGTCCATTCAGATGGGCGCGAACATCGACTACGCCATCGTCATTTCCAGCCACTACCAGGAGCTGAAGGCCACGATGACCCATAAGGAAGCCATCGTGGAAGCGCTGAACGCCTCCTTCCCCACCATCTTCACCTCCGGCACCATCCTGTCTGCCGCCGCTCTGCTGATCGGCAACATTTCCACCAACCCCGTTATCTCCATTCTTGGCACCTGTCTGGGCCGCGGTACGATCATCTCCATTGTCATCGTTCTGGGTGTTCTGCCTGCCACGCTCGTGCTCAGCGACTCCATCATCAACCGCACCTCCTTCAAGATGAAGGGCATCGAGCTTCCCACCAGAACTGCCAGCGGCACCATGTATGTCAGTGGGCATCTGCGGGGTCAGGTCAGCGGCGTTCTGGACGGTGAATTCACCGGAACGATCCGCGGCGATATGCACGCCATCGTCTCCACCAGTACTCAGGTCAAAAAGCTGGACGAAGCGGAAGGAGGAGAAGACAATGCGTAACCTGATAAAACGAATTTCCGCGCTTCTGCTGTGTCTGCTTCTCGTTCTCAGCCTGCCGGTAACGGCGCTGGCCGAGGAAGCCAAGGACACCGATGAGGCAGCGGCCGCCGAAGAAGGAACGACCTTGCGCATTCTGCGTCAGAAGCAGTTTCTGGACTTTGCGGAAAACTGCCGTCTGGACAGCTACAGCCGGAACCTGAGTGTGGTTCTGCTGGCGGATATCGACCTCACCGGCGTAGATTTTACAGGGATTCCCATTTTCTGCGGCAATTTTGACGGCAACGGTCACACCATCTCCGGCCTCAGCATCACGCAGGACGGCTCTAATATGGGACTTTTCCGCTATGTTGACGCTTCCGCGCTCATTCAGAACCTCACGGTCTCGGGAGAAATCATCCCCGACGGGAGCCGCAGCTCCGTGGGCGGCATTGCCGGACACAATGCCGGTAAAATCCAGAACTGCTTCTTTGACGGCACGGTTTCCGGCTCGGATGACGTGGGCGGCATCGCCGGCATCAACGCCATCACCGGTATCATCGACGGCTGCCATTCCAAAGGCGTCATCACCGGCGACCACCGGGTCGGCGGCGTCGTGGGAAATAACCTTGGCGTTGTCCGCAGCTGCAACAACCGCTCCGGGGTCAACACCACCGCCGAGGAAAATCAGGTCAAGCTTTCCGACATTTCCTTCGACACCATCACCGGAAGCGAATCCGTCAGCACCGTAACGGACATCGGCGGCATCGCCGGTAACAGCAGCGGCGTCATCCGCCAGAGCAAAAACCGTGGCAACGTGGGCTATCAGCACATGGGCTACAACGTCGGCGGCATTGCCGGAACCCAGACCGGGTATCTCTACAAATGTGAAAACTTTGCTCAGGTTTATGGCCGCAAGGAAGTGGGCGGCATCGTCGGCCAGATGGAGCCGACCACCTTCATCGAGTACACCGAGGACACAATGCAGATCCTCCAGTCCCAGCTTGGCACCGTAAGCAATCTCACGGGGCAGGCGTTTTCCACCATTCAGGACGGCAATTCGGACATGGGCGTTCAGGTGGACGACCTCTACAATTCCCTCGTGGATGCCAAGGACGCTCTGGATACCCTGCTGCCCAACGGGGATGACCCCTATCCCCCCGACCGGGACACCATCGACGCGGCCATCAACAACGCCAACAGCAGCCTTGCCGCCGCCGGTTCCTCTCTGTACGCCATCATGGATTCCGTCAACGACACGGCGGATTCCCTCAGCCGCATCATGCGCTCCATTGCCGGGCAAATCAGCGCCATGAGCGCCACCGTTGGCAACGCCTCCCAGAATCTGGGCGGCACCATTGAGGACATTTCCGACCGGGACACCGCAGAAATTCTCTCCGGCAAGGTGGAAAAATGCACCAATTCCGGTGCGGTTCTGGGCGACCTGAACGCAGGCGGCGTCGTGGGTTCCATTGCCTATGAAAACCGCCTGGATCCGGAGAACGATCTGCAAATCGGCGGGGACAACTCCATGAACTTCGACACCCAGCTGCGCGCCGTGATCCTCGGCTGTGAAAACAGCGGACGCGTTACGGCGAAGCGTCAGAACGTGGGCGGCATCGTGGGCTGGATGGCGCTGGGGCTTACGAAAAACTGTCTCAGCACCGGCAGCATTGACGCGGAGGACGCCGACTATGTAGGCGGCGTCGTGGGCAAGAGCAGCGGCTATGTCCGCCAGTGCAGCGCCAAGTCCGATATCACCGGAAACGCCTATGTGGGCGGCATTGCGGGCGAGGGTCTCACCGTCACCGACTGCCGCAGCATGGTGCAGCTCACCGGCTCCGAGAAAACCGGCGCGGTTCTGGGTATGCGGGGCGAACGTTCCGGATTCCTCAAGTCGGAATCCGACGACGACATCGGGGAAACGGACGAAGAAACTGTCACTGGGAACTACTACTTTACCGTCGGCTCCGACATCGGCGCCATCGACGGCGTGAGCTATGCTGACACCGCCCAGCCCCTTTCCCATGACGATTTTGTCGCGCTGGAAGGTCTTGACCCGATCTTCAAGGTCATCTCCGTCCGCTTCGTCTATGACGACGGCATGATGCACACCGTCACCCTCACCCCCGGTGAGGCGCTGTCGCCGGACAGCATTCCCAAACTGCCCGAAAAGGCCGGTTATGTCGGTCGCTGGGACGGTCTCGCGGACGCCGATCTGTCCGACATCCGCTTCGATGTTTCGTTCCCGGCAGTGTACACCGCAGAGCTGGAAACGGTGCAGAGCGAAGCCCTTGGCGAAAGCAAACTGCCCACGCTGCTGGCACAGGGCCACTTCTCCGGCGACACGCCCATCCAGCTGACCCAAATGACCAAAGGCCCCGCTCCGGGTGTCCACGACAAATTCCTGGAGGGCTACGCCTTTACCCTCCCCACCGGTACAGCCGATACGCTGCGCTACTTGCCGGAAACTGAACAGAAAAATGTCCGGGTCATGGTAAAGGGCGCGGACGGAAGCTGGCGGGAGGTTTCCCACACCCAGGACGGCAGCTATCTGGTCTTTGCCATAGAGGACGGCGATGAGAGCTTCTGCCTGATCGGGTCGATGAAGAAATCGGTCTCCTGGCTGCCCATCATCGGTGCCGGCGGCGCAGCCGTGGTCGTGCTGCTGGTGGTCATTCTTCTGGTTCACCATCGCCGCAAGAAGAAAGCCGTAAAATCGGAAACACCCGCTGTAAACGAAAATACCTGACTGTAGGGTCGGTCGCCAGATTATGGCGGCCGACCCTTACTTCTGCAAAGAATCGGTTAAAAACTCCCACAATTAACAATTTGTTTACAACATATTTGCTATAATGACAAATATCGTTTTGTAGAATTGTTACAAAGATCAAAAATGGAGACGTGTGCTATGAAAACATATCGCGCCGGTATCGACATCGGCTCAACCACCGTCAAGCTTGTGCTGCTGGACGAAAATGGGGAAATTCTATTCGGGCAATACCGCCGTCACTGCGCCCATACCCAGCAGACGCTTAAGGAACTCCTTTCCGAAGCCCGGGAACAGGTCGGCTCCTGCCTTTTGCAGGTGAAGATCACAGGCTCCGGCTCCATCAATCTCGGCAAGGCCATGGGCATCGGCTTCGTGCAGGAGGTGGTGGCCGTCGCTTCCGCATTGCAGGCCGTCGCGCCCCAGACCGACGTGGCCATTGAACTGGGCGGCGAGGACGCCAAGATTATTTATTTCCGGGGCGGGCTGGAAGAACGGATGAACGGCGTCTGCGCAGGCGGCACCGGCTCCTTCATCGACCAGATGGCGTCCCTGCTCCAGACCGATGCCGCCGGACTGAACGCGCAGGCAGAGCATTATCAGGAAATTTATCCCATCGCCGCCCGCTGCGGCGTGTTTGCGAAAACCGACATTCAGCCTCTCATCAACGAGGGCGCGACCACCGCCGACCTGGCCGCTTCCATTTTTCAGGCCGTGGTCAATCAGACCATCTCCGGCCTTGCCTGCGGCAAGCCCATCCGGGGGTGTGTGGCATTTCTGGGCGGCCCCCTGCATTTCCTGCCGGAGCTGAAAAAAGCCTTTATCCGCACCCTGAAGCTCACCCCCGAAACCACCGTTGACCCGGAAAACTCCCATCTTTTCGCCGCCATGGGCGCGGCGCTGGAAACCGGCGACGCCGAAGCCGTCAGCATGGACGGCCTGATCGACCGGCTGGACAAGGGCGTGGAAATGGCCTTTGAATTAAAGCGTCTCGACCCCCTGTTCGCCACGCGGGAAGACCATCAGGCGTTCTGCGCCCGCCACAGCAAGGCCGTTGTCCGCCGGGAAAGCTTGCCTCAGTATCGGGGTGACTGTTTCCTCGGCATTGACGCCGGTTCCACCACCACGAAGGTGGCGCTCATCGGCAGCGACGGCCAGCTTCTCTTTTCCTACTACGCCAACAATCAGGGCAACCCCATCCGCACCGCCATGGATGCCATGGCGCGTCTCCGGGACGAGCTGCCCGAGGGCGCGCACATCGCCCGCTCCTGCTCCACGGGCTACGGAGAATCCCTCTTAAAATCCGCCTTCTGCCTGGACGAAGGCGAGGTGGAGACCATCGCCCACTGCACCGCCGCCGCGTTTTTTGACCCGGAGGTGGACTGTGTGCTGGACATTGGCGGACAGGATATGAAGTGCGTCAAGCTGAAAAACGGCAGCGTGGACACTATTCTGCTGAACGAAGCCTGCTCCTCCGGGTGCGGCTCCTTTATCGAGAACTTCGCCAATTCCCTTGGCTACAGCGCAGAAGGGTTTGCCAAAGAGGCACTGTTCGCCAAAAATCCCATTGATCTCGGCACCCGCTGCACCGTGTTCATGAATTCCAACGTCAAGCAAGCCCAGAAAGAGGGCGCCACGGTGCAGGATATTTCTGCGGGACTTGCCTACTCCGTCATCAAGAATGCCCTTTACAAGGTTATCAAGCTGGCAGACCCCGCCGACCTTGGCAGACACATCGTGGTGCAGGGCGGCACGTTCTACAATCAGGCGGTGCTTCGCGCCTTTGAGAAGATTGCCGGCGTGGAGGCCACCTGCCCCGATATTTCCGGCATCATGGGTGCCTTTGGCGCGGCGCTGGTGGCGCGGGAACGCTATCACGGTCAGGAAAGCACTACCCTTCCCCTGAACGACATTCTGAATCTGACCTACACCACCTCCACCACTCGCTGCGGCGGCTGCTCCAACCGCTGTATGCTGACGGTCACGCGCTTCCCCGGCGGGCGGCGCTACACCACCGGCAACCGCTGCGAGAAGGGCGCGGGCAATACGGACGCGCACGAAAAGGGAGCGGACCTTTTCGCCTACAAGCGCGAGCGGCTGTTCCGCTATCCGCCGCTTGCGGCCGAGGCTGCGCCGCGCGGTGAGCTCGGCATCCCGCGTGTGCTGAATATGTACGAGAACTACCCCTTCTGGGCGACATTTTTCAAGGCCCTCGGCTTCCGCGTGATCCTCTCGCCGCTCTCCGACCGCAGGCTCTACGAGCGCGGCATGGAGTCCATTCCGTCCGAGTCCGAGTGCTATCCCGCGAAGCTCGCCCACGGCCATGTGCAGTGGCTCATCGACGAGGGCGTGCATACCATCTTCCACCCCTGCGTGTTCTTTGAGCATCAGGAAACGCCGGACGCGCAGAATCATTTCAACTGCCCCATCGTGGTGTCCTACCCCGAGAATCTGAAGAACAACGTGGAGGCGGCCGCCGACGGCGAGGTGGAGTATCTCAAGCCCTTCCTTGCCTTCACGAGCGAGAAGACGGTCGCCGACCGCATGGCGCGCTTCTGCCGCGAGCAGTGGGGAATACCGGAGAAGGAAACGCGGCACGCGGTTTCCCTTGCCTGGGCCGAGCAGCAAAGGGCCAAGGAGGATATTCGCGCCGAGGGCGCGCGGGTGCTCAAAAAAATGCGGCAGGAGGGACGCTGCGGCGTCGTTCTCGCGGGGCGGCCCTACCATCTTGATCCTGAGATCAACCACGGCATCCCCGAGCTGATCGCCTCCTACGGCCTTGACGTGCTGACCGAGGACAGCCTGCCCATCGACTTCACGCCCGAGCGCCCGCTGCGTGCGAACGACCAGTGGGTATACCATTCCCGCCTCTACACGGCGGCGGAATTCGTGCGCCGGTGCGACGGTCTCGAGCTCATTCAGCTCAACTCGTTCGGCTGCGGCCTTGACGCGGTGACCACCGACCAGGTCTCCGAAATTCTCGAGGGCAGCAACAAGCTCTACACCGTTCTCAAGATCGACGAGGTCAACAACCTCGGCGCGGTGCGTATCCGCATCCGCAGCCTGCTCGCCGCCATGAGGATCCGACGTGAGAAGGGCATCTACGCGCACCCGCAGAGCGCGGCTTATCACCGCGCGGCCTTCACGAAAAAAATGCGCGACGAGAAGTGGACGCTGCTCGCGCCCCAGATGAGCCCCATTCACTTTGATGTTCTCGAGCCGGTGTTCGCCAAGCACGGCTACAACGTGGTGCTGCTCAAGAACGACGACCGAAAGGCCATCGATATGGGGCTCAAGTACGTCAACAACGACGCCTGCTTCCCGTCCATCACGGTGGTCGGCCAGCTTATGGAGGCGGTGACCTCGGGCCGCTATGACACCGATCACCTTGCCCTCATGATGACGCAGACGGGCGGCTGCTGCCGCGCGAGCAACTACGTCGGCTTCATCCGCCGCGCGCTGGAAAAGGCGGGCTACGGTCACATTCCGGTCGTCTCCGTCAATCTCAACGGCATGGAGAAGAACGAGGGCTTCACGCTCTCCAAGGGCCTCATCATGGACGCGGTCCACGCGCTGGTCTACGGCGACCTCTTCATGCGCTGCCTGTACCATGTGCGCCCCTATGAGCTGGAAAAGGGCAGCGCCGAGGCGATCCATCAGAAGTGGAAGGAGATCTGCGTCGATTCGCTCGTGAACCCCAAAACGAAGTGGCGCTATGCCGACGTCTGCCGCGGCATCGTGGCGGACTTTGACGCGCTGCCCATCGACGAGACGCTGCACAAGCCGCGCGTCGGCATCGTGGGCTAAATCCTGGTGAAGTATATGCCGCTCGCGAACAACCATTTGGTCGAGCTGCTGGAGGCCGAGGGAGCCGAGGCCGTCGTGCCCGACCTGCTGGACTTCTTCAACTACAGCATCTACGGGCGTGACTTCCGCCATAAGAACCTCGGCACCTCGTGGAAGGATTCCGTGGTCGCCAAGGCCGGCGTGGAGATGCTCCGCCGTCTCCGTGCGCCCGCGCTCGAGGCGCTGGAGAAAAGCCGCCGCTTTGAGGCCCCCATGCCCATTGAGGATGTTGCCAAGCTCGCCGAGCCGTTCCTTGCCATCGGCAACCAGTACGGCGAGGGCTGGTTCCTCACCGGCGAAATGGCGGAGCTGCTCACCTCCGGCACACCGAACATCGTCTGCATCCAGCCGTTCGCGTGCTTGCCGAATCATGTCGTCGGCAAGGGCGTCATCAAGGCGCTGCGCGCGGCCTATCCTGGCGCGAACATCGTTGCCGTGGACTACGACCCCGGCGCGAGCGAGGTCAATCAGCTCAATCGCATCAAGCTGATGCTTTCCTCCGCGCGCCGCGCGATGCAGGGCGACGCGGCGCAGGACGCGGAAGCGCTGCCGATGGTCCGCTGAGTACCGGGTGCAAGAGAAAAAATGACCGCTCTCCGACGGGAGAACGGTCATTTTTTGCGCGGTGTACGAACCATGCGCCGTATTTCTTGCAATTCCCGTGTATGCGTGGTAGAATCAATGCACTAATCGAAACGGAGACTATTATGGGCATTCTTTTTGAAAACTGCGATCTTCTGCTGCGTGGGGAGGACGGCGGGTACTCGACGCTGCACGGCTTCCTCGGGGTGCGCGGCGATACCATCGACTACATCGGCACGGAAAAACCGACGGGGGAGTATGAGGAGCACAAAAGCATGGAGCATAAGCTGCTCATGCCCGGCCTCATCAACTGCCACAATCACTCGCCCATGGTGCTGCTGCGCGGCGTAGGCAGCGGCCTGCCTTTGCGTGAGTGGCTGTTCGACAAGGTCTTTCCCATCGAGGACCG
>ENA-ORPK01002643-ORPK01002643.1-human-gut-metagenome-genome-assembly--contig:-NODE-2643-length-12065-cov-2.907410_pt1 | contig 12065 bp, 12 predicted proteins | sample MGYA00242139_ERZ509068 | MGnify/ENA primary metagenome ERZ509068 (study PRJEB26280, sample SAMEA2338687) | human gut metagenome | biome: human gut; feature: human-associated habitat; material: faeces... | reverse complement strand
ATGTCGATGATTTCGGGACTGGCCGAGTTTATCATGCGAACCTTTATGGCAATCGTGATGACAAGGTTCCTTGGAGGAGTTGCGGTAATGTGGGGAGAAGTTCTGGCGTGGTCTGGTGCGGATCTGGTACTGATGGGGGCCTTACTTTATGAATTCCAGAAACTGAAAAAATTGGAAAGCGGTGTGAACGTGGTTTCCGGCTAGGCGTTCAATGCAATTAGATTCTATTGGATTTCGAGGGGATACTTCCAGGCAAACTCCCAAGCATTAAATTTGATAGAAGAGGAGCCAAATACCGGTAATGACGCCTGTTTGGGGCTTTCCTGGCGATTAGAGACGGAAAAATCCCGACCTTGCGCATTGGAAGGCCGGGATTATATGGCATAAGAGATAAGCCCTTCTGACTTTCGGGGGTTATCTGTTCATGAATCTTCTGTGGATGCTGCTGAAGATGCTCCTCTTCACTTTGTCTGTGGCAGTTGGAGTCTTGGCAACGCTTCGTGGTGATGTTCCGCTGACGCTGGAATATGACATATAACCGCTTTCCATTCCTCCGTAGCGGTATACGGTGCCGTCTGAATTCAGTGAATATGTGAGGTTGTAGTATTTGTTCTCTGTGCCTTCATAATCTTTCATAGTGTAGTCTACACCGGTCGGGAAGTATGACGGGCCCTTGCCTACATAACCGATAAAGAACAGGCCGGCGAGGAACGAGTCTGACTCTTCGTTGAGGAAGTTAGGCACGTATTGGAGCGTTACGTTTGCCTCGGCATCATCGTAGTCGAATACCAAGGTTTCGATATCTTTCTCACCATCCTCAACGAATGTGTAGACTGCCTTCAAGAGTTTGCCGTCGTTCCATGTGAATGAATAATCGAATGAGGAACTGTATTTCTCCTTTTCTCCATCCTCGATGTAATATCCGGAACCGCTGCCCTTGATTCTCGTAACGTTGCCATTGCCGTTATAGCTCACGCTGACGCTGCCCGAACCATGCTCCTCTGAGTCGGAGCTTTCGTAGTCGTATTTCTCGGTGCAGCCAGTGATGTATCCGCTACCATTCGTACGGATGTTGCTGACCACGCTGACATCTTTGTAGCCGTTGCCGTAGTTGTCTTGTGTAAAGGTAAATGGGTTGTAGCTTGCCTCATACGGATGGCTGCCATAACCGAAGGATGCCAGCGTGCCGTCGCTGTTGTAGGAATATGTAAGGTTGCCGGCACCTGTCACTCTCACTTTCTTACCTGAAGTGGTCTCCAGAACGCCTGCTCTTGCGCCGCCGATACCCAGTGCATAAGCCAGTGCCAGATCCTGAGCCTTACCGGTTGCATCCTGCTCTACGGCGATCAGACAGGGAACACCCTTACCTGCCTGGTACTCACTTCTTACAGTATGTCCGGGACCTTTGGGAGCAATCATGGTAACATCAACGTTCTTGGGAGGTACGATACATCCGAAATGAATATTGAAACCATGGGCGAACATCAGCATATTGCCCTCTTCCAGGTTGGGCTCGATGTCATTCTTGTACAGATCAGCCTGCTTCTCATCATTGATCAGGATCATGATGATGTCAGCACGCTTTGCAGCTTCTGCAGCGGTAAATACTTCAAATCCCTGTGCCTCAGCCTTTGCCCAGGACTTGGAGCCCTCGTACAGACCGATGATAACATGACATCCGGAATCCTTCAGGTTCAGTGCGTGTGCATGACCCTGGCTGCCGTAGCCGATAATTGCGATAGTCTTACCCTCTAATAAAGAGAGATTACAATCTTCCTGATAAAAAATTTTAGCCATTTTCTTCTCCTCCGTTATGAGACTAAAGATTTATAACTGATAGGGATATTCCCTAGAGCTAACGTAAACGTGTGCCTAATCCTCGATATAAGTTACGTTCTCAATACCTCTGCCCAGACCTGTAATACCGGTTCTTGCGAGCTCCAGTACTTCGTACTCTTCTGTAAAACGCTGGATCAGTGCATTAACCTTACTGTGATTACCGGTGAACTCCACGATCAGGTTCTCGGCACCGACATCAATGATCTTCGCGCGGAAATTATTGGCAAGAAATTCCACTCCCTGTCGTGTCTCCAGGCGCTTCTTGGGGTCAACCTTTACTTTGACCAGTACAAGCTCCCGATAAACGCTGTCTTCCGGATCCAGTTCCTTGATATCCCGGACATCCACCAGCTTCCCTACCTGCTTCTCGATCTGCTCCAGAATATCTTCATCACCAGATGTCACAATGGTAATTCTGGTAAAGCGGGGATCTGCTGTTACTCCTGCCGTAATACTTTCGATGTTGTAACCGCGTCTGGAAAACAATCCGGAAATACGGCTGAGTACACCTGATGTATTATCTACCAATAATTGAAATACTCTCTTCTGCATGCGTAAAATACCATACCTTTCGTATTTCTTCTTTCTTCAATCATGTGTTTCCATCACGAAACAGCGATTGTATTCTTAATATAGCAAGATGATTACAGAATGTCAATTAGTGAATTTAACATTATGATTGATGTATTTTAATCATCATTTTCTGCACATTTTGATAATGCAAGGGTTCCGGTTCTGGCTACTTCGACGATACTGATCGATTGCAGCATCTTGATCAGAGTATCGATTTTCTCCGGTGAATCACATATTTGCAACATCATAAAATGTTTTGACATATCTACGATCTCTGTTTTCATAATGTCGCAAATTTCTATGATATCCCTACGATTATTCTTGTTATATTTAACTTTTAATAACATTAATTCCCTGGTATAACACTGTTCCTGGGATAGCGTTTTTACTTTAATGACATCCAGCTTTTTATTCAGCTGCTTTTCAATCTGTTCCAAAGTACGTTCATCACCGGAACTCACGATCGTCATACAGGAAACCGCATGATCATCCGTCTCTCCCACTGCGAGACTGTCAATGTTAAAGCATCTTCTGGAAAACAGTCCGGCCACCTTGCACAGTACACCGGAACGGTTTTCAACCAGTACGGAATATATTCTCTTCATCTCAGTACAGCCCCCTTTGTTATTTCACCAGATCCATAGGATCGATCAGACATTCTAACAGCATCGTATTGTCTTCAGCCAGAAAAGTATCCAGCACTTCGTCCACATGCTCCATATTATTCAAACGCAGATAAGGAATATCATAAGCTGCGGATAATTTCTCCAGATCGGGACTTCCCGACAGATCTACCACAGAATAATGATCTTTGTAGGTATAGTGCTGATATTCGCGAACCATACCGAGATAATTGTTTTTCAATACAATGATCTTGACTGGGATCCGATGCTGTCTGATGGTGGCCAGTTCCATCATAGACATCTGGAAAGATCCGTCTCCGCATACGGCTATTACCTGCTTTCCTTTCGTTGCCAGTTTTGCACCCATTGCAGCCGGGATGGAATACCCCATAGTTCCCATCCCTCCTGAGGTGAGGAACTTTCCCTTCCTTACAATATGATAAGCGCAGGACCAGATCTGGTTCTGTCCCACATCTGCAACGTAAATGCCGTCCTCCTCCATTTTTTCAGACAGCAGGGTAATGAATTCCGCAGGATCCACATATGCCGGATTCGGCTCCCTTTTAGGGATCATATGCTCCCGGTAGTCCTTCAAAGTTTCCAGCCACTTTTCATGCTCGCAGCTAAAATCCTGTTCTAAGAGCTGCTCAAAAATATGTTTTGCATCTCCCACAAGCGGAATAGACGGCCCTACATTCTTGCCGATCTCGGCAGGATCTACATCAATATGGATCAGCACCTTGTTTTCTGTGATCAGATCCGGCTGACTGACTGCGCGGTCTGCAACTCTGGCTCCTACCATGATCAAAAGATCTGATTCATTCATCGCTCTGTTGGCATAGGGCTTTCCATTATTGCCTACCATTCCAAAATACAGAGGATGCTCGGTAGGCATAACGCCGATCCCCATCATCGTGGACACCACCGGGATCTGATGCTTTTGTGCAAAGCTGACCAGCCTTTTCTCGGCATCCGCCAAAAGAACCCCGCCTCCTGCACAGATGATCGGTCTCTTTGCCTTTGAAAGCTCCGCAGCCACTTTTTTGATCTGCACCATATTTCCTTTTACGGTGGGCTTATAGGTTCTCATGGAAATGGTATCAGGATAAACAAACTTCTTTATTTCCGCATTCTGCACATCAATGGGAATGTCAATTAAAACAGGCCCCTTTCTGCCGCTGTTTGCAATATGAAAAGCTTCCTTAAAAATCCTTGGGATCTCATTGGCATCCTTTATCAGATAACTGTACTTTACAAAAGACTCCACCGCTCCCGTGATATCAGCCTCCTGGAACACATCGCTTCCCAACAGCGCCGAATTTACCTGTCCGGTAATACAGACCAGCGGAATGCTGTCTGCAAATGCCGTAGCAATTCCGGTAATCACATTGGTTGCTCCGGGGCCTGATGTAACTGCACAGACACCTACCTTCCCTGTCACTCTTGCAAGGCCGCTGGCTGCATGAGCTGCGTTCTGTTCCGTTCTGACCAAAACAGATTTTATAGCGGACTGTAAAATGCTGTTATAAAAAGGGCAAATCGCTACTCCCGGATACCCAAACACATAAGAAACGCCCTCCTCTTCCAAACATTTAACGATTGCATCTGCTCCTATCATTTCCATTCCTCTCTTCTTATTTCTTTTGCGTAATCCTTAATTTGTGATTATTTCCCGAACTTCCCAAAAAACCTGGCCAGAGGCTCTACCACGTCGCCCAGATCCTTAATAGCAGTATTCAGTCCTTCAAAATCAATTTCTTCCAGCTTTGTCATAACCGCTTCAACGCTTTCGCCATTGTCCGTGATAAAGGTATCCATGTTGGTTCCCATATCTGTTATGGACTGACTCATGGTCGTTACACTTTCAATCGCAGTATTGGCCAGGGAAATCGTTTCTGTTGCCTGCTCCATGATCTGATTTGCCTGATTGATCGTTCCGATCGCTTTCGGTACGATCAGGATACCGCAAAGGACCAATAAGATGGCAACTACCAAAACCACTGCCGTTCTGATCCGTGCATAAAAAAGCATTTTTTTCAGGAGCTCCTGCTCCGTTCCTGTCGTCATTTCTTCCATATCCTTCTCCCTTTTCTATTCCTCTTCCATATTTAAAAGCGCCTTTGCCACGCGGACAGCGTCTGCAGCGTCCCTTGAATAGCCGTCTGCGCCAATCTCCTCTGCGTATTCCTGCGTGATCACTGCACCTCCGATCATGATCTTTGCCGTTACCTTTTTCTGCCTTGCGTAATCCACCACGCGCTTCATCTCCTGCATAGTGGTCGTCATAAGAGCCGATAGGGCTATGATCCTTGCATCCCGGTCAATGGCTTCCTGCACGATCACTTCTTTGGGCACGTCCTTCCCCAGATCTATTACCTGAAAACCATAATTCTTCATCATCAGGGCGACTAGGTTTTTCCCGATATCATGAATATCTCCAGCCACAGTTGCAATCACCACGACCGGCATTTCTCCCTTCTGCTGTCCTTTGGAAAGGAGCGGCTCCAGGTACTCAATGGAAAGCTTCATTGCTTCTGCACTTGCAATAAGCTGCGGCAGAAAATACTTTCCTTTATCAAAATATTCCCCAACCTTATTGATCGCAGGCAGCAGGGAATCGTTCAGGATCTTTTGGGGATCTCCGCCCTTTTCCACAGCCTCCATCGTATGCTCCTTGATATGCTTTTGATTTCCTTTTAAAACATCCTGATAGATCACATCCTCTGCAAATCCGCCAGAAGGGTCAGCCCCCTTTGCCTCATCCTTCTTATCCGCTGCGGGTTTTGCAGTCTGTACCACGGCAGGTTTCCTTTCCTGGTAGTCGCTGATCTGTTCAATATACCTGATATCTGCATCTTCCTTCTCCATCAGAAGGTCAGAGGCAAATGCCACATTAACCAATAGATCCTGAGAAGGATTTGAAATTGCCATGGTCAGTCCTTCCCGGATAGCCATTGTTAAAAAAGCGGCGTTCACAAAGCTTCTTTCCGGCAACCCAAAGGAAATGTTTGAAAGACCGCAGGTGGTCGCAAATCCATTTTCTTTGCAGTAACGTATTGTTTCCAGGACTTCCCTGGCCGCCTTTTTATTTGCTCCTACCGTTGTGACCAATCCGTCCACAACAATATCTTCCTTCTTCATCCCCATTGCAAACGCTTTTTGACTGATCCTGTCAATGATAGCTGTTTTTTCTTCCAGATTTTCCGGCAGTCCTTTGTCAGAAAGAGGAAGCAAGATAAACATTGCCCCATACTTCTTAGCAATGGGCAATAATTTTTCCAGCTTTTCTGTTTCTCCGGAAATAGAATTGATCAACGCCCTTCCCGGATACCTTCTCAGAGCCGCCTCGATCACCTCTACATGGCTGGAATCAATGGAAAGCGGTAAATTGGAAGCCACTGTAATCTCCTCCAGGAGCTTTTGCATCATTTCCTTTTCATTAATTCCGCTCATCCCCACATTCACATCAAGAAGGGCTGCCCCATGTGCTTCCTGTTCCTCTGCAAAGGAAATCGCAAGATCCAGGCACCCTTCCCGCAGCTCTGCCTGCAGTTTCTTTTTTCCCGTAGGGTTGATCCGCTCTCCCACAATCATAAACGGGGAATCCAGCATAAAAGGGACGGTTTTTCTCTCACTGGTCAGATAACGGATCCCAGGCTTAAAATGAGATACCGGTTTTTGACCCTGTACTTCATTCACCAGCTTTTCTATGTATTCCGGAGAAGTTCCACAGCATCCTCCCAGAATGGAAGCTCCCGCCTTTACAAGCCCCTGCATCTCCCGGGCAAAGGTCTTTGCATCCATATCATAAACCGTTTCTCCCTTATCGTTTAAGGAAGGCATTCCTGCGTTTGGCTTTGCGATAATCGGAATTTCAACGGCAGCTGCCATTTTTTCGATCAGTGCGATCATTTGATCCGGCCCCGTGGAGCAGTTTGCCCCTACTGCACAGGCTCCCAGCTTTTCCAGCGTTACAGCCGCTGTTACCGCATCAGTTCCAAACAAAGTTCTTCCGTCTGCTTCAAAGGTCAGCGTTGCCATGATAGGAAGATCACTGCATTCTTTTGCTGCAATGATCGCCGCCCTCGTCTCCTGCAGGCTCATCATGGTTTCCACCACGATCAGATCTGCTCCTGCCTGATCAAGGACACTGATTTGTTCCTTGTAAACCTCAATCAGTTCTTCCAGTTCCAGGTCTCCCATAGGCTTAAGCTGTTTGCCCGTCATGGTAATATCCCCTGCTACAAGCGCTTTTCCCTGTGCCGCCTGTTTGGAGAGAGCCACCAGCCTTTGGTTCATTTCTACAAGCTGATCCTGCAGTCCATACTCCTTTAGTTTGATCCGGTTTGCAGTAAAGGTAGGCGCATATAAAATATTGGTTCCGGCCTTTACATATTCCCTTTGCAGTTCACAGATCGCATCCGGATTTTCCAGGATCCATTTTTCCGGGCAGACTCCCACCGGCATTCCCTTTTTCATAAGGTTGGATCCGGTTGCTCCATCCAGAAAAATCAATTTATCTTTTACAAGCTGTGTAAATTCTTCTTTTTTCATCATGATCTCCGTCATTCATACTCATGAATTATTTTCGCTTTTTTTATGTTAACATAAACTACGTCAAACTACAATTTACAAATATATCATTTTCAAGGGATTTATCTTAATCTTTTCTATATTTCTTGCTTTCAAAATATATCTATGTTAATTTAAACATGTATGTTTTATTCCATAAAAGAAACGGGGGCATTTTTTTGACGATATTAGCACAAAGAAAAAAGACGGCGGCATTGCTTTTCCTTACGGTTCTGTTCCTTACTGCTTTTCTGTCCGGCTGTGGGAAAAAGGATCCTGCGCTGGAAAATTACAAAGCAAACATGACGCAGTTTTTTGAAAACATGAAGGTCTTTGACTCTTCCATTAACGCCATTGACCCAAATTCAGATACTGCTCCGGCACAGCTATTGGCTTTGCTGGATAACATGAATACTTCCTTTGAACAAATGGCATCCCTTGAAGTTCCCGACGATTTTCCGGGTGTTGCAGAGCTTGCCACTCAGGCAAGTGAAAACATGTCGCAGGCTGTCTACTGCTATCATCAGGCATTTGACGGCGATACCTATAATGCCAATATGGCAGATGCTGCAAAGCAATACTATGACCGTGCCAACCTGAGGATTCAATATATCATTTCGATCTTACACGGCAACATTCCGGAAGAGATCTACAGCTATGATGAGGAAACACCCTCTGATACTTCCCAGGAAACAGCACCTTCCGATCCATCTACGGAAGAGTCCTCTTCTGATGATAATTTCGATACGGATGATACTGTTTTTTACGATGACGAGTCTTCAGGCGAAGATGTTTCCGAAGAATAAAGACAACAAAAACTGGCAGAAAGGCTCTGCCAGTTTTATATTGGAACTAAATTAAATGATCCGTTCTTACTTTAAAATTCTGATCTTACCGATCAACGGAACTTCCTTTTCTTCCTGGTTGATTGCTGCAACCAGTCCCATGATCCAGCATACCAGCATAAAGATCCCCCAGATCCAGCCCACACAGGGAATAACTGCAAGCAGTGAAAAAAGCATGATTACAAGGGCCTGATTGACATGAAAAATTGCCCCATCCTTATCTCCTGCACATATTGCAATAATAAAACCGATCCATGTAAGATATGCTACAATACCTGTTGTTTTTGCATCCATTTTCTTTTTCCTCCTATAACATATGTATTAACCTTGCCACGATAAAGGCAAGTTTAACAACCCACTGAAGCACAATAACAAACAAAGCTCCATATAAATAATACTGGATTTGAATTTCTCTGTTTGTTTTTCTTATATAATTCCTGTATAGATATAATGCCATAAATTCCAGATAAGCGCCCATGCCATAAAGAACCGCCGGGTGATATAAAAAGCTCTTAAAAAACTCTCCCCGGAACAGATAATAAAACGCACGGGTGCCGCCACAGCCCGGACAGGGAAAACCAGTCACTCTCTGAAAACCGCATGCAAACATCTGTCCGATCCTGTTATAGCCTGTATGCCCAAACCACAGTCCAAAGGCAAATAAGGGAAAAAACAGCACCAGTCCTATCAGGAAAAAAATTGCATCTGTTCGATAATGCTCTTGTTCCTTAATATATAATTTCATCTAACAGATCCTGATAGGTACTGCTTGTTCCTGCGATCAGGAAGATCGCAACAAGAAGGATCCCTACACCGCCTGTTGCAATTCCCGCAATGGCCATGCCTTTTCCATCATATTTATTTACCAGCGTAATGATGCCAAGAACAATCGCTGCAATGGAAAGGACAACGCTGAAACAGGTTAAGCAGCAGCAAAGAATGGATAAAATTCCACATACCAGGGACGCAATGGCAATTCCCATATTTCCTTTCTTTTCACTTACAGTTTCTGCCTGGGAATTGGACGAATCATAATACTGTGTCTGTGCAGGCGTTTCATAAGTAATATGAATATCCTCCTGCTGTGCCTGCCCCTGAATCGGCTCCGGCTTTATCTCTTCTGCATTGGTTACCTTCTCAAAAACCGGTTCCTGTTCGGAAGGCAGTCCCTCTGCATACACATTCTTCTCTTCAGGCATTTCCTGTGCGGCCTCAGCCGTATCGTTTTGCGCAGGAAGCTCCTCCAGTTTTGAACCACAGTTCACGCAAAACTTTGAGCCTGCGGCATTTTCACTTCCGCACTGCGTGCAGTAAATTTTCTTCTCTTCACTCATACTTAACTATCCCTTCTTTTGGTTAATGCTATAAAAATTTCTTTCTTTTTTATTCTAAATTATTTGTTTCCAAAAGTCTATAGCCAAACCACCTTTTCTTTTCAACCTGTGATAAAAGACTGGCTCTGTTACGGGGATAAAAGCCTGAGCGCCGAAGAGGTACAGGATGCCTATGGATACCTGATCTTTCATTCCGTTTTTGATATGCTGCATTGAAAATGCCGCAACCTTATAAGGTTACGGCATTTTTTAGGGGCAAAAATAATTTATTCATTTTTCGTAGAATAATATTCAATGGTTTCGACAATCTTTTCGTTTTCAATAATTTCTAACTTCTGTACTTTAATCTCAGCTAATTTCTCTACAGTTTTTGTCGGATTGATAGCTCTGTCAATAAGTAACGTCAATAGCACATAAACGCCCTCTTCATAACGCATCCCTAAATGAGCACCTTTTCCGCTAATTGATTTGCTTTTTATGTAATCAATACGAATATCTGTTCCAGACAATTTCCCATTCTCAACGTAAAATACTGCTCCAGTTTTCATAATCTGATAAATACAGGCAAACATTCGGATCCCGAAACGAGTTGTCAAGGACTTTTTATCAAAAAATAAGCAACAGTATTATCTGTTGCACTATGCTTGTTGTGTATGTCATTTGGCTGTATAATTAATAATATAAATTTTACTGACGAGATCGGAGGTCATTGCAAGTGGATGATACTGTTTTATTTTTAAGCGCATATAATTCGACACAGTATAAAGCGACAAACTGGTTTTTACGAAAACTTCGTAATGTTATCCCGCACAAAAAGAAGCAGATGCAATCCTTACTGGAAAAGCATCATCTTTCTTTCGTGGCAACAGACGAGACTATTACTTCTGTTGATGGGAAAATGGAGGTAACGGCCCAATATGATTATGTACATCAAGCGACTACATTTTCCTTCAAATCAAAAGATTCAGCTGAAAAAGAAAACGATGCAAGTGACTCTTTGAAAGATTCCGGTTTCTATATCAATCTTAGGCACGCACAATCTATCTTAGTTGATGAACGATATTTCAAAATCGAATTTACTTTCTGGCTAGAGCCATTTTTAGTTTGGATAAATGGTCAGATGTATCAAATTGATGCCGGTGCCTTTATGATGAACAGTGTTTTGTTCATTGTTTTTGAAGTCATAAACTACAAAACAGGAAAACCACTTGCCAAAGATGATGTCGGGGCAAAAGCAGAAAACTACAACCTACTGTCTGTGGAGAAATATCAATTCTTTGATGAAGAGAAACCTGTCGAGGCAGGAATGAAAATTTCTGAAATAATATATGAAAATATTTCTGAGTTTATCTGGGAATTGACAAATAAGTGTTATCGTTCCCAAGAATATTTCTTTGTGCATGACACATTGGTCTTTTCGAATAATATTGAAAATATTTCAGATTACTTTTGCAAACTCATTGATACGAAAGCGCCTGCTGAACCAATTAAGGACATTAGTACAGTGGAAATATACCAATATTATCCACAAGCTGGTTGTAGTGTAGTTTCTGACTTTGATTGTGATAACTTTCAACCAATTTTATATTCGGCCATTATATTGGAATCGCTAAAACTCTATATTCATATTTTTCAAAACTCTAACCTTGAAAATGAAACAGATCTTCGGCGGTCGGTACGAAATGATATTTACTTGCAGAATCTTTTTTGCTCTCCTAATCTTCCAATTGAAACTCATAATTTATTGAACTACATTAAGGAAAGCGAGCCTTACAAAAAACATGCAGAAGCTCTTCACCTAAAAATATCCTATTTGACTGCACAAAATGAACTAAAGAAAAGCAGAAACTCTGCGATTTTGAATGTTCTGCTATACATTATTTCTTTACTCAGTGCTATCGGAACTCTTGATGTCATAGAAGCACATTTTGGTGTACCATTCAAATACAGCTTTATTATTGTGGTCACGCTGTTTATTCTCGGACTGTTTTGGGGAATAATAGAGTATCGAAACCATAGAAAGCTCTAAAATTCGTAACAACGTGCCAGAAGCATTTTATTGCTTCTGGCACGTTTGCATGTGAATTATTTGCGTCCACTTAGCAAATCGTCGCAGATATACGCATATTCCGGCAGCTGGTTGATATATGGCTCCCAGCGCCGCTTGATTTCGGCTAATTCCAGCGGGTCGGCTGCTTCCAGTGCATGATCGTTGCCCGTCATATACAAAACATCCATAGCAACATCATCCAAACACCTGTAACAGAGATCGGCGGCAG
>ENA-ORPK01002641-ORPK01002641.1-human-gut-metagenome-genome-assembly--contig:-NODE-2641-length-12068-cov-20.828519_pt1 | contig 12068 bp, 6 predicted proteins | sample MGYA00242139_ERZ509068 | MGnify/ENA primary metagenome ERZ509068 (study PRJEB26280, sample SAMEA2338687) | human gut metagenome | biome: human gut; feature: human-associated habitat; material: faeces... | reverse complement strand
ATTCTATGATTCTCGTGTTGTATTCTACCACTTTTCCAGATCTGTCGAAGAATACTGTGATGTACTTGGAGTCTCCAAACAGATTGGTGTTTTTGGCGTATTTCTGCCTTGACGTTCTGGATAATAGCTATAAATCAAGTAACCATTTCCATACAGGTATCACTTCTATTTTCTTGTCTTTTACAACAATCTCTTCTTCCAACTCGTAAGTTAGGATTATGAGACGCTTGCAATCCAATACCTTGGAAAGTTTGATAAGGGCTGTAGATTCTCTTTCCCAAGTTTCTGTAGATTTTTTGGGATTGTAGCTTACTTGTATAGCCATTGCTGCATCAGGTATATAAAAATCTACTTCTATATTTTTATTATAGAAGGAAACTTGTTCGTCTAACCCATATCTTCGTAATAGTTCCATTGCAACCATATTCTCTAATAATGATGTGTCTATATCCATGGCAAGGATACTGATAATACCGTTATCTACAAAATAGTATTTAGGGTTGGTCTCACGTTGTGTGAGATTGTCTGCTATATTCTTGATAGGATAAATTAAGAAAGCATCTTTAGAATATTCAATATAATTGATGAGAGTTGGTTTGCTGAGTTTAGCACCAGTAGATGCTATTATATTGGTGAGTCGTGTGAAAGAAATTGGTTGCTTTACGCTCTCAGCAAGTTTTCGGAAAAGTATGCGAAGTGAGAACTGGTTCTCTATTTTGTTGCGAGAGGCTATGTCGCCGAGATAAATCTTTTGATATACACTATTGATATAATCTCTTTTTGATGCCAGTTTTGCACCTTCAGGAAAACCTCCAAAATGGAAATAGCTTTCAAAATATCTTTGTACTTTTGCTCTTCCTGATGTGGTTGCGATGGTATCTGTGTCATAAGAAATCTCATTGGCATTCAGAAATTCAGAGAAACTATATGGCATAATGTGTTTAGTGATATAGCGACCTCCCAAGGTTGTTGCCACATCACTGCCAAGCATTTTAGCGTTGCTGCCTGTTATATAGACTCTGTACTTGTTGTCAGCTAAGCGTCGTGCAAATTTATCCCAACCATCTATATTTTGTATTTCATCAAGAAATAGAATTGGGCGTTTGTCAGACATCATACCATGAACCTCAAGGATGAGGTTTAGTTCTTGCGCAGTCATGCCCATCAATCGCTCATCCTCAAAATTGAGATAGAGCATAGAGTTCCAACTGATACCTTGTTTCAGATATTGTTGAATTTGCTGATAAAGCATGAATGATTTGCCGGCTCGTCTTACGCCTATCAAGACATAGTTGGCAAACTCTTCCATTTGGATGTCTCTTGGGACAATATGCTGTAATTCTATCTCTTTTCTATTTTCCAAGAGTATTTCTCTGATAACTTCTTTTTGTATCATAATCTCTTATTGTTTAATTGATTTTGTAAAAATACGATTATTTTATTAAATCAACTAAACAATATGCATAATTTAACATAAAAAGTATCATTGTTGTCAAAATTGAAGAGTTGCCTGAAAGTCAGAAACCTGCGTATTTTGCTAAGCGAGGTTTGCCTGAAGGTGCTTTTCGTCGTATTGGTCCTTCTGATGAAAAGTGCTCAGAAGAAGATATATATATCTTTTCTATCAGTCTGCTGATACCTATGATAGTTGTATTGTAGATGATGCTGACCTTGATGATATAGATGAGAATGCACTCAACTTCTATCGTAAACTTCGTGAGAGAGGTAGGGGTGATTGATAATGCAACTTATCGCCAGCTGGATTCTTCGATTACTCATGCCCGTGCACGCTTGGAGATTCATAAGCTTTGCGATCTTGGATTCATAGAAAAGAAAGGGCAAGGTCGTAACACTTATTATATAAGAACCTCCAAGGTGGTATCCTTAGCCGAAAGGTTACCACCTCAGGACGAAAGGTTACTACCTCAGCATGGTACATTAGGCGAAAGGTTACCACCTCAAGGCGAAAGGTACCAAGGTGAAGATGAAAGGAACCAAGCTTACCTTGGTACCTTTGAAGAGGAATGTATGTTAAAAACTTGTGAAGAGTTGGTACGAGAACTTCCTAATGAATTGCAAGAAAGAGTCAATAATATCGGTAACCGAGCTTCTCGCGAGACAGTATGCCAACTCTTAATAGATTTATGTGCATTTAAGCCATATAGTTATGAGGAACTAGCTTCTATCTTGCAACGGTCGCCTAAGGCATTAAAGGATAAATATCTGAAACCTTTGAGATTAGCAAACAAGCTCTTCTGTTGGATTCCTGAGATGATTAATCATCCTCTTCAAAAGTATGTTGCTGACCCTTCGATGGCGAGAAGTAATATAAAGAAAAAATAAAAGAAAAGTCCGTGTGGTATTTACTTGCCCCATGGACTTTTTGGTTCTTATTTGTACTGATGTTGGTAACTACTCAGTATCCCCTATAGAAAACTTCTCATGCCCATAAGGGTGTCGAGTAGTTGGTGCGCATAACTACTCAGTACACCTATGGGCATGAGTAATCGTCTTGCTGTTGTACGACAGCAAGAATTACATTGAATTTTGAGTTTCCCTTCTTCATGGCTGTTTCCGCTATGGAATGTAGCTTGGCAAAATCATCGGCACCTTCATCGGTACGGAAGCATCCGCTGACTTTCTGCTTTATCTTTCTCACCCCTCGTTCGCTGGCATTATCACAACTTTTGGATAATGCCAGTGAAGCTTCCATCAGGGTGTTGAAGGTAAAGTCCAAGGTCTCTGGTGGATTTAGAACCGATGAGGGAGCAAACGAGTTTGCATGTTTCCATTCTATTGCAGAAACCGCAAAGCGAAATGGAATCTCAAAGTTTAATGCCTTGTACCAGCTCATTTCAGACATGGCACCACAAAGTAACTTTTTTGAGCGAATGTTTTCAAAGGAGGGCTAAATTTAATAGCTCTCCCTTGAAAGCGTGTACCTATACCAAAAGACTGAGTTGTTACTCTTTCTTCAATGAGTCGCCCAAATCCGTCGTAGTCGAAATATGTATCGATTCCCCTAGGATTTGTTATACAACATAAGTTTCCATTGTCATATTTATAACTAGTAACGGAAGCTTTCTTCAAATTATTGCGTAATTGCATGATTTTTTCTTCAGGAACATCTCCGTAGGCAATTCTGGGACAGAATGAAAGTACTTCTGCAAGAGTAGCATTTTCAACGTGCATGATTAACCTGCCATAAATGTCCTATGCGAAAACATGACAGAGGTTGTTTCTATCTGTAGTATTTATCATCCTTTTGCTTTTGGAATAGTTCGTTGCTTTAATTTTCTGGTTGCAAGTGGTAGGTAACCATTCTTTCTATTCGTTTCTTCCATTCCAAAAAGTTCAGTTCTTTATATTCAAAGCAATGTTCCTTTGGAATACCAAACTTGTGGATGAGTGGATGATATTGTAAGTCTTCACGTGTAATCTTGTTGAAGTAGTTTGAATATTTCAGAATGAGATATATTGCCTTTGGAGTGATAGCGATACTGTCATAGTTCTCATTGTATGCTTCTTCTCTTCCTCCTACAAAAAACAAAAGCGAATCTGTTTTTACGACCATGTGGGGTTCTGGAATGCTATTTTTGTGCTTATGGGTTTCCTGGATGTGAGAATTGATATACTCCCAGTCACTGAGTGGAACTTTATTCTTTACAATGGAGTCTTTGTCTAGATAACTTTTCATTGTGTCAGGTTCGGTTGCAATAGGCGATTCGCTGTAAAAGTCATCATAATATACTACCATCTGTGGCTTGTTGATGAAATTGCAACTTGCTAAAACTAACATGCAAATGATGCATGCGAAAATAGATGATTTTTTCATTGCTCTTTTATTTCTTTTCTTTAATACTTGTTGGACTAATTGTCGGGTATTTTGTACCACGGTGATTGTGACGAACTCCTTCGCCATTGCCTTTGGCTGTTTGGGCTTCAGATCCTTCTATGACTCTTTTTTCTTCTGGATTGTCATACCTGGAACCATCGTTTTTTTGTGCATTACGATGGGCTCTGTGATTTGTTATGTCATCTACAGCATGGTCAAATTCATGTTCTAATTTTGTTGCTGCTGATTGGCGTCCACCATTTGTCAGTTTGAGTCCAGTGGTAGGATCCCAACAAACGATATGGTCTCCATCCCCATTATTATGATATTTGTCAACTCTGTCTGTAACCGTATTGGCATCCTCTAGATGAACCGTGATGTTAGGGGCGTTAGCTGCTTTAATAGTATTCTTTCCGCCTCCATGTCTAGCATTATAAATGTATGATTTTAAAAATGCTATTACAAACGAATTATTTGGGCAAGATATAAAGTTTTTCCGATGAAAACCTGTAAAAATAAAAGCCTTGTCTTCTCCTCTTCGGTTCTTGTACCAAATGATGATCTTTTCTCCGTTTGGGTCTGAGGCTTTTATCGGGTTGTTGTTGCAATACACATATGGCGAGACCTCAGGTGTATTCTCAGCCCTTGGGTCAATCTGTCCCCATCTGAGACCGTCGCTTTCGTACATTCTTGCACCGTAATCATACCAGTCGAGTCCGTTCATTCTGTCCAGTTCCTTCCCATTGTAGAGGTATGGCTGCCTCTCTGTGTCCTTACTCTCGGCTATGATGGAACCAAAAGGGTAGTAGTCTATGGCTTGCTCCACATTGCCCTTGCTGTCTGCAAGGATTCTCACGTTTCCTAGATGGTCCTTGATGAAAAAGTGTAGGGCGAAGTTTTCTTTGTTAGGCGTGGCAAAGCCAGTCTCGTTGAGTATGCGCAGCAGGGAGCCGTTGCGGTAGATAATGTTACCGCAATAACTGAGTGTGTCGTATGTGTATATTCTTTCCTTGATCGGGACATTGATGGCAATGGCCTGTGCCCTTGCTACAACCATCGTTGGCGTCGTGCTGTATGTCACCCTCAGCTTTTCTCCTTTCCCTGAGTAAAGGTAATCGATGGAATTACCGTTTTTGAAAGTGATGCGGCTTGGCAAGTTGATAACATTGTACTGGATGGACAAAATGTCCTTGTCTTCCTCTTTTGTCACATTACCATTCTTGTCGTATGCTCTTCCCGATGTCATGAGTCTGCTCGTGCTTCCACCCAGTGTGGATTCGCCTTTCCTGAAGGTTCTTTCCCCATCGTCTCTAACTTCAATGAGTTGGTTGCCATTGTACAAGAAGTATAGCTCCTGCTTGATGTCGGGCGTATTTCCAACTAATCCCATTCTTGTCAGGTATGTCACGTTTCCGTTCTTGTCGTAATCGTACTCCGTACTGTATGTCTCTTCATTGGAGGACATGTCCTTGTGGTCTGCGTATAGCAGCCTGTCTAGTCCGTCATAGGTGAAGGTGTAGGTCTGTTCCTTTCCGTTCGTGTTCCACTTTATGGCGCTGATGTTTCCGTTGTAGTAATCTTTGGCAATCATGTTTACGGAGCTGCCATTTTCAAAGAAGAGCTGCTGCTGGAAATGCTGTGAGGAAATGGTGTTCATCCAGTCCTTCACATTGTATGTGTACTTAGTGGGGATATTTCCTCCAAGCACCTTTCCCTCCAGTCTTCCTACGTTGTCGTAGGAGTATGACGCAATCTTGATGGGTGTTTCGTTGTTGATGGCATACGAGATGTCCTTGAGCCTTTCAACGTGGTCGTACTCGTAGCGTATTGTTTCCAAAGTTGTTTTTCCTTCCAGGGTGTGTCGGCTTACTCTTTCTCTGACTTTTCCCCTGAACGTGTAGGTGGTGCGTAACTGGTCAATGCCTCCCATGACGTTGTTCGCCACAGTATAGGTGTTTCTGCCTTTTTCGTCATAGATAAAAATGGCGCTCAGTTTTCCCTTGTCTTCATCGTCTGCTCCCAGTACACCAGTCAAGGTAGCAGTGAGCAGTCCCTTTGCAGGGAATTTTCCCTCCTCACTTTCGAAGAGTACCTTCGTACCATAGTTGGCAACATTCCCCAACAGGTCTGTCCCTAATACGTCATAGCCGTCATAATAGTATGCGTTGAGCAGGATGGGACCAACCAAATTCGTGCCTTGTATGTCATAGCCCCATGTCCCTTTCCCCGTGTATTCCGCGGCGATGTCTAGTTCTGGTGTGGTTTGTGTGTTGAGGTTGTTTGCGCAAGTCCCCTCCAGGCAGACCCTTCCGAGCCTGTCGTATATGTGGAACATCCATTTTCCTTGTTTCCTTAGCTCTCCATTCTGGGTGAAGACTGCGTTGTCTGCCCTGTCATAGATGTAACGCACCCAGCCGCATCCAGGCAATTTCTTCTCGGTGCATCTCCTCCTGGTGTCGTAATGGTACATGTATGCGTAGTCCTTCATGTCCTCGTCCGTCTCATCAAGGGTAGCAGGGTATTCGGAAAAGGCTGGTGGCAGAATGTACCTGAGGTTTTCTGCATCGTCATATATGAAGTATGTGTCAAATGACTGGTCTTTTGACAGCTTCCTCTTGAGTATCGTCTTTCCATTGTGGTTGTTGAAAATGTACGAAATGTTTCCGTCCTCATCGGTGTCCTTGGTGACGTACACCTCCCCCGGTTTGTAGCATCCCATGTTCTTGAACGAGCCTTCTTGCTCTTCCCATCTTATGCAGCGCAGCAGTTCGTTATTGAACAGGTATTCCGTGGTTTCGTTCTTGCCATTCTTTCTCCATTTCTGTCCTATGCCCATTGTACCGCAGGTACGCTTCAGGGGATTGTGCTCATAGACCGTTCTTGTGTATGGACAGGAGTCGTTATATGACATGATGGCTGCGTCCTTGACCACTTCCGGGTCTATGTACCCATCTTCGTCCGCATCGTCCCATATATCCTCTGCAGGTTTCCAACTCTCGCTATTCCTTCCGTAATAGTCATATCCCTGTATTGTTGTCACATGCTTCCTGTTCGGTGAGGCAGCTACGTTTACGGTCTCCACCAACCTTCCAAACCCATCGTAGAAGAGTTTGGTAATGATACTGGATGAGGTGCTTTCGGAAGCCTCCTTTGCGGCAACTGTCGGCTCAGTCACGAAGATGTGGTTGCTAGCCATGTATGGATAAGTGTTTGGTAGTGTTGAGTAATCGACACTCTCCTCAGGCTTGGACTCTGGTTTACTCACACGGAATGTCAATTTGGCATGAACATAGGGAATTTTATTCAGGATGTTATAGGAAACGACACCTATTGATATATAGTTACCCTTTGGTAAGTGTAGGTATTCCACCCTGTAGCTGTTGATGCTGAAGTTGAGCTTCTGGCTCATGTCTTGCACGCAGTCTATGTTCCCATTGAGTTCCATGGTGAGGTACATACTCTTCGTGGTTTTGAAATGTATTTTGACGGCAGGTGTGTACATGGGAAGCTCACCATCCCACATGCGTCGTGTCTTGTGAGATGGTGCCGAAATCACATGTGTCGTTGCTCATGGCATTGAGGTGAAATGTCATGAGTAGCAAATATGTGATGATGATGATGTTACCGATTCTCATATTCTGACGCATAGTGATATTGATATTTTTTTGTAATATTATGATTGGCGTCTCTTTCTGCAATGAGTCGGCCAAATCCATCGTATTCGAAATATGTTTCGATTCCCCTAGGATTTGTGATGCAACATAATTTTCCATTGTCATATTTATAACTAGTGACGGAAGCTTTCTTCAAATTATTGCGTAAATGGATGATTTTTTCTTCAGGAACATCTCCGTAGGTAATTCTGGGACAGAATGAAAGTACTTCTGCTAGAGTAGCATTTTCAACGTGCATGATTAACCTGCCATAAATGTCCCATGCGAAAACATGACAGAGGTTGTTTCTATCTGTAGTACTTATCATCCTTCCTCTTTTGTCATAGTTTGTAATAGTAAAGTTGGGTGTTGTATAATGACTATCTTTTTTGTTGCCGTTATAGCTGGTTATGTTTGCCAGTCCATTTATGGTTGCAGAGTAGTCTTCCTTTTGTAAATACATTCCATTGTATTCTACATAAGTCTTGAGACTTAAATCACAAGCTTTGTTATTGTAGTTGACGATGGTCTCAATGGGATATGCCAACATATGTTTGGAAGCCATTTGGGGATATATACCGTATGTCATATCAGAAGGATAATGCTGTAAGACAGTCATGGAGTCTCCATCCTTATATTTTGTAATAGTTTTAGTCGGCAGGTCATATTTGTTGTAAAAGAAATGCTGTTCAGATTCCATGGAAACATTATTTCTGTATTCTGTGACCTTGCTTGAGACTTTTGATGATTTTCCAACAGGAATCTTGTATCTAGTAGCGAGGATGTAGTCTTTAGTACTTGATACTGAAGCCGAGCCAGTTGAAGAACCTGATGATAATTTGAAAGGCTCTATTCCATAAATGTAATGAAACAAAGTATCTGTATATTCGTATTCTTCTGTTGAAATCAACTTATTGCTGGAGTCGTAATTTTTTTTAGATTTCATCAAGCCTCTTTTCCAAGAATCTCCGATATAACCATTAGGAGTTGGTTCGTATAAATATCCATTATTTGCAGTTTTATATATTGCAGGATATGGAACCGATGACAAACATTCGGAATATTCATTGCCCCATTGCTTCATAAGTGTAACTTCATATTTTTGTGCTGCATCTCGACTAGATGTGAAATCATAGACCGTTTTCCCTTCAGTGGTGGTTTCTGTGACTTCTTCATAGCCAATGTAGTCACCGCTAATGGTATAAGCTGGATTAAAAGAATGCGAATTCAGTTTTAAAAATATATCATAATTTTCTTCGCCTTTCTTTGAGTTTGACAAGGGTAAAGGACGTTGGGTGATGTGCATTGGAATATTTGTCAAAACTCCAGTGCTAATGTTATTTCCTACTGCGTTTTCTTTGTCATATTTATATGATTGGCTTAGGGAGTTTCTTGTACCGCCTATGTAAGTAATATTTTTAGTTCTAAGTCCACCTGCATATTGTTTTCCGACAATTCTTGAGCCTGCGTAATAATATTCGTTAGGTTCATAATGAAAAGATGCAGTTTTCCCAGTGGGATAAGACAAGGATTTTAGAGAATAGGCTATTGCGTACTCTCCATTTACTTCATGGTTACTTCCTATATAAAATGAAAAGGTATCATTATTGCTAGGGTAACCGGTTATTCCACTCATGTTTATGGATTCATGATCTTGGTAATTTAGTTTCTCCATGTTTGGAAATATGTTGCTGATCTTGGCAGCTTCATAGCTGTCTGTTTTTCCATTACAGTATCCCCAAAAGTCTTGTCCTTTAAACGCATTTCTATAGGGCAGTTTTGGCTCATTTTTATCTTCGCCATAGTAGCTAAAACTATATGAGAGTTTCTTTTTGCTGTCAGGGCTTTCCTTGTCTATGCTTTGAAGCTTGAGGCGATAGTTGAGTTCAGTTTTACTCCCATCAAGAGTTTTTGTGTCAGATTCGAAATAGCCATAATTAAATGACCAGTAGCTAGGTGTCTCTTTTTGAGTGTTGATAGAAATCTTGCAAATTTGTTTGCTGCCAGGTAAATCCTTTCTGTCTTCATTAGAATAAGTAAGGACACAATTCTCCCCTGTACTAGTCTCGATTTTGTTTAGACGTAGTGCCGTGTATGTAATTGTTGTTTGTGAAAAATTACTTTCTGGCACATTGGCTATATGACTTCCTTCTTGTGTGTCTTGGGACAATAATCCATATTCCTTCCAACCATTATTTCCTTTTTTTGTACTTTCTACGTCAAAATACAAACAGCCTTCCAATCTGTTTTCTACAGAATATGTTTCTTTCGTATAGTAAAAGCTTATGGAGTGTATTCCATCAGGGGTTTGAAGTTTTGTAAGGTAATATCCTGTTGGAATATTGTTTGTTATTGCATCGCTTCTTGATTTGTATAATTTGTTTCCAGAAAAGGAGCAATTGTAGAATTTTGTGCAAGTTTCGCATGTTTCTAAATCGGAAAAAGTAAATATATTTCCGTATAAATCCGTAATAACAAAAGCATGGTTCTTATACGTTATGTCAAGGTCGTGACTACCATGGATATCATAGAATTTTTGGTCTTTGTCCATGATGAACTGTCCTATATGCCCCATAAAATTATATGAGAATATATCAGGTGCGCAATCTATGCCATTCATGTGGAGGCTAAGCATTTCGTCTTTAGACAAATGCTTGTTGTCCTTGACTTCTTTTTCGGAAAGGACAAAGCGATTGTTTAAATGCTCTAAGTCGTTTTCTTTGCAAACTGTCTGGCTTATGATGCCTCCTGCATTTAAACTCCAGCCAAGTCCAATGTTGGATGCAACTTGATCTACCTTAATGCCTCCTGCATAGTATGATACAGAAATAGGCACACTTATGGAGCCACAATAAAGTGTTCCCAAATTGATGGATATATTAGGAATGCCAGTATAATAACTCACAGGCATATAGCAGAATTTGGACATTTCTGTCATATTGGGACTAGAGGGAATGAAGTCATAAAAGTTGTTTGTGACTTGTGTATATCCGTTTTGTGGTAATAATGTGAGTATTACCAAAAGTAGACTGATGGTTGATAATTTGATTTCTTTCATGCGGCTTGTGTTTAAAATTGAACTTTTTTTGCACAATGTTTATTGTTTATAATGAAGTTGACTATGTAATTTGAATGATTTAGCATAGGCAAACTTTTTACATACTTCCCCTTTTGTAGAGAAATAGTCTCTGATTTATATATGCAGATTCCATCTAATGTATAAATCTCATAAGATATGCTTGAAGCGTTTTTGGAAATGTCAAATGAGATGGTTGGACTATTTTCTTTGTTATTTTTACTTATGGAAAAATCAATCTCCTTTTGGCTTTTATTGAAACGATTTTCTACCTTATGGGTTGCGGAATGCTTTTCTTGTTTACCTTTCTGCTTGCTTGTTAGTTTTTCTGAACAACTATTAGTTGGTGTATAGTATGTTACACTTCCTAAAGAAGTATTGCTGTAGTAGATTTCTGTTCTTTCTATAATTGGTAGTAAATAGCTTTGTTCTAACCATCTGTTTTCTTTGATGATTAGGATCTTTCCGATATTCTCTATCTTTCTAATTGTGGTAACTCTAATGATATTCTCAATGGTCTTGTTATCTGGTAATACTAAACTACCTATTCCATCTACAATAGTAGTGTAAGAGCCATTAACTGATAGTTTTACTTTGTCTGAATAAAGACCATGACCGGCAAATGTGCCACCAATTGAATCTCTATATTGAAAATTCCTCTTGGTATATAATTCTTTTGTCTCATACGTAATTTTAGTCAGCTTGTTTTCCAATCCAGCAATGTATAAATCATCATTTATCCTTGAAAACAAGTTTTGGGTATCATCTTCTTCATTGATTAATAAGGATGAGTCGTTGTTACTTATGTAGTAGAGTGATTTCTCTGGTAGCTTTTCTAGTTCTGCACCTTCTAAACTCCATATACTATTTTCTCCAAAAGAATCTAAATCGGCGTTTTCAACTAGGTACTTGGTTTGGCTAATTGGTTGTTCAAACTCTTGTGCCTTTGCAACTGTGCTCTGAAAGGCAAATGATATGATAAAAAGAATATATTTCATCAACTTTTTATTTTTAATATGATACTTGATTGAAGTTGATTGAGATCAAATCACTCGTGAAGGTGTTCTTTTTAAAAAAAATAAATCTCTCGCAAAAAACTGCGTTACCGCAGAAATTTGCGAGAGAAAATCAAAGTCCTTTACGCCTTGAAACTCTCCAAGTCTTCTGCCTTGAAGTTCTGGATGTATGCTGAATGGCCGAGAACTTCCTCCTCTGCCATGCGAACATATACATTTGCACTCTTGGCAAACAGCTCTGGTGCCTTGGTTGCATCGTCGAGGATGAGGAGAGACATTACGATGTCGCCAGTCATGTTGTAGAGACGGCGAGCCAGGAAGTCGTGAACTGCCTGATCGTTGGCTTCCTTCACCTTGTTGATGGCAGCCTCGTAAAGATCTACAAGCTTGGCAACACGCTCCTTCAATGCCTTCAAATCATCAGAAACCTCGCTCTCCAACATCTCCTTGATGATGCTGAGATAAGTGCCGTTGGTGATGTAGCGGAT
>ENA-ORPK01002640-ORPK01002640.1-human-gut-metagenome-genome-assembly--contig:-NODE-2640-length-12069-cov-2.649992_pt1 | contig 12069 bp, 8 predicted proteins | sample MGYA00242139_ERZ509068 | MGnify/ENA primary metagenome ERZ509068 (study PRJEB26280, sample SAMEA2338687) | human gut metagenome | biome: human gut; feature: human-associated habitat; material: faeces... | reverse complement strand
CCTGCGGCAGATGGCCCGGCTGGGGGCAGATTCCCTGCCCATCGTCAGCATGACCATCCTGTGCACCGGCATGGTCATGTCCGTCCAGACCGCCAAGGAATTCGTCCGCTTCGGCGCCGCGGATTCCGTAGGGGGCATCGTGGCCATCGCCATGGGCCGGGAACTGTCCCCCATCCTTACCGGGGTGGTGGTGGCCGGCCGGATCGGGGCCGCCATCGCAGCGGAGATCGGGACCATGAAGGTCACCGAACAGATCGATGCCCTGCGGGTGATGGCGGTCAGTCCCATCCGGTTCCTGGTAACACCCCGTCTCCTGGCCATTGTCCTGATGATGCCCGTCCTGGTGGTCTACGCCAACCTGGTGGGGGACGTGGGGGGCTGGTTCGTGGCGGAAAACTACGCCGGCATCAGTTCCCACATGTTCCTGGAAAGCATCCGGGGCTTCATTGAACCCTGGGACATCATCGGTGGCCTGATCAAGGGAGCCGTGTTCGGAGCCATCATCGCCACCATCGGCTGCCACAAGGGGCTCAACGCCCAGCAGGGAGCCGAAGGGGTGGGCATGGCCACCACCAAATCCGTGGTGCTGTCCATTATCCTGATTTTTATCGCCAACTATTTCCTGTCGGTGATCCTGTATGTCCATGGAGGCTGAGATGGAACAACCTGTGATTGAATTCCGGAATGTGGAAATGCATTTCGGTCCTAAAGTGGTCCTGGACCGGGTCAGCTTTTCCGTGGCCAAAGGGGAGACCCTGGCGGTGATCGGCCCTTCCGGGACCGGGAAAAGCACCGTGCTGAAGCTGCTCATCGGCCTGCTGAAACCCCAGGAGGGCCAGGTGGTGATCCAGGGCCAGCCGGTGGAACAGTTCAACGAAGAGCAGTGGAATCAGCTGCGCCAGCATATGGGCATGGTATTCCAGTATTCCGCCCTGTTCGATTTCCTGGATGTGGGTGAAAACGTGGCCTTCGGCCTGCGCCAGCACACCAGCCTGTCCGAAGAAGCCATCCAGAAGCGGGTGAAGGACCTGCTGGAGGCCGTGGGCCTTTCCGGCAACGAGCATGTGTACCCGGCCCAGCTGTCCGGGGGCATGCAGAAACGGGTGGGACTGGCCCGGGCCCTGGCCCTGCAGCCGGATATCATCCTCTATGATGAACCCACCGCCGGCCTGGATCCCATTATGGCCACCAACATCAGCCAGCTGATCCTGGATACCAAGAAAAAGCTGGGGATCACCTCCGTGCTGGTGACCCATGACATGGCCTCCGCTTTTCTCTGTGCGGACCGGATCCTGATGCTGAGCCACGGTCACATCGTTTTTTCCGGAACGGTGGAAGAAGCCAGACATACCCGGGAACCCCTGGTACGGGCGTTCCTGCGCAGTGATATTTTGGAAGACAAGGAGTAAGAGCATGAAAGCAGATGAAGTCAAAGTCGGTGCCGTCACCCTGGGAGGCATCGTGATCCTGGCCCTGATGCTGACCTTTCTGGGGGTATTCAGTTTTGCCGGCCGGACCTACAAACTGAATGTGATGTTCGACGATGTGAACGGCCTGAAGGTGGGCAACGAAGTCCGTTTCGCCGGGGTACCGGTGGGCAAGGTGGATGACATCGTGGTGGACGGGTCCAAGGTGAAAGTGGTCATGAAGATGGATGAAAAACAGAAGATTCCCCGCAATTCCCAGTTCGCCATTGGCATGGACGGGGTCATGGGGACTAAATTCGTCACCATCGCTCCGCCGAAAATCGCCACCGGCCTGGTGTTCAAAGCCGGAGAGACCATTACCGGCCAGCAGGCGGGAGGCATCGACAAGCTGATGGATTCCTCCGGCAAGGTCCTGGACAAGCTGGAAGTGGTGGTGGATGCCTTCAGCAATGTGTTCGGGGACAAGAACGTGCAGAAATCCATGCGGGAAGGATTTGTCCAGACCGGGGAAGTGGCCAAGAACATGAATGCCTTCACCAAGGCCCTGGCCACCATGGCCCAACAGAACCAGGGTGACATCCACGCCATGGTGGGGCAGATGAAGGAAATGAGCATCCACATGAACAGCATCATGGACAAGGCGGATGCGGACGGGGCCACCGGCCGGAACGTGGCGGCCATGGCGGCCAATATGGCGGACGCCAGCAAAAAACTCCAGAATACCGCAGCAGCCCTCCAGGATGTGGTCACCGATCCCCAGACCCAGCAGGATCTGAAGGAGACCATACGTCATGCCAAATCCACTTCCGTGAAGGCGGACAAGATCCTGGGGGTGGTCACCGATGCCCAGGTCCAGGCGGATGTGCTGTACAATGACAAAAAAAGCAAATGGCGCACGGATATGGGCGTGAAGCTGCCCCTGAAGGAAGATGCCTATGCCTTCCTGGGGGTTTCTGACATCGGGGACCGGGACAAGCTGAATTTCCATTACAACAAAAAGCTGAACAAATACATCTGGGGACGGGCCGGGGTCATGGAAGGCCAGTTCGGTGTAGGGGCCGACTGGGTTCTGTCTCCCAAGTTCAGGCTGTTCACCGATTTCTATGATTTCGATGATGCCAAACTGAAGGTGGGGGCGGAATATGCCTTTACTCCGAAACTGTCCCTGATCGGGGAGAGTATGGATGTGCTGGATCATGGCGCCGATACAGCCTATGTGGGGCTCCGGGCCAGATTCTGACAAAAAGTTCAAAAAGTCGTTGGTTGACTTTACTTTTTCAACTGATTATAATAATAAAAGCTGACTAGGTAGTCAGAAAGTACAGGAGGGTCTGATTGTGAAGCATTTCCATACCAAAAGCATGATTCTGAGCGCTGTGATCCTGAGCGCTCTTTCCATCCATACAGTCGGGGCTGCCACCCCGGAAACCGTGAACCTGGACCTGGGGAAAACCGTCCGCATGGCCCTGGACAACAATTCCAGCGTGAAGATTTCCGCTGCGGAACTGGAAGCCGCCAAAGCCAACCTGGACCAGGCCAAAGGAGCCCGGTGGGGGAGCATTGACTTCCGCCATTACAGCGGCCGGACGGAGAATTATCAGGGTACCAGGACGGTCCCCATTTATGGGGGAGGAAACCAGGTGGTGGGGTACCATAGAGCCGCCAATGACCACACCAATACGGTGAGCATTTCCGTGCCCATCTATACCGGAGGCCGTCTGGAAGGGGCCATCGACCAGGCCAAAAAGAACCTGGACTACTACCAGTACGGTATGAGCAGTTCCTACCAGACCACCCGGTACAATGCGGAAAAGGGCTACTATGACGTGCTCCAGGCCGCCAACACTGTGAACCTGGACAAGGAAACCGTGGACCGGCTGGATGAACATCTGAAGAACACCCAGGCCCAGTTTGCCGTGGGCGTGGTGGCCAAGGCCGATGTGCTCCGGTCCCAGGTGGAACTGGTGAATGCCCAGCAGACCCTGACCCAGGCGGAAAACAACTATGAAGTGGCTGTTTCCTCCCTGAACAACGTAATCGGGCTGCCCACCGCCACCCGGCTGAACCTGAGCCAGGGACTGGAATACAAACCCAATGATTACACCCTGGACAACTGCGTGACCTACGCCATGGCCAACCGGCCGGAGATCCACCAGGCGGAAGCCTCTGTGGGCATGGCCCAGGCCGCCCAGAAGATCGCCAATGCCGGCAGCCTGCCCCAGGTGAGCCTGGGGGCTTCCAATGAATGGAGCAATGACACCTTCCCGGGCCAGAACCGGAACAACTGGTCCCTGGGCGTGAGCATCAACCAGAATATCTGGGATTACGGGGTCAATGCCGCCAAGGTCCGGGAAGCCAAGGCCAATGTGGTAAGGGCCCAGGAAAGCTACCGGCAGATCAGTGATGAAGTGCGTCTGGCAGTACGGACCAGCTACCTGAGCATGCGGGAAGCGGAAAAACGGATCAAGACCACGGAAGTGGCCGTGGCCCAGGCGGAAGAAGATTACCGCATTGCCCAGCTCCGGTACCGGGCCGGCGTGGGGACCAACACCGACGTGATGGATGCGTCCGTGGCCCTCACCACCGCCAAGAACAACTACATCCAGGCCCTGTACGACTACAACACCTCCACCGCCCTGTTGGAACAGAGCATGGGTGTGCCTGTGGAAAACGAATAAAATCAACAGTGACCAAAGAGTCTGCGTATGCAGGCTCTTTTCTTTTACCCTCCATACCTGCTATACTTATGTTGTGCATAATCAATCAATGAAATGTGGCGCAAGGGCACAGCCTTTTTAAGGGCGTAAGCAGGCGCCCGACGCTTTAGCGGCGTTGGCGGTCGCTTATGCCGTAGCTGGGGACCATGCGGCATTCCTCTCTTTCTCTATCCGCCCTTTTTAAGGGCGGGGGACCATGCGGAGCATGGTGGTGGGTTCCACGCTAAACGATGAACGATCAACGACCAACGACCAACGATACGGAGGCCCCTATGGGTACCAAAGGGAAAAGACGGCTGGGCATTCTGGCCGGGGTCCTGGTCCTGCTGTACCTGGTCCTGTGGAAGGTGATCCTTCCCGCAGGACTGGAGCGGGCCATTCCCCTGGTGGAACAGACCGCCGGTGGATACATCAACGGACAACTGCAGATGGAAACCATGGAAGTGAGCCCGGATCTGACCTTTACGGCCCGGAACCTGCGGCTGGAAGATGAACAGGGCAATCTGGTGGCCCAGGTACCGGCCCTGTCCCTCCAGGTGGATCCCCTGAAATTCCTCACTGGCAGCGGTGCAGTGGGCACCGTGACCCGGATCACCCTGGACGGGCCCCGGCTGTATCTGGTCCAAAATGACCGGCAGGAATGGAATGTGGCCCATCTCCTGAAGGAAAGTCAGAGTTCCAGTACGGATTTCAAGGGACTCATCGCCATCCGGGACGGTTCGGTGGAACTGCGTCTGCCCTATGGCACCTGGCAGGCCGGGGTGGAAGGGACCATCGATCCTTCCCGGAATCCGGACTTTGCCCTGGATCTCACGGTTACCCGGAAGGATCAATCCATCCATGTGGCCGGGACCCTGAACACGGACCGGCAGGGCACCCTGACGGCCCGGACGGAGCTGCTGGCCCTCCAGGATTTCAGCCCCCTGGCGGAACAATTCCTGCCGGTAACGGATTTGTCCGGAGCCCTGGCGGATGCCTCCGTTACCTGGACCAACAATGCCTCCGGCAGCCAGCTGTCGGGCAAAGCCCTGCTGCGCCAGGTGGGGGCCGTTTATGAATGGGAAGGGAAGGAACTGGCACTGGGCGCCGACGGGGAACTGTCCTTTGACCAGCTGCAGCTGAAAGCCCGGGATCTGGATGTTTCCGTGGACGGACAGAAACTCCGGATTTCCGGGGGCATGGATCTGACGGATCTGGAGAACCCCCGGGTGGAAAAACTCCAGGCGGAAACCAACGGAATCGACCTGGCTGCCCTGCCTCTGGATCTGCCTGTATCCGGAACCATCCAGGGCAGCATGGCCCTGGACGGCACCAAAGACAACCTGACCGGCAGCGGCACCTTTACCAGCCCGGCGCTGACTTTCCAGGGCTATGAGGCGGCCCAGGTGACCCTGCCCTTCTCCTTCCGGGACCACCGGGTGGAAACCGATGGGGCCAAAGCGTCCCTGGGCGGCGGCTCGGTGACGGTGGTCTCGACGGATAAGAGCATCCCGGAGCTGACGCTAAAGAACATCCGCCAGCCGAACGAGGTCAAGGAGCTCATCCGCACCATGAGCCTCACCTACCCCGATCTGCGCAGCAAGGTGTTCGGCGCGATTCAGCGCGCGCCGCTCGACGGCTGGGAAAAGGCACGGTAAACTCGCGCGCGTTAAACAGGACAAGCCCGGTGGGGATTCCCCACCGGGCTTGTGTGTTGAAATGAAGTCTCAGAGGACGTTCTGGCAGAAACGCATGATGACCGCAGCGGTCTGTGCGCGGGTCGCATCACCCTTCGGCTGGAGGGTGACGACGCCCTGAGCGCTTTCCGCGCCGTAGATCAGGCCCTGTGCGACCGCCCAGGACATCGGCGTGCGGGCATAGCCGGAGATGCTGCTGTAATCCGGATAGCCGGTCAGATCCGCAGTCTGGAACACGTTCAGGTCGAGGACGTTCTTGGCGTAGTTATAAAGGATCGTCGCCATGTCCTGACGCGTAATGACGTCGTTCGGGGAGAACGTGGTGGCACTCGTGCCGCTCACGACGCCCTTCTCAGCCGCCCAGTTGACCGCATCGACATACCAGCTGTCGGTCAGGTCCGTGAAGGGGCTGGCCTTCGTGGCCTTCGGGGAATTGGCCTGGCAGTAGAGCATCTCGACGAGCTGTGCGCGCGTGGTCACGCCGTTCGGGGCGATGGTGGTGGCGCTCGTGCCGCTCATGATGCCGTTCTGGATGCAGTAGTCAAGACCTTCGTGCGACCACTCGGTGTAAGCCGGCATATCGGTGAAGCGGGCGCCCGGGCAGATGTGTGCATCGGACGAGCTGCTCACCGGAATGCTGTTGAGCATCTTGGCCAGCTCAAAGAACTTCTCCTGCAGCATAGCGTGGGTAGATTTCTGCATCTGGCCGACCATATTGATGTGGTCCGTGCCGTCGATCTTCTCGATGTAGTTCCAGACGCCCGTCTTGGTGCCGGCCTTGAAGGTCATCTTGCCGTCGGCGCCGACGCCGTAGTTTTCATTGTACTTATCCGTGGAGTTCTCGTGCGGGCGGATGGCGGAGCGGACGGAGACGATGCCGTCATTCTCCCACCACTCCGGCGTGATGTTCACATGGCCGACCGCGTAGTTGACGTGGCTGCCCATGTAGGTGCTGCTCTTGAGCATCATCGGGTTCATGCTGGCGTTCGGCAGATAGTGGCCGGTCAGCGGATCGCGATGGGTGTTCGAGCAGGCGACGGAGAAGTAATAGATGTCATCCTGGGCCTTGGCATAGCCGTTGAGCACGGCCGCACCGTCGACGTCGAGGTCGTAGACGCTCAGGTCGTTGGTGTGCTGGGTCCAGATCTTGCTGTTGATCACGCGATTGAAGTAGCTGGAGTAAGACTCGTTGGGCTGGCGCACCAGACCCCACTGATCGAGCTTGAAGTCCAGACCGAAGTTGTTCTCGTTGACATTGGCACCGGCAACGGAGCCGATAATGCCCATGGCATACTGCGCCAGGTCGCCGATGTTCTGATAGACTTTGGTGTCGTACTGGCTGCCGTCATGCGGCGTGCACAGCGTCGTGATGCTCTCGATCCAGTGACGGCACTCGCCGGTGAACAGCGGGCTGATAGAGCCGTCGCGGGTGGCATTGCGCTCGTCGGCGTCGCCGTTTTCGAGCAGCTGTGCGAGCATGCGGATCGTCTCGCCGCCCATGCTGTGGCCGACCAGATGGATCTTGAGCTCACTGTCGGGGTTGTTCAGCTCCGGCAGGACGCCCGGGAACGTGCGGCCGTAACGGGCATGACCGTTCGTGGCAGAGTGATACGCACCGTAGTCGACCGTGCCGCCGACGAGGTAGGCATACAGCTCGCAGGCGCGGTCCCAGTTGCTGGCGACGGGGCCGATGGACGGGGTATAGACCTTATAGCCGGCGTCATTGAGAATGTCGCGCAGGCTGCTGAAGCCACCCCAGTAGTTCAGGCCGAGCACTTCCGTGCCGCCCCAGCCGAACAGGCCGTGCACCAGCACGATCGGATAGTGGTTGCCGTCCGAGGACAGCAGCTCCGGCAGATCCGCGTCCGTCAGTTCCTCAGCGGAGGTCGCATGATCGGCGTCATAATCCACCGTGTCAGCAGCGCTCGCTGCGAAACCGGGCATGCAAAGCACCATCGTCAGGACCAGAACGGTGGCGAGCACTCTGCTCCACGTTTTCTTCATGAAAAATCCCTCCAATAGATTTGGGGCAGCATCGAAATCTGTCCCCTTTTTATGGTTACACTATAGTGCCGCTGCGAGAAAAGGACAATCCCCACAGCGGTACAAATGTAACACTTTTGCGCACTTCTGATTCCTTGATGAAACACGCGTCACCATTGTGTGCGTCCGGATACAGAACGCGCGAGATGAAAAAAGCCTGCCGTCCGTGGGATACGGACAGCAGGCTTTGTACTGTGGAATCAGATCATAATGCCGCGCTTTTTGGCCTCGAAGGTCAACTCGTCGCGGAAGTCGGGGTGCGCGATGGCGATCAGCTGGCGGGCACGCTCGCCGAGGCTGCGGCCGCGCAGGTGCGCCACGCCGTATTCGGTGACGATGTAGTCCACATCGTTCTTGCTCGTCGTGACGACGGCGCCCGGCGTGAGGATGGGCTTGATCTTGCTGATCGTGCCGCCCTTGGCCGTGGAGGTGAAGGCAATGAAGCTCTTGCCGCCGCGGGACTGGCAGGCGCCGCGGACGTAGTCGATCTGGCCGCCGGAGCCGGACATATGCTTCGTGCCGACCGACTCGGCACAGACCTGACCGAAGAGGTCGACCTCGACCGCCGCGTTGATGGAGATCATGTTGTCGTTCTGGCAGATAACATCCGGGTCGTTGACGTATTCGACCGGCAGGATCTCCACGGCCGGGTTATCGTCGATATAGTCATAAATGCGCTGTGAACCGAAGGCAAACGTCGTGACGGTCTTGCCGCGGTGGATTTGCTTTTTGCTGTTGTTGACCGCGCCGCACTCGATCAGCTCGACCATGGAGTCGGTGAACATCTCGGTGTGGATGCCGAGGTCGTGCTTGGCCTTGAGCGCCATACCGGTCGCGTCCGGGATCGCGCCGATGCCGAGCTGCAGGCACGCGCCGTCCGGGATAAGGTCGGCGATGAGGCCGCCGATCGTCTTGCTCACGTCATCAAGCTGCACCGGCGGCAGCACCGGCAGGTCATGGTGATACTCCACGAGCGCGTCGACCTGCGAGATATGGATCAGAGAGCCGCACAGCGCACGGGGCTGACGGTCGTTGACCTCAAGGAAGATCCGCTTGGTCTTGTCGAGCATGGCGTCAATATACGAGCCGTTGAGCGCCAGGCTGAAGTAGCCGTGGCGGTCCATCGGTGCGACCTCGACACACACGGCGTCATAGTCGTACTCCGCGCGGATGCGGGTCGGGAAGTCGCGGTAATACGCCGGGATGATGTCGGCATAGCCGGCATTGACGGCCTTGCGCGCCGCACTGCTGGAAAACCAGCTGTAGCCGGTCATCTTACCGGCCAGCGTGGGGTCGGTATAAAACTCGAACGGATACGCATCGAGCAGGGCCTGCACCTTCACGCCCGTAATGTCGCTGCTGCGGATGTACTCCGCAATCGCGGTCATGATGGCCGGCGTCTGCGAGGTCGCCGTGTCCATGCCGAGCAGCCATCCGGACTGCACCTGCCGGGCGATCTTATCCGGCGTCGTCAGCTTTTCCTGATACATCTTCTGATAGTCTGTCATAATTTGCTCTCCTAAAACAAAAAATATGAACACATGGGTATAAATAATATACACGATTCAAAAACGTAATTCAAGAGGGCGCGGGGCCGTTTTGCGTTCACAGCAATAATTCGGTCACATTTTCGGGAAAATGAGAGGTTTTCTCATGCAGAAAAGTATGATATGATAGGACAAGATTTGTTTGAATTCTTGAAAGGATTATTTTAATTAATGCGGCTCTCATTTTTTCCGGTTACAATGACGAATGTCGCATCATACGGCGGAGGGTCTCCCCTGCCAATTCTGAAAACGAGGAATGATACGACAACATGACGATCACGATTGTCTGCGATATTTTGGGCGAAGAGAACAACGGCACCACCATCGCCTGCATGAATCTCATCCGCTTCCTGCGCGCGCAGGGGCACACCGTGCGCGTGGTCTGCGCCGATCAGGACAAGGCCGGCAACGAGTGCTTTTACGTCGTGCCGGAGCTGAACCTCTACCTGCTCAACCCCATCGTGGAGCGCAACGGCGTGACGCTGCCGCGCGTAGACCGCTCCCTGCTTGAGGACGCGATCCGCGACTGCGATGTCGTGCACACGACGTTCGTGCTGCAGCTGTCGCACACGGCGGTGAAGATCGCCAAGGCGTACAACAAGCCCATCACCTCCAGCTTCCACTGCCAAGCCGAAAACGTGACGGCGCACTTTCTGTGCAAGGATCTTGACGCGATCAACCGCGGCGTTTACCGTGCCTGCTACCAGATGGTGTATCAGTATTCCGACATCATCCATTACCCCACGCAGTTCATCCGCGATACGTTTGAGGCCGTCGTCGGCCCGACGAACGGCCGCGTGATCTCCAACGGCGTCAACAGCATGTTCACGCCCGGCCCTGCCAAGCGCCCGGAGGGGCTTGAGGGGAAGTTTCTCATCGTCTCGACCGGCCGCCTGTCGAGCGAAAAGAATCAGGAAATCCTCATAGAAGCCATCGGCCGCTCGGTCCACCGCGAGCAGATTCACCTCATTCTCGCCGGCGAAGGCCCCCGTGAGGACCATTATCATCATCTGGCCGAAAAATACGGCGTCGACATGGAGATTGCGTTTTTCTCGCGGCAGGATCTGCTGAATCTGCTGCGCTGCGCCGACCGTGAGGCGCTGCGGCAAAAGGCCGATCTCATCAAGGCAAACCTCTACCGCATCCAAAAGGGCGCGCGCACCGTGACGGTGCAGGACTACTACGCCGAGGGCTGTCCGGACGTGACGATCGAGCTTGATCCGCGCAAGAGCCCGCAGGAAAACGCCGCCGCGCTCTATAAGGCCTACCGTAAGGCCAAGACGGCCGAGCAGCACCTGACCGGCCTGATTGCCGAGTCGAGCCGGAATCTTGAGTACCTCAACAGCGTGCTCGACGAGCTCGCGCGCGCCGAGAGCGAGCGTGATCTCATGGACATCCGTGCCGAGCTGCGCGCGACCGGCTACCTGCGCCAGCCGCGCAATGCCAAAAAGGAAAAGACGGCGCAGCGCGCGCCGCTTGCCTTCGTCTCGAGCACCGGGTATGAGATCCTGGTCGGCCGCTCCAACACGCAGAACGACGAGCTGACACACCGCACCGCCCGCCGCACGGACATCTGGCTGCATGTGCAGAAGGTGCATGGCTCGCACGTCATCATCCGCGCGCACGACACAACGCCGGACGATCAGACGATCGCCGAGGCGGCGAGCCTCGCCGTGTACTATTCACAGGCGCGCGGCGGCGGAAAGACGCCGGTAGACTACACCATGGCGCGCTTCGTGCGCAAGCCGTCCGGCGCGCTGCCGGGCATGGTGCTCTACACGGACTATCAGACCTGCATGGCCGAGAGCGACGAGACGCTCGCAGAGCGCCTGCGCGTGCGATAAGGCAGCAAAAAGCTCCCCAGCAGGGGAGCTTTTTGTGTTTCTCCTGAGGTATGCAGCAGCAATTTTGACCGTGCAGGCCGGATGGTTGACGGATGCGGAAAACTGCGGTATGCTTTTGGCGTTGTTCATAGTTGGCATTGTTCATAGAAAGGAGCGCCTGTATTTAAGGCGAACGGATCATGAAAAAACTCATTGCCTATTACTCCCGCGCGGGAGAGAACTATTTTTCCGGGGCGCATCGCGCCATCGCCGTCGGCAACACGGAGCAGGCGGCGCGGCTGCTCGCCGAACTCACCGGTGCGGAGCTGTTTCACATCGAGCAGAAGGTGCCGTATTCGGACAACTATGATACCTGCGTCGCCGAGGTGCGGCGCGACCTGTGCGCCAACGCCCGTCCGGAGCTGACGGTACTGCCAGAGAGCCTGGACGACTATGATGAAATTTATCTCGGCTATCCGAACTACTGCGGCACCATGCCGATGGCGGTCTACACCTTCCTAGAGCACTATGACTGGCAGGGCAAGACCATCCATCCGTTCTGCACGAACGAGGGCAGCGGCCTGTCGAACACGGAGCAGGATATCCGGCGGGCAGCGAAGGGCGCGCGGGTCGCGCACGGCCTGTCGCTGCGCGGCAGTGCGGTCGAGGGTGCAAAACCGAAGCTGGAGCAGTGGCTGCGCGGATAACACGCGCGTTCTGACAGGCAGAGAGGGAGGAGGCAGCGCATGAGCCGAAATGCAAAAATTCTCATCGATCTGGCCGTGCTCGCGGCCGTTTACGGCATCTGGCTGCTGCCAAAGTGGCGGGCCCCGGGG
>ENA-ORPK01002636-ORPK01002636.1-human-gut-metagenome-genome-assembly--contig:-NODE-2636-length-12078-cov-2.786992_pt1 | contig 12078 bp, 13 predicted proteins | sample MGYA00242139_ERZ509068 | MGnify/ENA primary metagenome ERZ509068 (study PRJEB26280, sample SAMEA2338687) | human gut metagenome | biome: human gut; feature: human-associated habitat; material: faeces... | reverse complement strand
ATTATTTGCAAGGAAAAGCATCTGTGGATCTCCGATGTCGGGGATAAGAGAAAAAGGCTCGCCATTATAGTTTACCACAAATCTTGTATCGGCGATTTCGTCCTTTTTTATATCACCCCAGGCTTTAAGATCTGTTTTCCAAGGCGTTCCGAAAGGTGGGTTGCTCAGCATAAAATCAAAAGTTCTGTTGGAAAAACCGTCATTTGAAATAGTTGAACCAAAGTATATATTTTCTGCCTGTGCGCCCTCGCCCTTTAAAAGCATATCCGAACGTGCTATAGCATAAGTTTCATCAGCATTCTCTTGACCAAATAGATTTATTGATACATCTTTTCTGTACTGCTTGGCAATTGCATTGATATGTTCTTCCGCAACAGTAAGCATACCGCCTGTACCGCAAGCACCATCATATATGCTGTATGTTGTGCTTTCAATTTTGTCCTTTATGGGAACAAATGCAAGGTCTGTTATAAGCTCAACAATGTCCCGAGGCGTGAAATGCCGTCCTGCATCGGTTATGTTGGTTTCCTCATTAAATTTACGAATAACTTCTTCAAATACTGTTCCCATTGTATGATTATCAAGTGCAGGAAGAGTTACTCCTGCTGCATTTCTTACTTCGTGGGAAGATAAATTTATAGACGGATCGGTAAATTTTGATATAAGAATTCCAAGAATATCGTGTTCGGAAAGCTTATCTATCTGCTTTCTGAACTCAAATTTGTTTATAATATCCTGAACATTCTGTGTAAAGCCGTCAAGATATGTGATAAAATCTTGCTTGAGCTGCTGTTGATTTGTACGGGATTTGAGGTCGCTGAGTGTGTAATCAGATGAATTGGAAAACGAGAGATTTCCTGCGGCATGGTTGAGGCAGCATCTTGTGATACGATATTATTTTCATCAAGCTGCTTCTTCATTTTCAGAACATCTTGCTTTGTAGGTTCGAGTATTGCATCAAATCTTCTTATTACAATCATAGGAAGAATTATTTTACGATAATCCCCCACATCATATACATCAACAAGACAGTCATTCGCTATTCCGAATATGAATGAAACAAGCTGTCCGAAATTGTTCTTATCCATTGGCACTTCTCCTTAATAGATACATACTTATTCATAATAATTATAGCACATCAAAGAATCAATTAAAAGAGTTTTTATAAAACATTTTGAAAAAATACCAAAAAATACTTGACAAGCCATGAAATATGTGATAAGATCATTGTTAGGAATTAGCGAACAAGCGAAATTCTGACAGGAGGATATAATATGGAAATAAACAAACGATTCGGTGACTTTGTAAGGGAGAAACGCCTTGAAAAAAAAATCAATTTAAGAAAACTTGCCGAGATTATTGGTATTGTTCCTGCTTATATGTCCGACATTGAAAACAACAGACGTTATCCACCCGATAAAGAGAAAATATATAAGATAGCTTCTGCTCTCGAACTGTCAGAAGATGAAACCAATACCTTGTTTGATCTTGCTGCAAATGAAAAAGAAAACAGTGTTTCACCGGATCTCCCTGAATATATTATGGGAACCGATAATGCACGAGTAGCTTTACGAATGGCTCGTGATCTTAATGCAGATGATGAGGATTGGCTAAAGGTTATTGAGATGCTCGAAGCCAAAAGGAAAGGAGATAACCCTTGATATATTATAACCTCTCAAAGACACAATTAGAAGAACGAGCTGATAAACTGAATCAAGAGTTTGATCCTGAAAGGCTTGAGGTTCCCAAACCTTTTGATCCATATGATCTTATTGATCATATTGGAGCGAGAACAGAATGGATATATATAACACCAACGCAATCCGTTCTTGGTATGGTTGCTTTTGGGGATATGTATTGGGATGCTTGGGATTATCCTTATTATGAAAAAGGTATGATTCCACAAGAAATATTTGTTCCCAAAGGTACTATACTTATTGACAGAACGGTTGTAGATTCCGGAGAAGAAGAACGGGAACGTTTTATCGTAACACACGAATGTTTTCACTATCTGCTTCACCCGAGGTGCTTTAGAAAAACTGACGGTATGGGACAGTATTGCAGAAAAGAAAACTTTAATCCTTGGGGCAGAGAGCGAAAACAAATGACGGCACTTGAAATCATTGAATATCAGGCGAATTACTGTGCAGCAGCATTTCAAATGCCGAGAACAGCGGTTAGGCAAGCATTTGTCACTTCTATTAAAATGAAGGGTATACCGGAAAAGCCTTTACGATTTGAGAGGTGGATAAATCCCCATATTTCAAAATTAGCAAAGGCATTCGGAGTGAATTTCAATCCGATGAAGTATCGCTTACAGCAACTAAATCTGATTGATAATGGAAAAAGAATATAATATTTGAGGAACGGAAACGTTCCTTAATATTAAACACAATTTGTCAGGAATCAGCGAACAAGCATATATACTACATATTGAAATAATAACATATGGTAAAATGTTAGGAGGAGTATAATGAATAAAGGTTTATCAGAATACGAAATCTACAAGGTAATACGCCCGATATTCGGTGATGTATCCTATGACCAAAATAATATGCCGATTATAAGTCGGGCTGATTACAGTAAAATCAATTGGGATACACTCGGTATAAGGGGAATGCAGAATATGTCTGTAAGGCAGAATAACCGCAACACCATTTTAACAATGTTTAATTACGATAAAAGGTTATTGTCATTATGGAATTCGCCTTTAAAGAAGATTCCTATTTTTCAAACATACGCCGCCGTTGCAACACCTGATTTTAGCCTTTATCCTTCAATGAATTATAATGAAATAAGACATAATGTATATATGTCACGTTGGTTGGGAAAGACTTGGCAATCATATGGCTGCAATATTATTCCAACTGTAGGTTGGGCGTTACCTGATACATATGATCTTTGCTTGGGTTCCATTGAAAAAGGTTCGGTTGTAATTATCTCAACATTGGGCTGCAGTAATTTTATTAGCGAATTTCTTAATGGATTTCAAGAAATGAAAAAACGTATAGAGCCACCTATCATTATTGTAGTTGGTGATATGTTGCCGGGAATGACGGGAACGTTTGTAAACTATAAATATGTAGATGGGTTTGTAAAAACGTATGAACAATTAAAATTTGAGGATATATCAAATATCTTTACAATCAAGGAGGTTAATTAACTATGGGTTCAAGAGGTGCATTTGTTGATGTAAATACCGGAGAATTTACGTTTAAGGAAGGAGGACAACATTACAAATCTCTTGGTATTCTTAAAGATGATCCTAATGTTAAGGTTATCATTCAGGATTCGAATAATGTAAAAGCCCCTGAGTATTCCCACACTCCCGGAAGAATATACGCCATTGTAAAAGAAGGGATTCTTAAGCATTTAGCATATTATGATGAGAATCATAATCAGGCAGTTAGCATTGATTTGGCTCACGAACACAATGGTGTAAAACCACATCGTCACGTTTATTTGCAACATAACAAGAACGATCTGGGCGTTCCTCCAACTGATGCGGAAATGGAGCTAATAAAAAAGATAAAAAAGGAGTTTAATCTATTATGAGAATCAATGCATATAATTGTATTGATGAGTTTACATCTCAGTATATTGGCAAATGGGCACCTTCTGACGGACATTGGTTCGGGTTGGATTTTTCATACAATGGTGTAGAATACCGTTTTAACACAGGCTCTATGTACAATAGAAACGACACCATTCTTCCCGATGGAAGAACCGCTATCTTTGGCATATATAGAAAAAACTCTGTGTTAGATGACAAAAATCACGAATACACTTTATTGGGTGAATATGCCACAATGGATGAGGTGCTTTTGTCAACAGTAATTAACAATACCCCTTTTAAAGATGTCATTATGGATGATAATACAGAGTTGCTGGGACAAGATTGATAGCTTAAATTTAATCTTCAATAGCTAAACACTATAACAACAAGTTCGCACATTCAAGTTTTGATTTGTGCGAACTTGTTTTTGTAATATATTACGGCATATTCAATAAATTTACCAATGTTTAGAGCGAATGCTTCTATTATAGCAAGAAACAAAACATCAGAATTGAACGCCTGGGTAAAGATAATATCAAAATCAAACTACTTTGTAATGTTAATTCATAAAATATTGAACGGCTCAAAACGAACCGTCTTTATATATTACTATTTGATTAACCCTTTAACGATCCCCGTCAGATTATCAAGCTGAGAATCGTCTAATTTTTTCATATACTCTATGAGTTCATCAAGTTTTTTGGGATTTTTGCTATCAAACTCAAAAAACTCCTGCGGAGATATTTCAAGGTAATCACAGATGTAGAAAAACGCAGCCATTGAGGGCAGATTTTTCTTGTTCTCAATATTATTGATATAGCCTGCACTCTGCCCGATAGACAAACTCATATCTCTTGCAGATACACCTTTTGCAATTCTTAATTCTGCAAGTCGTTCTGCAAATTTCTCTTCAATAGTCATAATATATCACCGCCCATATACAATTGTACAACATACATAGGCAATTTTTATCCGGTTAAACTCACAATTATCATTGACTTGTTTAGTATAACAGGATATAATAAATATATACGTCTATTTCAATCGGTTATGAGAGGTGCATTATGAATACCTATACCGTTAGTTTCTTCGGACATAGAGAGATGAATAATCAGTCAGAGGTTGAAATCAAACTTGAAAAGATTATCCGTAACCTTATAGAACGAAAAGAGTATGTGGAGTTCCTTGTAGGGCGTGACGGAGAGTTTGACCAGCTTGTTTCTTCAACTATCAGACGAATAACTGCAATTTACAGCTACGGGAACAGTTCTCACGTCCTTGTGTTGCCGTATATGAAAGCTGAGTATAGAGATAATCAACAGAGTTTCCTTGACTATTACGATGAAGTTGAGGTGTGTGCCGAATCTTCAGCTGCACATTATAAATCAGCAATATTAGTTCGTAATATGCAAATGGTTGACCGTTCAGACCTCATTGTTTGCTATATTCAGCATAATAACGGAGGAGCTTATAAAGCTGTTCAGTATGCGATAAATAATGGTGTTGAGATTTATAATCTTGCCTATGACTACTTAACTGAGCTTTGAAAAAGCAGAACAGCACCACATAATACTGTGATGCTGTTCTGCATAAACAACGTAAAATCGCCCTTTGCTCGCAAGCTCCTCTTGTTGTGTTGGGATTGCCAGCGCAGAGTGCCTTTACCTCCGCATAATCGAGAGCGGTTTCGTCCATATCAGCGCAGGTTCTTTCGGGTGTCTTGCTTGTCATGACCTGTGAAATGAACTTCTGCTTATTCTCAAGGATTTGGAACAAATAGCTGTCGAAGGATTTATTTGTGACGTAACGATAAATATCCACTTCGGGATTTTCATTGCCCTGACGCTCGATACGACCGTTTCTTTGCTCCATATCAGACGGACGTAACGGACAGTCTAAATGATGTAAAGCAATCATTTTCGCCTGCGCATTCATACCCGCACCGCATTTCTGCGTTGAGCCGAGCAGTATTCTGACCTCTCCGGCATTCATTTTATCAAAGAGCTTCTGCTTCTGTTCAGCAGTTTCATAATCGTGTATGAAAGCAATCTCATTTTCAGGAACTCCCCTGTCCATAAGTTTACCCTTAATGTCATCATACACGTTAAATTCCTTTGGAGGAATATCCTCAACATCGGACATAAGCAGTTTTTCAAGCAGTTCAACGGAATTTACATCATTCAGCTTTCCGTCCTCAAATATCGCTGCCTGAGAATATATCTTATCATCGTCTATGTTCGGCTTGCGGATAACTACAATATCACCCTCACTCAGCTTGTCGGACTGCTCAGGAGAATGCTTATCGATGTAGCTTTTTACATCGGCAAATGTGTTTATGTTCTTCGGATTATCCTCATCACCATTGCCAAGTCCTATCTTTTTGCGGAGAAGCTCATAGCCAAGCTCCTTGCTGCTGTTAGGTCTGTAAACCTCAAATCTGTCCTGTCGGGAGTCGGACTTTGGAGTGGACATATCGCAGAAAATGCACTGTGTGCTGCGCTTGTCTGCTGTTCTGCTGTAAATATCAAATACATTATTTACACAAAGATTTACCTTTGAGCCGTCTTCATCTTCAAGTATCGGGTTAATAAGTCGCTGGTCGAGTCCTATCTTTCTGCCGTCATTAGTTATAACAAGCATATTGTCCTCACGAGGGTCAACCTTTCCGTCACGGATTGCTGTTGCTCTCTTTGAAAGGGACTTTATCAGCTTTTTCTGTGTCCTTGAAGGCTCTGCCACTATCTCATGGAAATGTGCATCGGGCTTTTCAAGGTCAAGGGTATCTGCTGTGCGAATATCTGCACATTCCTTGAACATTCCCATAAGCTCGGGAAGGTTTGTAAATTTCGCAAAACGTGTCTTGAGCTGATACTTGCCATCAGATTCCGGTTTTAATTCGTATGATTACAATTTATAGTGCTCCACAAAAATAATGCAGATTATGACTTAAAATATCATCAGTCATCGTTGAAAATTGATTGATGATAAATGATTGAGTGGGTTGTGATTTTTAAATTGTGTCCCAAGTTACGACGCAATACAACCGCTTAATTGCCAGAAATCATAAAAATTGTCGCTGTCAAGGTTGTCTTCGACATTCATTTTAACCTTGACAGCGATATTTTTATGATATAATGCCAGAGCGATTATGACGTCTTTCGACATTTACACAGTTTAAAAATCGGACTCGTTTCTTATGGACATTACTGAATTGTCATTTAAGTAAACCCGTACCGACAAAATACACCGGCACGGGTTTGTATGATTAAAAATTATCTGACAAGACTTTGCTTCTGCTTTTCCCAAAGCTCGTGGTAAGCCGGACTTGCTTCAAGCAGCTGAGAATGTGTTCCTCTTGCGGTTATCCGACCGTCCTCGATCATAAGTATCTGATCCGCTCCCATTACTGCCGAAAGCTTGTGCGCAATTACAACAAGAGTTTTTCCCTTTACCATTTCGGTTATCGCCTGCTGGATATATGCCTCATTATCTGGGTCAATGCTGGCGGTCGCTTCATCAAGCAAAACTATGGGTGCGTCTTTAAGGATTGCCCTTGCAATGGAAATTCTCTGCTTCTCACCTCCCGAAAGTGTTGAACCGCCCTCGCCTATCACAGTGTCATACCCGTTTTCAAGAGCGGATATGAACTCATGGCAGCGAGCCTTTTTGCAGGCTGCGATAACATCTTCCTTAGTCGCTCCCTTTTTTCCGAAAGCAACATTATTGAACACGGTGTCGTTAAAAAGATATACATTCTGAAAAACCACGCTGATATTTTCGAGAAGGCTTTCCGTTGTCATTGCTTTTATATCCGTTCCGCCAATGCTTACCGTACCCGAATCGGTATCCCAGAAACGGGCAATAAGGTTTACGACGGTGCTTTTTCCGCAGCCGCTTTTTCCCACAAGTGCGGTCATACTGTGCTGTGGTATATGGAAGCTCATGTCCTTGATGACAGCAGATTCACTGTATCCGAATGTTACGTTTTTGAAATCAATATCAAAATTTTTGAGCTTGACTGCTTTTCCGCTGTCGTCCATTACCTCCGTCTGCTTCACTCTGTCATAACGGTCAAGGGAAGCATCTGCAACTCTGAATGCAGTTATGTTTATAAGTGCAAGCATGGGCGCTGCAAGGTCAAAGGCAAACACTGACATTGCAAGAACAAAAGGCAGCTCTATTCCGCCGTTAAGTCCCACATATCCGCAGATAAAAATAACTGCCGAAATGCAAAGTCCCGTCATGCACTGCGAAACGATAATGGGCGTTGAAAAGCGCTTTTCAAATTTTATCTGTGCCTCGGTAAGTCTGAGAAAATCCTCCGATGTTGCCTTGTGGCTTTTTCCCGCAAGGTTGAATGCCTTTACAACGGGCATTCCTTTTATGTATTCAATGACTGTTCCGACAAGCTTGTTCTGTGCCTCCTGCTGGTTTACAGCCTCTTCCGAAGCGACCTTGTGAGCCGCAGCGAATGCCGCAAAAAACAATGCAGTAGTAATTGCCATAGCCAAAGCTACCCATACATTAAGCACAAGAAGAAAGACAAATGATATGCCGATGCCGATAACGGAAGTTGTTATTTTGCCGAGGGTATCCATTCCGTGCTCTTCCACAAAGGAAATATCGTTTGTAATTACGGAAGTTACATTTCCGATATTACCCTCAGAGAAAAATCCCATTGGGAAACGCTTTATCCTGTCACCAAAGGTCATACGCTCACGGGCGAATATCTCATATCCCACTCCGGACTGGTTCACATCAGTCAGGTAGCGAAATATCATTCTGAGGATAACACCTGCAAAGATACCTACAAAAGCAATGATGATAGTATTCCTGCCGAAGCTGCCGTTCATTATGGTCATAAGCACATACAGCAGCATACATATGGGAACATTTGACGCAAGGCTTTCAAAAAAAGAAAGCACATAAGCACGGTCAAGCTTTTTGCGGTACTCGCCCGAAAGCCCCATTATTCTCTTTATGAACTTAAACATTTTCAGCGCCCTCCTTTACGGCGATATTCCAGCTGCCTGCTTCAAGGCTCATCTGCCACAGTCTGCGGTAAATACTGCTGCTTTCCATAAGCTCATCATGTGTACCGTTTGCCGAAACTCTGCCGCTGTCAAGCACAACTATGTTATCCGCATCTGCGATAGTACCGAGCCTGTGGGCTATCATAATGACAGTTCTGCCCTTGGTAAGCTCGTTCAGAGCATTTGTTATAAGCTCCTCATTTTCCGCATCGGTGTATGCCGTGGCTTCGTCGAGGATTATTATAGGCGCATTTTTCAGTATCGCTCTTGCAATTGTTATGCGCTGACGTTCACCGCCCGAAAGCTTTCCGCCAAGAACACCAACCTCAGTATCATATCCGTGAGGAAGCTTTGAAATGAAGTCGTGGCAAGCAGCCGCCTTTGCCGCTTCTATCATTTCAGCCATTGTTGCGTCTTTTTTGCCCATGCGGAGATTATCGGCAATTGTGCCTTTGAAGAGGAAATTGTCCTGTGCAACATAGGCTGTCATACTCATCAGTGTATCGAAGGTGTATTCACGGATATCACGTCCGCCGATAGTAATGCTTCCGTCGGAAACATCCCAGTAATGAACGGCAAGCCTTGCGGCGGTAGATTTTCCGCTGCCCGATTCGCCCACAAGAGCAGTCTTTTTTCCCTGCTCCGCTTTAAAGCTCACATTTTTGAGAACGTCCTTGTCCTTGTATGCAAATGTAACATTTTTAAATTCAACATCATAGCTTTCGGGCAGCTTGGAAACATTCCCCGAATGAACGTCTTCGGTGCTGTAAAGAGCTTCAAGCTGCTTTACGGTGTAATCCACCTGCGGGAACATTGGGAAGAAGTTTATTACCCTTGTAAGCGGTCCGCTCATACTGAGATCGAGCATAAGAACAAATATCCATGTGTTAAGGTCAAGATTGCCGTTGTAATACATTATCGCACCGACAGGAAGTGTAAGCAGCACGGTGCATGGCATTCCCGCATAAACCAGCGACATTGAACGCCAGCTTTCCTTGAACCAGTCAAGGGTGAAGACCTTATAATTCTCCACGGTATCGGAATACTTTTTGAACGAGCTTGTAGTCTGACCAAAAATTTTTATTACTTCCATTCCCGAAACATATTCGACAACGGCATTGTTGAGCCTTGCTCCTGCTTCGTAATACAGCGGCATTTTCTTTACTCCCGATTTCATCATCAGTCCCATTCCGATAATGCCGAACGGCAGCGATGCAAGTGAAAGAAGTCCCATTCTCCAGTCTGTCACAAAGATCACCGCAAGCACAATAAACGGCATAACAAGATTGGGTATTCCCTCAGGCAGCATATGTGCAAGCATAAGCTCAATGCGTCCTATCTCTTCCACAAAGCTTTTCTTGTATTTTCCCGTTCCGCCGTCAGCAACCTCGCCCAGCGGCTGATGCATAAGATTGTCTGCAAGCTTTACACGCATATTGTAAAGCGTTCCGAAAGCTCCCTCGTGGGAAAGATTGAGGCCCTCACCGTAAAGGATATACTTTACCGTAAAACAAAGCAATATGAGCACAGATGTCCGAAAAACATCTGCCATTACTGCCGTTTCATTGATATATCCCCCGATAAGACTGCTTATAAGAAAATACGGCACGACCCCTATCGGAACACTTATTGAGATAAGTGCAAGCGCAGTAAAAATGTGCCGTCTGTATTTTCCCGCATATTTTAATATAGCTGACATTTGGCTCCTCCTTTTATTAGCAATCGCTAACTGATGTGAAATAAAAAAGGCACACCCTTTTGTGTACCTTTTTATTATAGATTTGATCCTGATTTTTTTCTACTCCGAAAAACGTTTTTTTTGCTCCGAAGCATTATTTTTCATTCGTCGGCGGTATTCAAGCGGAGGATAACCGTAAACGGCACGAAATGCCGAAGCAAACTTGCTTTGATTGCCGTATCCCACAAGATGCGCAACATCTCCGACGCTCATTTCGGTACGCCCCGAAAGCAGCTCAGCCGCATATCTTAGCTTCTTCGCCCTGATATAAGCACCCACAGGCTGACCGTAAAGGCACTTGAAGCAGCTGCTCAGATTTGTCTCGGAAATGCAGAATTTTGAAGCAAGCTCGCCTATGGTGATCTCATCAATAAAATGCTGATTTATGTAATCATATACCTCTTTTACCGCCTCTGCGACTGTATGGGAAAATCTGGGCAGACATTCCTGACGTTCATAGCCGCTGGCATTTATAAAGCACAGAAGCTCCAGAGTTTTCAGCACCATATAAGGTTTGCGTATCTTTTCGTCAATATGATAAAGCTCCGAAAAAATATGTTCGAGTGCAGGCTTGGCTCTTATGAAAAAGGTGGGCGAATTGCTGAAAAGCTGCTCGGAAATGCGTTTAAGGTCTATTCCCGCTTCGGGAATGCGGCTGTCTATGATGGGCTGTGCCTTTTCAATGTCTATCATAATGGAAAGACCTCTGTATTTGCCGTAGGGAATGCGTGAGGACACAAACTGTGAGCCGTTTGTATCGCTTATTGCAAGATCTCCGCTGCTCAGGAAGCCTATTTCGCCTGTTTCAAGCTCAAATTCAAAGCAGCCCTCGTTGCAGTAGTTTATCTGAATAAACCCCGGAACGGGCGGAGTGTCCTGCCAGCAGGATTTCATATCGAGAACATCATAGGACATAAGAATCCCGGGAATGACTTCATAAACGTGCATTATCCCTTTTCCGCTTCCGTCGGAATCGGAAAGATAATAGACCGTGCAGTCCTTTCCGACTTCTTCGCCTGCAAATCGGTAATTTCTCCATGTTTCGGGCCTTATCTTTTTCATAAATTCTCCTTGGATACAAATGCGCGGCACATCTGTTATTTCGGACAGATGTGCCGCTGTGTGATATTATTTAAGGTCTATTCCGCTTACTTCCACATACTGGCTGTCCGAGCAGAATTCATAGCCGTTTATCTTTTCGCTGTTCCATGCCGCAAGCTCAACTGTGTTTGCAAAAGGAACGCAGAGAGCCTCATCGGGAATGGTCGTGAGGATAGTTTTGTATATCTCATTTATGCGGTTTTCATCGGAGGAGCAGTCAAGCTCGGAAACTATTCCCTCGGGCAGAAATGCAGCAAACTGTACCGCAACGGGGTCTGCGCTGACTGCCGGATCCATATTTGTAACGATAGTGAACGGGTCGAACGAACCGGGAAAAAGAGCCTTTCTTGTTATTTTTTTTTCGTCTTCCATATTTCGGAAATCTCTGTAATGTTATAGTTTCCAGTCTATTGTGTCCTTCCCGCGCTCTGCAAGATAGCTGTCATAATCGTAAGCATAGCAGAAAATCGGACGACACAAAATCGAATAATCGAATGCGATAGCTGAGTAGTCGGTAATCAAAATATCTGCTGCAATCATTAGGTCATTAACCGCCGGATAATCAGATGCATTACGGACAAAGTCGTTATACTCGACACCGAGCACCTTGGTCGTCTGATGATGAGCACGGAAAAGGACAACATACGCAT
>ENA-ORPK01002634-ORPK01002634.1-human-gut-metagenome-genome-assembly--contig:-NODE-2634-length-12082-cov-3.074166_pt1 | contig 12082 bp, 12 predicted proteins | sample MGYA00242139_ERZ509068 | MGnify/ENA primary metagenome ERZ509068 (study PRJEB26280, sample SAMEA2338687) | human gut metagenome | biome: human gut; feature: human-associated habitat; material: faeces... | reverse complement strand
ATAACATCAGAAATTTGTTTGCTATAAGCTTTCATTTCATCAGTAGATAAAGCTCCTGCTTTAGATTTAGCTTGAACTTGTTTTACTAATTCATCAATTTTGTCAAGAACTGCTTGCAATCTTTGTCTTTGAGATTCATTCAATTTGTCTGATTTCAAAATATTAGTCAATTGAGATTGGAAACCTGTAAGTTGTTGTACTATAGAGTTGAAATCATACTGAGCAGACAATTGAGCACCCCAGTTAGCTGCAGCAACGTTACCTTGTTGAATTAATGCAGGATCTGTAGCCATACCATTATTCAAAGGCATACCGATTAGCATTGGGTTCCATTGGCTCCACCCATTTGGATTATTATTAGCATTTTGCTTAAACAAATAATAGGTCATTTCAGAATAAGCATCAGGGAGTGTACTGAATCTGATGTTTTTTTCACCGCCCAAACCAGTTACGCTGAAAGCACGATTGCCAAGTGCTTGGTAAGCTGATATGTTTGGCCAATAATTTAAAAATGAACTTGCTGGAATATTGCTAGACATTTTTTTTAATCCCCTTTGATTAATCCCCGTACTTATATAAAGAAAATTTCTCTCAAAGAATTGCCTAATTTGTTTAATAAAAATTTTAGCGGTTCCCCAAAAACCTCATACACCAAAGCTTAAGACTAGTTTACATTACTTAATACTTCTATTATATTCTGTTTTTTAATATTCGGATTTATTTCTTTTACACAAACAATTGAGGATGTATCCACCTTTTCCTTAAATATTTTTTCCAACAAATCTTTGTCATAATCGTACAAAATCGAGCCATGCTGTAATATATACCCTTCTTTTCGAAACTGAGCCGAACCAATAAGCTTTCGCCCATGCCAGCACAAATCAGCTCCCGTCGACACAAGCATACAATAATCCTTATGTCCCTGCGGTTTGCGAGTTCCGCCAAAATCAAGTTCTATTCCTAATTTAGCAAACGCATCAATTAATATTTGCGAAATCTCTTTATAAGATTCAACTACATTTTCACCGTGTTTTAAAGCTGATACCGGACAAACATAGCTGTATGTAATTTCATTGTCGTGCAAAAGTGCTCTTCCACCTGTCAAACGCCGCACTACGTCAATTCCGTTCGCCGCCAAAAATTTTTCGTCAACAAAATCATCTTTTTGATTTCTTCCCAAAGACACACAAGCAGGTTTCCAGCCATAAAGTCTAAAAACCGGCTCTTTTGACTGGGTATTAATCGCATTTTCCAACAAATCGCTGTCAATTTGCATATTTTGTTTTCCGGTGTTAATTGTATATGGTTTAAACATGGCTGATGATGAGTGAAATAATGCGTGAGAAGTGAAAAGTGAGAAGTGAAAAGACCATATAGCTCACTTCGTTCGAAAATATATTTTGTTGCGTAGCAACTGTAACGGACTTTTCACCTTTCACCTTTCACCTTTCACTTCTCACTCATCACTTCTCACTTCCTTCCCTTTCCTTCAAATCCTTCTCAAACTGTGCAAATGTTTCGTTGCCAACGAATTGTTCCAATGAAGCTCGTTTTGCGTAGAAATCCGAACGAGCTTTCATTTGATTATCAAGTGCAGTTCTATAGTACGCATCAGTTATTATAATAACTTCTTTTGACATATTTTGAGATATGTCATAATTCTTCTTTCTGTCTGCAGTAATCTGTTCAATCATCTTTAACTTTTTACGTGCAGTCATGTAATTGTAATACAAATCCACAGTTCTTTGCTGTAAATCTTCAATTTTGCGAACAAGAATAATCATATCCGCATCAGTAACTTTTGTATATTTGTAATTCAATGCTTTTGTATCCTGCGACATAATCCCAAGGATATTTCCGCCAATCAATGAACCTCCTGCCAAAAGAGGATTTCCCATGCCTGCACCAACAAGAGTTGACATACTTGCAATAGTTGTTAAGACCTTTTTTACAGATTTTTCATCCGGCTTATCTTCATCAGGGTTGGACAATTTATACAATGCAAAATTTATTGTATCACTTTGTGAGGCAGCTCCTTGCCACAAAACAGACAAATCGCCTACCATATCTTCTTGGTCAAGCTCCAAATCTGCTGCAACTTCTCTAGAAATCTGCTTAATACTCAAATCAGCAAAAGTCAAATCTGTTGCATCAAACTGTTCTGCATCTTTTTTAACATATTCTTGTCGAACTTTATCTTCAGCTTTTGCTTCCATGTATTCTTTTTCTGGAATTTCTGAAAGCCCGGTTCTATATGCAGGCGGTTTCGGCATTGTTACGTCCTTCAATTCAACTGCAAACACGGGAAGTGCCAAATTTAGAATTAATGCTGTTAAGAACAATTTCTTCATTTGCTCACCGCCTTTTCTCCAACAAGAGTTGAATTAAAATTGAACTGATACAAATTCAACTTATCTACAACTTTTTTCCCCGCAAGCCTTTGAAGCTCTAAGTGATATTTTTTCGCACATTCCATATAATAAAACTCTTCAACTCTCATATTATCGTAAAGCGCAGAAGATATTGTAATTTCCATTAAATCCTCATCATCTAATGCTTTTGCGTAATTTTTGTTATACAAAAGCAGTCTTTGACGAGTTTCTTTCAGCTGTGACAAAGAACTCTTGTAATTGTAATATGCTGTAATAATTTTATCCTGCAAACTCTCAACAAGCCCGGCAAGTTCAATTAATTCTGTATCTGTTAACGGAATTTCTGTCGGCATATTTTTTCTGTTTATCAAATTCTGCGCCAAACGACCGGCCGCAAAAGCGGATGATTGAGTCATATAATCAGCTCCTATTAAAGATGGCGCAAGCGAAGCACCTGCAACTACCGCAGAAAGAGTTTTTGCCATTAATGAAGAATGAATTCGGCGTTGACTTTCCGGAGTAGAAAGCTTTTTGAGTGCAAAACCAATTACTTGGTTGTTTTCAACAGTCCCCTTCCAAAGATTTTCAATATCTTCCAAATCTTTGTCTTTTTGACGACTGACTAATTCTTGCAAAACCTGTTCGTCATTTACAACAAGAGATTCTTTTTTTGAAATGTCTGTTTTAGGCAGTTCAATTTTATGGGTTTCCACTCCGCTAAGAGATACTTCATCTGCCAAAGCAGGCATTCCTACTAATAATAAAATTAATATCCCAACCAAATACTTTTTCATAACAATTTTATAACACAAGAAAAATAATAAATCCAATGATTGATAAACTATACACCAAATGGTTGTTCTTCAACTCCAAAAAAAATTTTATTATATAAAAGGAGAGAGAGGAAAAAGTGAGTTCAAATACTACTAAATTATATACACCCCCGATTAAAAACAGTTTTTTTGAAAAAGCAAATGCTTTACGCCTTGAAAACATGTTCAAAGAAGCTATTTCAAGCTACCTTAATGCAATTTTAATCGATAGAAATGATTTTGAAAGTTATTTTGGACTTGGAATCTGCTATAAACACCTTAAACAATATTCAAAAGCAATTAAATATTTTGACATTGCTTCTTCTCTAAAAAATGATAACTATGAAGTTTTTTATGAACTCGGCTTGTGTCACCTGCTTGACGGTTCTACTTGCGGTGCAATAAAGAACTTTGTTCAAGCAATTCAAATTAATCCGGACAACCCTGATGCAATTCTTCAACTCGGAGTTGCTCACGAAATGTGCGAAGAAACAGAACTTGCACTAATGGTTTATCAAAAACTAATTGAAACAACTCCTGGGTTTATAAAAGCTTACGATCACAAATCAGCATTACTTATGAAACTTGGCAATTATAAAGAAGCTTCCGCTGTTTTGCACGAAGCTCTCAAACTTAACCCCAATTATTATAAAGCTTATGCAGGGATTGGAGTTTGTTTTGACAAACTAGGCAAACGTAGTAATGCCCAAAGATATTACAGAAAATTTTTATCTCAAAAACCATTTTCGCACAACGCAGAATTTATTAAAAATCGTTTAGACAAAATCAGAATACACAAATCCAACGAAAACCATCTTTTGCTTTGCAAATAATATAGACTTTAGTCTAATATATTTCAAAATATTGCTATGCTATATATTTGAGTATGAGCAATTTAGATTTTGAAAATAATTTGTCAGAAGCATTGTGCTGCCTAGAAAAAATAGAAACATTAACAAAGCTTTTACAGCAAACAATTGTAGAACAAACAGATTTCAATCAAAAAGACAGCTTGAACATCTGCAGTGTTTTAAAATTTTACACAAATGAAACAAAAAGCAAATTAAATTCTGTTGAAAATTCCGTGTCTGAAAAAATATTGTAGATTAAATTTTTTCATGATAGCATTAGGCTTGTAAACTAAAAAAAATGAAAAAGAGGTAAAAACATGCAAGCCCGTAGAGCAGCAAGAGAATTAGCATTCATATTATTTTCACAATTTGATAAAAAAATTACAAATTATTCACGAGAAGATTTACAAGATATTATTCTTAAATCAGTAAGAATATTAACAAGTTCTGCAACAGAAGAATTAAAAACTGCACTAGGCGGACTAGTTGCAATGAGAGACCAAATTGAAAACTATGAAGCCGACGCCGAAGAAAATCTTAAAAGGCCAATCGGAGCAACAAACATCCCTGTTCCAATTCCAATGACATCTGATATGACAGGAAGAATTAACGAAATGATTGACATTGCAGAAAAATCAATGTTAGCTTTAGAAATTGCAGAATTCACAACACTTGATTCTCAACACGATGTAAAAAATTACGCAATCCAAATAGCAGATTTCTTCCAAAAAAACCATGAAGAAGTTGACGAAATTATCCAAAAATATGCGAAAAATTGGGATTTAGGACGTCTTGTAAAAATGGACAAAGATATTTTACGCATCGCAATCGTTGAACTTTTGTTCATCAAAGATGCTCCAATGAAAGTTGTTGTAGATGAAGCACTTGAACTTGCTAAAAAATACTCAACAGAAGACAGTTCATCATTCATCAACGGCGTTTTAGCAAAAGTAATCGTTGATTATGGAATTAATTAGAGGATTATAAAAGACGATAAGACGATAAGGCAATAAGTTCGTTACAGTTGCTACGCAATAAAGTATATTTTCGAACGAAGTGAGCCAAATGAACTTATTCACCCATAAACTTATCGTCTTATTGACTTTCTCACAAAATCCTAGCCTCAACTGTCATAATTTAAGGAAAATATGTTCGGATTTTTTAAAGATAAATTTAATAACCTTAAAGAAACTGTTTCCAACACAGCCCAAGCGCTTGTTGGAAATGTTGTTAATACTGTTGAACAAGAAGATGAGTTTTCTGAATTCGTTTTGGATGATATGGAAGATATGCTTATTTCTGCAGATTTGGGTGTAGATTATGCAACAGAACTTGTTGATAAATTACGAAATCAAACAAAAATCAAACCCTCTGATGTAAAAAATTATCTTAAAGCAGAATTTCTAAATGTACTGAAAAATGCTGGTGATAACACTCTTGCATATAAAGAAAATGAATTAAATATATATTTTATAACAGGTGTAAACGGTGCCGGAAAAACCACTCTTATCGGCAAACTTGCATATAAATTTAAACAAGAAGGTAAACGAGTATTGATTGCCGCTGGCGATACATTCCGTGCCGCTGCCGAAGAACAGCTTGATATATGGTCAAAACGAGCAGGTGCAGAAATCATTCGTCGTGATAAAGCCGATCCTGCATCAGTTGTTTACGAATCAATTGACAAAGCTAAAAAAGAAAATTTTGACGTGATTTTAATAGACACGGCAGGCAGACTCCAAAACAAATTCAACCTAATGGAAGAATTAAAAAAAATAAAATCCGTAATCGACAAAAAAGCACCTGATGCTTTGCGAGAATGTATTTTAGTATTAGATGCTAACACAGGACAAAATGGATTACAGCAGGCCAAAGTTTTCACTGAAGCAGTGGATGTAACCTGTGTTGCACTTACCAAACTCGACGGTTCTGCAAAAGGGGCAATAGTTTTATCTGTAGCAAAAGAAATGAAATTACCCGTAAAACTAATCGGCGTCGGTGAAAAAATGGAAGATTTAAAAACATTTAATTCCGAAGAATTTGTAAATGCGTTGTTTAATTAATGGTGGTAAATTTGGAAAAATATAATATTTTAAAAAAGACTAAAACAAAATTGGGCAATGAAGTTAGTTTAATTGGTGATGAAAATATTCCACCGAATTCAGATATTTCCTTAATAATAGGGGTTTTCCATGGCGACGAACCTCAAGGGAAATTTTTGATTGAAAAATATCTAAAACAACTATCTTCCACCCCCACCTCGAAATCAAAGATTTCGGTCCTCCCTCGAGGGGAGGACATGGGTTGTGATAAGCAATTAATCCAACTAAGCAAAAAACTCCGAAATAACTCAACTAAAGAAGAAATAATCTTGTGGCAATCTTTAAAACAAAAACAACTAGGTGTTAAATTTAGACGTCAACAACCTATTGGTAAATATATTGCAGATTTTGTATGCTTTGAAAAAAAAATTATTATAGAACTTGATGGTGGACAACATAATGAATCCTCAAATATCGAAAAAGATAAAATGAGAGATTTATTTTTTAACCAAAATGGCTTCAAAGTTGTTCGTTTCTGGAATAACGAAATACATCAAAATTTAGATGGTGTAATCGAAAAAATTCAAACAGAAATAAAATGTCCTCCCCTCGAGGGAGGACCGAAATCTTTGATTTCGAGGTGGGGGCAAAACCCAATGAAAAAACTATTATTTATTCCTTGCCTAAACCCTGATGGAATGCAACTTGGACAACGAACAAATGCAAACGGAGTTGATTTAAATCGCAATTTCCCGACAAAAAACTGGGGAGAAAATCATGGAGACAACGCAACTTGTGATGATGCAGAAACGGCGTATTACGGCGGTACATCAGGCGGGAGCGAGATTGAAACACAGTTTCTAATTGATACTATTAGAGAATTCAAACCGAATAGAATACTTACATTGCACGCACCTTACAAGGTTGTAAACTATGACGGCCCTGCAAAAGAACTTGCAGAAAAAATTTCTACAATAATAAATTATCCCGTTGAAGCAAGTATTGGCTACCCAACCCCTGGAAGTTTTGGAACTTATGCCGGTGTAGAAAGACAAGTTCCGACAATTACATTGGAACTGGACGAAGAAATACCGGTCGAACAACTTATCCAACCGGTATTTGAAATTTTTGAATTATTTTAATAAATTTTGAACCCACTCTGGCAAAATTTTTGCCAATATTGGATGTTTTGTTTTAAATGGAACAGTACCGCTATTCATTAGCTCTTGCATTCTTTGTTTTTCTTTTCTTTCATTTTCTATCTGATAATCTTTTTTAGATAAACCTGCATCTTTACTGTTTCTTTGTATTCGCATAATATTATTAATTTGTTCTTCAGTAGCCTCAATCTGGTCAACTACTTTATTATTTCCTTTGTTGGTATAACTGGCAACAACTTGTCCCTTATTGTTTACAGTGTATGAATTTTCATAGCCTCCAGTTTTGTCATAAAAATCAATTACTAGTCCATGTTCAACTTTAAGTTTTTTAGTATGCTCTTTTCCATCATTTCCACTGTAATTAAAAGTAACCTCTGAATAATTATTGCCACTTTTAGAAACATTGTCAACCATATGCATATCTCCTTATCTTAATATCTTTTATTGCACGTATATACTAATTAAGTATTTTTTATATATTAAATTGCTAATTATTTTATTTTTGTTTACATTTGTTAATAATCAATTATGTTTGTTGTAAAATAACAACAAAACGAGGTGCTTTTATATGAAATTACACAATTCTTATACAAATAAAGTTGAAGAGTTTATTCCAATTGACGGTAATAAGGTTAAGATGTACGTTTGTGGGCCTACTGTTTATGACAACGCACACTTAGGTCACGCAAGATGTTACATAACTTGGGATGTGTTATATAGATATTTGAAGTTTAAAGGTTATGACGTTACATATTGCCGTAACGTAACTGACGTTGACGACAAAATTCTTAAAAAAGCAGACAAAGAGGGGAAAACTCCTGAACAAGTTTCTCAATACTGGTACAAACAGTTTGAAAATTCAATGAAAGCACTTAATACTCTTAAACCGGATATAGAACCTTTCGCCACAAAAACTTTGGGCGAAATGATTTCTATTGTAAAAGATTTAATCGCAAAAGGCTACGCCTACGAAGCTGACGGAGATGTTTATTTCAGGGTAAAAAAATTCCCTCAATACGGATATCTTTCAAAACAACCGATTGATCAACTTGAAAGCGGAGCAAGAATTGAAGTTGGCGAACATAAAGAAGATCCACTGGATTTTGCGCTTTGGAAAAAAGACGAAAAATTTGGCTACAAATCCCCTTGGGGCGTAGGTCGTCCGGGATGGCACATTGAATGTTCCGCAATGAGCCGTAAATACTTGGGCAAAACGATTGATATTCACGCCGGCGGAGCAGATTTAATTTTCCCTCACCACGAAAATGAAATCGCTCAATCCGAATGTGCAAATGGATGCAAGTTCGTAAATTACTGGCTACACAACGGTTTTGTAACTATTAATAAAGAAAAAATGTCAAAGTCTTTAGGAAACTTTTTGACTATTGATGATTTGTTGAAAAAATATGACGCAAACACAATTCGTTTCTTTATTTTGACAAATCATTACAGAATGCCTGTTGAGTTCTCTGACGAAGCACTTTCATCAGCTCAAGCAGGTGTAAAAAGAATGCTTAACGCCAAACGTACAAAAATAAATGAAGATTTAGATATTACACAAACTGAAGAATATAAAGCTTTTGTTGAAGCAATGGACGATGATTTGAATACTTCCAAAGCTCTTGCAGTTCTTTTTGATTTGACCAATAAAGCCAATAAAGATGACAAGAACGCATTTACAATTCTGTTTAAATTAGCGTCAGTTCTAGGTTTTACTTTTGACAAACCTCAATTAAGCGAGAACGAAATCAAAAACGCACTAGCTAAAGTTTCAGAAGCATTGGGAGAAGATTTTTCTTCAATGGATAAATTGATTGCGTTCAGAAAAGAAGCTCGTGACTCTAAAAATTGGGATGTCGCCGATAAAATCCGAATTACTTTGGACGAATGCGGAATTGTGCTAAAAGATACTAAAGATGGTACAACATACGAAGCTAAGTAATTTGCTAGCGAATAGTAAATAGTTTTTATAAATTCAGAATGTTGGGCTTTTCAGCCCAATATCCTTTTGTATTATTTTTAATTAAAAACATCCATATTTTACAATCTGTTACAATAAGGCAAAATTTTTCATTCAGAAGCTTTGTAAACAGTATGAATGGCATTAGTAATATTAGTTTTCAAAACTCTTCTATCGTAAAACAATACGGCAAAACAGATGACGATAGACTAATTGTCGGCGTTAAAGACATTGATTCTGACAATTATATCAAAAGCACAATTCCAGAAGAAAATTACGACCAATTTGAAGAATTTGCAAATAATACACAAAACAATTACGGGAAATATCTAAAAGACCATGGCAGAAAAGGTTCTCAATTATTGTATGCCGTAAACATTGCCTGCGCAACTCTGGGCGCATCAATTAGTGCTACATGTTTAAAAAAGGCTTCAAAAACTAAAACCTTCTTTGGAACAATTGGCGGAGCGTTAGCTGGTATCGGGACAGCAAGCGTAGTTATGGCAGGAGCGCTTATTGCAAAACTTGTTAAAATGAACAAAACCGCAAAATCATTAGATATAAAACCATATAAGGAATCTGCAAAATCGGCAGAAGAGAAAACAAGGAAAGCCCATGCAGAAAAACAACCTGTAGAAAAAAAGAAAGATAAAGAAACAGAAACAGTTTAAACTAATGAATTTATATTAACTTAAACAATTTATCTTCTTACTAACCTTATCATTCCAGCCATCTATTGATACAGTCTTTTCACTAATTAAGTTATTCGCCATATATATTTTTTGTCATATAATTAAGTTATGAAAAAAATACTATTAATTTCAATTTTAATGAGCTTTATAACAATAGCCCCAGCACAGGCGCAATACTTGCCCGTAATTCCGTCTGCAACCTTACAAGCCGCACAACAGGCGGTAATTCAAAGTACTCCGTCATCAGAAGTCGTTAGGGTCGGAATTGGAACAACAAACTTCGGCACATACCAATACAACGACGTAACTATTTTTGGGACAGGCGACACTCAGATTTATGATAACAAAATTCTCATCGGGAGTTATCCAGCAAACCAGAATATTAGAATAACTTTTAAAGATGGAATGTTTAATATTTACACACCTGAGAGCACACAACCTGAAAAAGTAGTAGGTCCTGTCCAAATCACAAGTAACTACGGGCTTTTAGGCGTTACTGGCTTAAAACGAGCAGGCAAACAAGCTTTATACCACGGAGCTTTTGAACTAAAAAAATGTAATAATAATACATTCAACCTTGTTAATATGATTGAAGTTGAAGAATACTTGAAAGGTGTTGTTCCAAATGAAATGCCTGTAAGCTTTGGATTGGAAGCACTAAAGGCGCAAAGTGTCGCAGCAAGAAACTACGTGCTTTCACCTCGAACAAAAGCTTCTACGAACTATGACGTTGTAGATTCTGTAGCTAGCCAAGTTTATTTCGGAGCAAACACCGAACGTCCATTATCTAACCAAGCCGTAACAGAAACCGAAGGAATTGTAGCGCTTTACAACTGGGATATGATTGTAGCACAGTATTCATCAACCGCAGGTGGCTACACAGAAAGTTACTCAAATGCTTTTTCTGACCCAAAAACAAAAGCTTTTCCTGCACCAGAAAAACCTTATCTAAAAGCAAAACCTGATATTATTACCCAAACATCTTTAAAAAGTGAAGAAGCCGCAAAAGCATACTATCAATCACGTCCGGATGCTTATGACATCCGTTCTTCATATTATCGTTGGGAAAGAACTTGGGGAGCACAAGAACTTAAAAACGTTTTGCAATCAACACTTGTAGCACAATCTGCAACCGGTTTTGTAAAACCTGCCTTCAACAAAGGTGACAAGTTAGACGATTTAATGGAAATCAAAGTTGTCCGTCGTGGCGATTCCGGTAAGGTTATGGAAATGGAGATTGTAACCCGTTCCCAAACATATAAAGTATACAAAGAACTTGTTATCAGAAGACTTATGACTAAAGACGGCAAGGCTTTGCCAAGCGCAAATATCGTATTTGAAAACACTAAAGACGAAAACGGTAATTTGATATCTCTTCACGGCTGGGGCGGAGGCTTTGGACACGGTGTCGGAATGAGCCAATACGGCGCAGGCTTTATGGGTTCTGAATTAAAAATGCCATACGACAAAATTTTAAAACACTATTACACAGGAATTGCGCTTGCAACAAAACCAATAATTGTTTCAACAGAAGCCGGTCAGCAGAGTGCAACACAACATTTCTATTCAAAAGACAAAAAAGCCAAAATTGTAATAGACAATAAATTCGGCGTAAATTCAATTAACGTAACAATTAACGGTCAAAAACAAACATTTGAACTTCCAAAAGAAGTTTTAGGCGTAAAAAGATTTGTTGAAATTGATATTTCTAAATACATAAAACAAGGTCAAAATACAATTACATTTACTTCCGACGAATTCTACTCAAACTCTGCGCGAAAAGGCTTAAGACTATACGTTGAACTCGTAAAAAAAGATGAAAATGAATTTATTTGGTAAAATTTTAAAGGTGATGATAAAAGGATAAAATAGTGGAAAATACTGAAAAAGAAACAAAATCAATGAGTGTACTAAAAGCGGCATGGATAATCGCTGTCGTAACAATTGTGAGTAAACTCATCGGATTTATCAGAGATATTATAATTGCAAACTACTATGGAGCATCATTAGTTTCCGATGCTTACTATTATGCATACCAAATTCCATCACTTTCATTAATTTTGTTAGGCGGAGTTGGAGGACCTTTTCACAGTGCAACTGTTGCAATCTTTTCTAAATTAATCCCAAACCTAAAAGAAAAACCGTCCGAAACAGTAAACAAATTATATTCAACCTTTATGACTGCAACGATAA
>ENA-ORPK01002633-ORPK01002633.1-human-gut-metagenome-genome-assembly--contig:-NODE-2633-length-12090-cov-3.305193_pt1 | contig 12090 bp, 16 predicted proteins | sample MGYA00242139_ERZ509068 | MGnify/ENA primary metagenome ERZ509068 (study PRJEB26280, sample SAMEA2338687) | human gut metagenome | biome: human gut; feature: human-associated habitat; material: faeces... | reverse complement strand
AACCTTGTGGTGGATGCAGCCGTAAACGTGCTGCCTATAGATATGAAGTCGTTTAAGGATATTGAAAGCGCAAAAAACTGTCTTACCGATATTCTGAAATATCCAGGCAAGTACAGAACGGTACATTGGGAAGACCGACCTAAAGGTTTCCCCTTGCAATACTTCTATGTGAAGGTGACACGAGGTACTAATGTAGAGCGCAAGTATGGCGACCCTATTTCCCTAAAAATGGAAGAATCGCCCTTGCACGTCATTACATCCAATTATCCATTGTCGGACGATGAAGGCTCTACCGTAGGTCGATTCCCTTTGGTTAGTTTTTCAGATCGCTTTTCCCGAGGCAACTCCATGAAGAACGAGCCGCCACGATCGCCTTCGGACGTGATGAAGAACTTCACGCTTGACCCTGCAAAGCTTACCGACACCGACCGCAACCAAGCCATTTACATTTGCGCCCTTGCTGTTCAGTTCCTCATGCGCTACCACACCTTTGCCATTGCACCTCAAGGCAATGTGCGTCGCCGTCAGATGGTGCAGAAGCTCACGGAGAGCATTGTCCGCTACTTCGAGTGGTTCTTCTCTCGCAATGAGGTCTACGGTGTGCCGATATGCACCGACGATATGTTCAACGAGTTTATGCGCGACTGGGCGGATGCTTCCGAGGGCAAAAGCAAGGAGTATAGCCGAGCCACATTTAAGAAGAAGATATACGACTATTGCGAAAACATGTCGATAACATGCAATCCGAAGCATCTCTTCGAGAACGAGAGCGACAAACAGCGAAAGTGCTTCAAGCTACAGGCGTGGGTTACGCAGGAATACTTCACAGGTCGCGAGTGGGAGAACGACAACACCATCGAGCCGAAGTTTATCCGCTACATGCAGACATCCAAGCACGTGTTCTTCTTCTATCGTCCGGGTAAGGATGCGATACCGAAGGATTATCGCGAGCTCAAGCGCATAGCAAAAGCCTTTGCCGAACAGCCCGATCCTTTGCCTTACCGCGATGACGATGGCAATGTCATTGCACTCACAGACGAAGAGAAGGAACGCTGGGAGAACAACAAGACACGCAAGCAGGGTAGGCGAATGGCAGCACCTGCGGCAGCTACAACATTTCCAAACGTTGCAGAAAAGAATTTACCATTTTGATTAATAATTATTTAACCTAAATATTTATAGAGTATGAAAAAAATTTTGCTTAGAAAGGACTACAAAACGATGGTAGTACCAGTTGAATCCGCAGTAGGTCTTTATTTGGCTCAAAATGCAACAATCAATTGGAATGAAAAATTCATTGACGAAGACACTAAAGAGGAGGTTAATATTGAACGTTCTGAAATAGTGGCAGGTTGTGGAGAAATGGTTACTGAAAAAATGGTTACTGAGTTAAAAGAGAGACATATTCTGGATGTAGTAGTTTCTGAAATTCTCATCGAGCTAAAGAATTGTTGCGTTTCGGTCGCCTTGCCCATGTTAAGGTTACGCTTCGTAATAATTTCAGAGAGTCCGCAGTACTCATTGTGCGTTGTGATTCATTGCGAGGAGCGCAAGACCTTGCAGCCGACTATGCTGAAGGCGCAGCTAACGATATATTCAAGACTGAGGGTGCACATTCTGTATATATTTTAAAGACAGAGATTATAGATGGCATTCATTTTATTGGTCGTACCAAGGAAGATGTTGAAAAGGAAGAAGCAGCCCTTGCTGTAGACCAGGAAGCTCCGGTTAAAGAACCATTTAAGGTGAAGGCTTCGTTTATCGATGTTGCGGAATATGAACCGGAAAATCCAAAATCTAAGGCTGGCATTCATAATAAAGAAATGTTTGTCGTTTGGGCTTACGATGTTGTTACAGCTAAGAATATTGTCTTTGATTATCTCAAGCATAAATTCGATACTGTATGGAACGACCGCGAAACTCTTCGTGTGATTGGAGCCACACAGTTCTATGCTCATACCTATGTTCCTGCAGAATACTGCAACGAATATATTGAAAACGAGGAGCTAAAATTAGCTGTAGAGGAGTAAGCGCACATGTTTAACTCTAAATTAATATAGAATATGAAATTATATCGTTTTATGTCTGCCAAGGAAATGAATCAGTTTGCCAAAGGTATGACGCTAAGAAATACCACTAATCATGGTATTCTTCGTGGTACGGCAAGCACAGCCAAAGGATTCTGCTTTGGTATTGGCGATTTAGCGAAGGCAATGAAAGATTTGCGTAGATTGCGTGGAATAGTCAATGCAGAAATGCTGTTAGTGTTCGAGCCTAAGAATCTTTCCAAGTTTGCATCATGTCAAGGCAGATACATAGACTATGATAAGATTGAAGCTGAGGGAAAGGAGTTGAGAAATTATCCTTTAGGTAAAGAACCTTCAAGAATGTTTGACGAATATTGCATTGAGAGTTATTCTATCAATGATGTTGAGCATATTGATGCGATATTGGCACCGTCAGCGCTATGTCTTATGATGGAAAAATAGCGTATGAAGAAGATAATGTTCAACGATAAGTACGGTCTGACTCGTGCGGTTCTGCAAGGTCGTAAGACACAAACCAGGCGAATAGCTTTTAAAAGTTTTCAGCCTGGTATGATGACATCAAAGGATGTTACTATAGAAACATTACGAGATGGTTCTTTCCGCTATATGCTTAGTAACGGTTTTATCAATCGAGCCACTTATTCTGTAGGCGAGCCTGTTGCTATTGCTCAGAAATACTCAGACCTTATGGGTAATGATTTATTTCGTTGCTTGTGCAATTATAAAGGAGTGTCGTTGGAGTCTGTGTCAGACCAAAAGGGTTTTACCTCGAAGATGTATGTTCGTGCCGACCTTATGATTCACCATATTCGCATTAAAAATATTCGTGTCGAACGTCTACAGGAGATTAGCGATGAAGATTGTATTGCTGAAGGAATAAAAATGTTGACGGATGTTAAGTGTTACGAATATGGTTATGACTACAAGAAAAAGGACTCGTTAGGTCTTTGTTTAACCCATACGCCACGTGAAGCCTACGCTTCTTTGATTGATAAAATCTGCGGTGCTGGTACTTGGGAGAAGGATCCTTTTGTATTTGTGTACGATTTTGAACTTATAATTCCATAAAAATATAACAATATGAATATGGACCCCGAACTCCGAGCATACTTAGAACGACTTCGGCAAGAAACCGAAGATATTATAAAATTCCAAGGTCCCAAATATTACGGGCAAGCTCTTCTGAACCGAAGACGTAGACCGAAAAATTTGCGTAATAAAAAACATTAAACATTAAACAATAAATCAAATGGCAAGTTACAACGGCAACATCGACCTACTCTCCTTAAATGGAGCGCAGGTGTTCAAGGGTATCGACTCGAAAAACCCTGAGCGTGTATATGTCTGCATTCCGGCAGATTTGAACGAAATTAAAGTGGAGCAGGCTCCTAAAGACCCTACCCGCACATTGGCTAAGATGCGAGTAAACATCTGGCCGCTTAATGAGCAGTACAAGGCAAAGGTGCGTCAAGCAGCCTTGGAGCGTGGCGACAGCAACGTGACCGTACCGACACACGAAATGCAGATGTCTTATTCGGTTGACTACATCAAGGCTGTAGCGCAGAAGTTCCCGAAGCTCGTAGAGCAAGTGAAGGAAGCCAACAAAGAACGTGACCCCGAGATTGTAAACCAAGACCCCACTGACGAGAATACTCACCTCTTCAAGGCTATCCGTCAGCGTCTGAACAAGCGACTGGCTATGCTCTACCAGCCACAGGCAACACAGCAGCCTTCACCGTACGCCACATCGAATGTAGGCGTAGCAGGAGCAGCCACCGGATATGTGGCACCAGCCGAGGCAAATAATGATCCTTTTGCGGGCAACACTTATAACGAGGAAGATGACCTTCCGTTCTAATTACTAACAGAAAACATATAAATTATGAATATGAAATTGCAAGCTCAATCATCACGAGCTCTGACAGTAGCTCTGCAGAAGTCGGCTAAGTGTATTGCGTCGCGACCAACTATCGCTGTTCTTGAGAATGTGTTGCTCACTCGCAACGATGCCGGTCAGTTTTTTCTCACTTCTTCCACTTCCGACTCTCAGCTCACCATTCCTGTGCCGCTCACTCTGTGCGGTGGTAAATTTGAGGTACCTGTGGTGTTGCCTATTAAGACTCTGATGTCGTTGCTCTCTACATTGCCTGATTGTGCGGTAACAATAGATTTTGCCGACAACAAGGTGCTGACAGTAGATTATTGTACAGGTTCCGACGATAAGGTTAAGGCAGGCAAAGCAAAGCTTGTTTATTTTAGCGGAGAGGAGTTTCCTTCGTTTGCGCCAATAGACGAGAAACCTACACACATTCAGTTGCCATTGTCGTACTTCCACAACATAGTGAACCAAGCAGACAACTTTGTTGAAGATAATGAAATTCGACCAACAATGTCGTCGCTATGTATTGATATTGCTGAAGACCGCTCGGAAGTAGTATTTGCCGCTACCGACGGTCACGTGCTCACAAGAATAGTATATAGTAACGATCCTCATAAGGGAGGCAGTGAATTTTTCAAGTCGGGCACCCCATGCAAAATTTTGCTTCATCGTCGTTATTTCCGAGCTTTGTCAGCGTTGGATAAAGGAGACGTTGTAGACATCGAGTCAGACTCTCATCGCATACGTCTCACAGCTGGCGACACTGTTTTATTTTGCAGTCAGGTTGAGGGTCGCTATCCTAACTACAATGCTGTTATCCCTCGTAATAATCCATATTTCGTTACCTTCAGCAAGAAGGAGATGCTCGACATCCTACGACGAGTAAGTGTGTTTAGTTCTAATGCCAGTCGCATGGTAGAGCTAACCAAGAGAGGTATGTTCATGGAAGTGAAAGCTCAAGACGAAGATTTCGGCCTTTGTGCAACCGACCAGGTATTTCTTGCAAGCAGCGAATGTGATGACGATTTCTATATAGCATTTAGTATTCCGCAATTGCAGTCGTGCATATCAGCTCTGCCAACCGACGTTGTACGCATGCAGCTATTGTCTAAAGATCGTGCGGCAGTTCTTACTCCCGACGAACCTGCGCCAAACATCCTTACGCTCAATATGCCTATGCTGATGTAAAATAGAGCTCTTAATTTTCAATACATAAAATCATTTAAATTGTTCAGAAATGGATGATACCCTCCTGTTTATCCCGCCCTGTTGTGTAGACAACAAACTACCCAGGGCGGTAATGGAGGCTCCGCAACGAGCCTTGACATTTTACACACACGGTGACGTGACGATGGAAAAATTATATCGGGCGTTGAGCCATTTGGTTGTAGACTCTCACGTCATGGTACTTGCTATGCCACTCGTTACAAACGAGACTGCAGTATTCCTTGACCTCTGCTTTGAGCGCGGCTGGATAACCCATCTTGTGCTGTCAACATCTAAGGATGCTGAACAGGTGATAAAGAAGTATCTTGCGCCATATCGCAACAAGATATTATATGTACAGTCGCAAGATGTGACGACACTCACCTCGCACATGGTGCTATACAATTCGACGAAGGCTCTTATTATCAATGGTCCGATGCTCGACCGCCCGCAACTTGACTTCCGTCTCGTAGCCTATAATGCAATGTTTTACCCCCACTTCTGCTTGTTTGCTTCGGATTGCGATTGGGGCAATCCATTGCGCAATGTGCTTTTCCCTGACGCTATGCGCCATCGCCACGCGCTTTTAGAGCATAAAATTCGTAAGCTCGACGATGTTGTTCTTGACAGGTTTATACATCTTGAGTTTCCACCATTCAACTTTGATAAATAATTATGATACCAATCACACAATCTTACAACGAGCTGCGCCGATTTGTTGAAAAATGGCAATGGAACGACCCTCGTACGGGACAGCGTGTCACAGGATTCAATCCTCCGCAGACAGCCAGGAACGTGCAGCGTATGCCTTTCTATATCAAGTTCCTCACCAAGACGGGACACGTAGACACTGGCACATGCGTCTGTCTCGCAGTAGACGCCGACCGCCATCAGCGCAAGGTGCAGTTCGTGGAGAGTGGTGAGATAAGGGTAGTCAACGATATACTTGTGCTGGAAGTAGACGGCACGAGATTTATAACACACTAAAGGTTTCATAGTATATGATTTGATTCGAGTTCTCGGTTTGTGAAAATAGAGAGCTTTTTAAAAACAAATTTCTTTTCTATTATAATCGAAATATGTTTATTATCTGAAGTCGGTTCGTGAGAACAGATTAAGTAAGTTTAGTTCGTGATAAACTAATTCACTTTTTCCCACTTCTGTCTGTGAGGATCGGAGTGGTTTTCAAAACTTTTTCAGTGTGCTATACTAAACATAAACCATTAAACACTAAAAATATGATTTTCCCATTTTTTAATAATAAAAAGGCAAAAAAAACTCGTGAACTTCGTGCTATCGCTGTCGTATTTAGTATAATGAATCGTTTTGCTGCGAGCAATCTGATACATTGGCAGACAAAGCAAAAGATATTGCTGATAGAAGAAGAACTGGCTAAAGCTCAGTTTGAACTTGGCGCAGAGTATGTAAAGCAATTCTTGGATAATGTCGCCGCTTGGCAAAATTTTCAATTGTTGTCGGAAGCCTACGAAGCCGAGCGTATAAGAGTAGAAACTGAAGCTGTGCGTGCTGCGCAAAAGAAATACGTTTCGCTCACCAAGGCAGACTTGCAACGCATACGTATGAATGCCCGCAACAATATGCAGCAAAAAGATCCAGAGCAGTTGTTGCTCATAAAAGAGTTCGACATCTTCATTATCCGTGCTTCTGCTCCGTCTGCCGACCTTGCCACCGTAGAAAACGGTCAGCTCCTTGCTATCGGTCATTATGATGGCAACAAGGTAGAAATGGCTATGTATGACGACATAAAGCATAACCTGCAACAAGACTAAACGTTAAACATTAAACATTATAATTATGCCAAGATTAAAGAACATTACGAAAGCTGACGTAAAGAATATCCTCCGTTTGTCGCAGCCATATTACAAAAAATGGAATGTGGTGAGTGATTTTAAAACATTTATGTCAGCGGAAGGTTCTCTGTGCGACATCGTATTATATAAGGAGGCTTTTCCGAAAGCAGAAAAGTTGTTGCCTCACAAAGTCTTGTCTTATGATACCGCTCCATCCACGGCGAGAAAGGAAGACTTTATTTGCAATATTGATTCTAATTTGTTTCGAGTTGCGGTGCTTGATATAGTAGACCAGTATGTAGACCGAAAAAAATTTCCTTGTTGTTATCAGCGTGTTTTAGAGTCGAGTAAAGTCAAGGTGTGTATTGCTGATAGGTTTGTATATCTAAACGCCCTTGAGCATGCCACCCGAATGCTTTTGCTTTGTAGACTTGAACAGGCTGAGCTATATGACTTTAATGGCGGTTTGAAGTTTGTTGGTCGTCACGAGGGCAAGATAGCTGTTTGTATAATGATAGTCAAAGCAAGGAATGACGATGAGTCTATGGCAAAAAACCACAAATTAAACGTAGGTTCAAACAATCTTTCCTTTGGCTCAAATTCTGAAATACAGCCTGACCTTATTCACGAAACTATCAAGGCACTCGATGCTGCAAACGAAAAAGCATCTGAATACGATTCTTTGTTTTTGAAGGTGTACACCGTATCGCTCGTTGCCTATATCGACATACATGTGCTTGCCCAGTCTGAGGCAGAGGCTCGAAGAATAGCAAACGAGCAGGCTGGGTCGCTTGATTTTGACGAAAGTTTCGATATTGATTCTTGCTCCGAGATAAGTATATCTGATTTGCCGGACTATAAGCGTCATCTGATTTATACGGATGATGGAGAAATAGATCGTGGAGAACTTGACGAACTTATAGCTAAAGGTGCGTTGTTTGTTGGCGATGACGACGACGATGACAACGACGATGATTATGTCTTGGGCAACGACGATGATGATGATTAAACTCTAAACATTAAACATTAAAAAGCGTCTCTCGTTTTTGCTTTGCTATTTGTTCTGGGGGATAAGGTAAAAGGCGAGGACGCTTTCTAAAAAATGCAATAATTATGTTTGAAGTTATAATATTTTTTGTTGCCATATTTTTTATAGCCATCGTGGAATGCACGATATGCAATGGCATCAAGTCACCCAACGAAGACGAGACAGATGAAACTGAAAAAATGATATAGGATTATGAAAGTAGATAATGAAATAAAAAACATGGTGGTAACGATGTTCCACTCCTATTGCAACCAACTTGCCACCTTGGTGAACGACCAGCTGTTTGACGGTTGTCGTGATTGGTATTGGATAGGCGACGATGTGGGTGGCACGTGCGACTTTGAAGATTCGGATTTCTTTTCTCCCGAAGATATGGTGCTCATACTGAAGCATAATATTTCGTATGATGATTATGCAGAGTGGCGAAACGCCAATCTTGACCATGAAAAATATATCAATCTCAAGTCGTGGTTGATGGGGCTACGGCATGATATACTAAAGGAAGAAAAAAAGTAATTTGTAATGAAAAACCAAAAAGATTTCAAATCTTCGTCTTCAATACTTGACGAATTGGAGCGTTTGCGTATTGAAGTAAAAGCAGGAAGCGGCAGAATATTGCCTGGTATGCTTATCTACGATACTCCACCGCAGGTTATCCCATCCAGAACCGACAAAGAAGATTGCTATGTATTAAGCAAGGCGGAAATGCTGAAATTGAAAGAGGATATAGAACAGTATTTACAACGAAAGGACGAGTGTAAGCCTCTTTGCTTAGAGGATTTGGATGAATGATGGCATGGGTATATGTTTAAGGAAGAAACAAAGCAATTTGTAATTAGAGATTTTCATTATTCAAAAGAAGGGCAGCCGTTGTGATAACGTCTGCCCTTCGCCTTTCTTATGCAAAACTCAAAACTCCCTTATCTTCCACTTGGCAGCACAAACCAACCGCCACCGACACGGAAGAACTTGCAGCCTAAGTACAGAATATCGAAGGCATCCGTAAAGTCGGTACGTTGCTGCAAGGGCAGCGTGTCTTCACTCTCGGGCTTTTTTTCTTGACTCTTATTTTTGTGGAATCCCTTATACGAAATCTGCACCTCGCACAGCTGCATGGCAATGATAAGGTCGGGATTGTTTACCTGGTTGATGCGGATGGCAGGGTAGGAGAGGTGAGCCAAGCCGTCGTTGATAATCTTGTGCTTCACCTCGTGCTTCTCCGGTGCACCCATATCAATGGCTGTCACGTTCCAGCCGTGCTTCTCCAACTCTGCAATCACGGTCATATAGAATCGCTCGTCCGACGAAGCGTAGGATGCTCCCTGCTTGGCCGTGGCATCATAGAAATACGTCACGTCGCGGTTGATGGCCCGCTTCGGTGCGTAATAATCCGAAAAATCGGCTATCAGTTCGCGCAGTTTGCGCTCGTTCTTCACATAAAAACTCTTGATGACGTTCAGACATTCCATACCGTCACGCTCATACATCTGCCCAACCACAAGCGTATTGATGTTGGCATTGTAATCCAAGGCTATATATAAAGGTAGCGAGTTGATGCAGTCGGAGTCCTGGCGCGAGTCGTTGCGCTCGCCCAACTCCTTAAAGTCGGGTTGGTAACTCTCGCTCGTGACTTTCTTTCCACCGATGATGCCCGATACCTTTTGCGTGGAGAATTTTGCAGACGATAAGGGGTCTATTTCGTCGGGGATATATCCGTGAACATGATCGATGTCGAGGTTGGAGTAAAATCCGTCGTTTGACTTCTTTACTTTGATGTTGAGGATTGAAATTGCGAAGGTCATGGGTGGAAGATCGCGGCGCATCTGCCTTATGTAATCCTCACCCAAAACATCCACATTGTCGAGCGACGACGCACGACGCACACAGAAAGCCACACGGCGCAACTCACGCAGATAACCGTCTGTGAACTTCTTCGACCGCAGGAACATCTGCATCTCGAAATCCTCTTCAGGCGTGATAAGATACTCGTAATCATAAACCAGTTCGGCATCGTCCTGGGGAATGAGTTTATAGTTGACAGCCATCTCAACCATGCCCTTTGTGATATGTTGGCCATGGTTGGGCATAATCTTAAACTGCCCTTCATGCTTCATCATCTTCAGAGCCACGGCACGGATCATCGTGCGCAGCTCCTTCAGCACCACATGGACCGAGTGACTGGTCTTCTTTGCATTATACAGCAGGTCGTTGTAGCGTATCACCTTGTTGGCGTAATCCTCCAACTGCTCCTGCACCCATCTGTAGGTCTTGCCCTTGAACGGACCCGTCTCAACTGTCAAGTCCAACTTCTCCTCCTCCCTTTCGAGCCACGACCCTTTGGCTGTAAGGGCAGCATCGGATAGGAATCGCGTACTCTTATACATCGGATTATACTCCGTAAAGTTGATGTCGCCCAACGGATGCGTCTGGCCTGAAAGAGCCGGCAGCAACTCGTCAGTTACCTTTTTTAGCGGAAAGAACCTCGCTTCGTCGCCTACAAGAGCACTGAAGGTGTAACTGTTGGCACTCGCGGTCTGCGAGAGCGAGATAAGAACCCATCCGGCACCATTGGCAAACCAGATGTAATTGTCGTAGTTCTTAGGCTTGAAGATACTCTCGCGAGCATGTTTTGGCGGTCGACCCCAACCGAAGTGAATGCCCTGCGTAAAGCCGAACATGCGTTCCATGGCCGCCATCGTACTTGGGATGGTCTTGCCGAAGCCCTGTTGACGCGACACTGCCACCCATGCGCCGAGCATACCAGGCATGGAGTTGCTTGCCGTCCAGACGTAAGGAGCCACCAATCCGTCGGTCTTACCCACACGACGGGCAGCAATCACTCGCTCATCCTTGGCTCCCATGTATAGCGACTGCTGCTGAAATTTGGTTAAGTATATGTTATGTGCTTGCTGCATATTGTTATCCGGATGTTTTATGTCCCACATGCCATTTGCTGCACGTCCTGCATCGGTACACCGTATATCCCTGTGCTTTGAGCTTCGGGTTCTCTTGCAAGAACTCCCATGCGTCATCCTCGGTCTCGTAGGCCTCCTTCGCCTTCCATGAGCGTTGCTTGCGTGTGTAGTGTTCAGGGTCCGGCTTAAACGGCGGAACCTTGTTGAAGTATTTGTGTTGGTTGTTACTCATGTATTGTTTTTGTGTTGTTGTCGGTTGTGTTGTCAGAAGAGGGTAGGCTGCGCCAGCTCCAGTTTGATGCGATTGCAAGCCTTGTCGTAATACTCCTTGTTAAGTTCGAAGCCGATGAAGTTGCGCTTCTCACGGATGGCCGCTATGGCAGTGGTGCCGCTGCCCATGAATGGGTCGAGAATTAGAGAGCCTGACGATGTAAATTGACTTATAAGACATTGCGGCAACTGAACAGGAAAAGCAGCTCTGTGTTCGTTTTCTCTATTCTTGCCGATCCGTATTACATTCGACATTTTTCCACGCCCTGCTTGCAAAGTTTTAAACATTCGCCCCTTACAATCGCCATTCTCGAAAGCTATGATCCATTCATATTCGCTGTTTAAACAACCTGCACGCATTGCTGGCTCTGCGCCCTCTTTATCCCAAATCAAAATATCGCGAATGCTTTCAGAATAACGGCCCATAATTTTCAGCAACGCTTGTTTGTTACCCTTTATCATTTGGATGTTGTAGAACACTGTCCCGCTGCATACACGCAACATTTCGTCTATACATTTGCATTGCCACTCAAAATAAGAGTTCATGTCAAGACTATCAGACAAACCGTTAGTGTATTTATTCACCGCGAGTCCCGCCATCACTTCGTTTTTTGCCTTTTTTATATGGTATCACAGGTGAAAAGAAAAGTCTACTTTTGCGCGCACTTGTGCTTTTCACCGAAATCACAACTTTATACGCATCTGAAGACGTGTAATCTCCGGCCGCGGCGGCTGTTTCGGGCGCTGAGCCGGAGGTGAAAGAACAAAGGCTACTCAAGCCGCTCGCCCGGAGCTGTGCGCGAGAGGCTGCGGCCAAAAACGGGACACCGTTTGCCCGAAAGGGCGCCATTGTGGGAGACCATGAGAAGGTAGGCCGCGGACGCGGAAATGCAACATTTCCAGATCGCAAGTC
>ENA-ORPK01002632-ORPK01002632.1-human-gut-metagenome-genome-assembly--contig:-NODE-2632-length-12092-cov-4.251724_pt1 | contig 12092 bp, 8 predicted proteins | sample MGYA00242139_ERZ509068 | MGnify/ENA primary metagenome ERZ509068 (study PRJEB26280, sample SAMEA2338687) | human gut metagenome | biome: human gut; feature: human-associated habitat; material: faeces... | reverse complement strand
TCCTGCGATTGCAGAAGTCGGGTTCAACATCTCTCTCATACCAGGACCGCCCTTTGGTCCTTCATAACGGATAACAACAACATCACCTTCAACAATCTTACCACCCTTAATAGCAGCAATTGCATCTTCTTCGCAGTCAAATACTCTTGCAGGGCCTTCATGAACCATCATTTCCGGTACTACGGCAGAACGTTTTACAACGCCGGAATCCGGTGCCAAGTTACCTTTCAAAACGGCGATGCCACCAGTTTCACTGTATGGATTATCAATTGGACGAATTACTTCCGGATTACGGTTTACTACATGTTCAATGTTCTCACCTACCGTCTTTCCGGTCACAGTCATAAGGTCTGTATAAAGAAGACCCTTCTTATTCAGCTCATTCATTACCGCATAAACACCGCCTGCCTCATTCAACTGTTCCATATAGGTGTGGCCTGCCGGTGCCAGATGACAAAGGTTAGGTGTCTTTGCACTAATTTCATTGGCAATATCCAAATTCAGTTTTACGCCTGCTTCATGAGCAATTGCCGGCAGATGAAGCATCGTATTGGTCGAACATCCAAGTGCCATATCGACTGTCATCGCATTTAAAAATGCTTTCTCACACATAATGTCACGTGGACGGATATTTTTCTTATACATTTCCATAACCTGCATACCGGCATGTTTTGCCAGTTTGATTCGGTCGGAATATACAGCCGGAATTGTACCATTTCCCTGAAGTCCCATACCAATTGCCTCGGTCAGACAGTTCATGGAGTTTGCTGTATACATACCGGAGCAGGAACCACAGGTCGGGCATACTTTTTCCTCAAATTCTCTGACTTCCTCTTCCGTCATTGTACCTGCTGCATTTGCACCGACTGCTTCAAACATGGAAGATAAGCTTCTTTTCTGTCCTTTGACATGACCCGCAAGCATCGGACCGCCTGAAACAAATACAGTCGGTACATTGATACGGGCAGCAGCCATCAGAAGACCCGGTACGTTTTTATCACAGTTCGGTACCATGACAAGCGCATCAAACTGATGTGCCAGTGCCATACATTCTGTGGAATCTGCGATCAGATCTCTTGTAACAAGCGAATATTTCATACCGATATGTCCCATTGCGATACCGTCACAGACTGCGATCGCCGGAAATACGACCGGAACACCGCCTGCTTCCGCTACGCCAAGCTTTACGGCGTTTACGATCTTATCCAGATTCATATGCCCCGGAACGATCTCATTGTAAGAGCTTACAATACCGACCATCGGCTTTTTCATTTCTTCTTCGGTAAATCCCAATGCATTGAACAGACTTCTGTGTGGAGCCTGCTGCATTCCCTTTTTTACATTATCACTTCTCATAGCTTTCTCTCCTTTTATATTCTCTCACAGATCAGGTCGCCCATTTCCTTTGTCCCTACCTGAGTTACCTTCTGCTTACCAGCTTCATCCTGTGGCATAATATCGATCGTACGATAGCCGTCCTCCAGTACCTTCTTGACTGCCTTCTCGATCGCAGACGCTTCTTCATCGAGATCAAACGTATAGCGCAGGATCATGGCAGCACTCAGGATCGTAGCGATCGGATTGGCAATGCCTTTTCCCGCGATGTCCGGTGCAGAACCGCCGCTCGGCTCATACAGTCCGAATTTTGTATCATTTAAGCTTGCGGAGGAAAGCATTCCGATGGAACCTGTTACCATACTTGCTTCATCCGATAAAATATCACCGAACATATTTTCTGTCAGGATCACATCGAACTGTCCCGGATCTTTGACAAGCTGCATTGCACAGTTATCCACCAGCATATGTTCAAGAGTTACCTCCGGGTAATCTTTGGCAACCTCTTCCACAACCTTTCTCCACAGTCTGGAAGAGTCCAGTACATTTGCTTTATCTACACTTGTAACTTTTTTGCGTCTCTTCATGGCGATCTCAAAGCCCTTGATGGCAATTCTTCTGATCTCACCTTCGGAATAAGTCAGCGTATCAATTGCTTTCAGCTCACCGTTTTCTTCTACAGTCTTGCGCTCTCCGAAATAAAGACCTCCGGTCAGCTCACGCATGATCATCATATCAAAGCCTTTTTCACTGATCTCCTGCTTCAGCGGGCAGGCAGCAGCCAGCTCTTCATATAAAACAGCCGGGCGCAGATTGGCGAACAGATTCAGTGCCTTCCTGATCTTTAACAGACCCGCTTCCGGTCTCTTGGACGGCTCTAACTTGTACCACGGAGAAGTCTGCGTGTTGCCGCCGATGGAACCCATCAGTACAGCGTCTGCAGCCTTTGCGGTCGCGATTGCTTCGTCTGTCAGCGGAACACCATGTACATCAATGGATGCACCGCCCATTAAGATATCCTCAAACTGCATTTCATGTCCGTACACTGCTTCTATTTTCTTTAATACTTTCTTTGCTTCTGTTACAATTTCCGGTCCGATCCCATCTCCCGGAATACATACAATATTTAATTTCATATTGTTTCCTCCAGTTTCTCCATACATTGATTTCTGCCGCTTTCTCGCGCGTACATAAACCTATGTTCTATCTTACATGATATCTTTGTATACATCAATGAATTTCATAACAAAAGAGCATAATATAACTATTTGATATAGGCTTCATGCACTCCGGTTATTCTGCCATACCTGCCAGATAGTTGACAAACTGCTGTGCTGTTCTGCCGGAAATCCCCCCATGGGAAAGCTCCCATTTATTGGCTTCTTTCTTAAGGTCTTCATCAGACATTGCAATGCCCTGTTTTCTTGCCAGTGTGATCACGATCTCCATAAATTCCTTCGGGGTCGGCTTTGTATAACTGATCGTGACACCAAAGCGATTGACTAAAGAAAGCTTCTCTTCCATTGTATCACTGCGGTGCATATCCTGCGTATGCTCCATATCGTTTCTGTCATTCCAGTTTTCCTTGATCAGATGACGACGGTTGGATGTTGCGTAGATCAGTATATTTTCCGGTTTTGTTTCAACGCCGCCCTCAATAACAGCCTTCAGGAATTTATATTCAATTTCAAATTCCTCAAAAGAAAGATCATCCATATAGATAATAAAGCGATAATTTCTGTTTTTGATCCGGGCGATCACACCGGACAGATCCTTAAACTGATGCTTGTAGATCTCGATCATACGGAGTCCCTGATCATAGTACTGGTTGACGATTGCCTTAATGCTCGTCGATTTACCTGTTCCGCTATCACCGAACAGCAGTACATTATTGGCTTTTCTGCCCTGTACAAACGCTTCTGTATTATCAACCAGCTTCTTTTTCTGGATCTCATAGCCGACAAGATCATCAAGCATGACCTTATCCAGATTATTGATCGGGTAAAAGTCAGGCTCGCCCTGCCCCTTATCGATCAGACGGAAGGCTTTGTTCAGACCGAACATACCGACACCGTAAGCCTTGTAAAAATCGGTGACCGCTTCAAAGAATTCATTCTCATCCTTTGTCTGCTCCAGCTTTTCACTGAGTGCCTGTACCTTTTCACTGACATTTTTATTGTACATCAGCTCTTTTTTTCCGATTGCCTTGTAATCGGACAGAATACTGAAGCACTGGATACCGAGTGCTTCCTCGATCGGTTTAAAATCAAAGAAAAACAGGTTGCGGAACACTCTGAAATCATTCTTTGCGAAAATATTGACGCTGCCATCATTTGCACCGACCTTTTCACAGGTCAGACTGAACGGATTTTCGTTTGTGATGAGCAGATATGTCAGATAGTTGTGCCACAGGTTATGGTCAAAGCCGTAATCCGTTGCCACCTCCAAAAGGCGCTTGAGCTGCGTATAAATATCCCGGATAAGCTGTGCATTGTCCTCTGTCTTTTCATCAAATGCGCGGAAGATCTCTCCCAGCTTTACCAGGATCGTATCCTCCTTCATATTACCGTACATGATCAATTTTGCGATTTCTTTATACATATTCTACCTCCATAACATATCCCGCTTCATAAGTTACAGGAGCGTTTTATGTAATAGAAACGAAGTTTCCCATTACATAAAAAGGGCAAATAAATGCATTCATTTATCTGCCCCGGTTCTATTTTCGTTTTTATTCTGCGTCAGGCTTTTCTACCTGTACGATTGCTGTCTTATTCATTGGGATACGACAGTTTTTGTTATTACCGAACTCAACGATCACAGTACCCTGGTCATCATTGATATCAATTACCATTCCGTAAAAACCACTTGTTGTTAAAATGCTGTCGCCGATCGCAAGCTGGGAAAGCATAGCGTTCATTTTCTTCTGTTCCTTCTTCTGCGGACGGATCATTAAGAAATAGATAAAACCGACGATAAATACAAGATATACAACCAGGACTACACCTGACATTGAATTTGCTGCTGCTGTTTCAGATAATAAAATACCCATGTTTCTTCCTCCAGATTAAAATGTACATAAAATATGCTAACAGTTATCATACACAAATTAGACGAATCTTGCAAGACTATTTTTGCCTATTGCTGCTCACCTGCCGCCATGCTTTCCAGCATTTCTTTCTTGTATGCAGCAAATCTGCCTTCATCAAGTGCATTTCTGATCTCTTCCATCAGATGATTATAGAAATACAGATTGTGCAGCACACAAAGCCGCATACCCAGCATTTCCTTTGCCTTTAACAGATGGCGGATATAAGCCCTTGAATATCTTCTGCAGGCAGGACACTGGCAGCCTTCCTCGATCGGTCTTTCATCCAGCTCATATTTTGCATTGAACAGATTGATCTTACCGGATTTTGTATATAAATGTCCGTGACGTCCGTTCCGGGATGGATATACACAGTCAAAGAAATCAATACCTCGCTCTACGCCTTCCAGAATATTTGCCGGTGTTCCGACGCCCATCAGATAAGTCGGCTTATCCTTTGGCAGATAGGGAACTGTTTCCTCTATAATATGATACATTTCTTCATGTGTCTCACCAACAGCAAGTCCTCCGATCGCGTAACCGTCCAGATTCATTTCCGCAATGCGCTTTGCATGATCGATGCGGATATCCTCATAAATTGCGCCCTGATTGATACCAAACAGAAGCTGCTCTTTATTGATCGTACGATCAAGCTGATTCAGGCGCTGCATTTCTGCTTTACAGCGGGCAAGCCAGCGCGTCGTACGTTCCACGGAGTTTTGCACATAGCTGCGTTCTGCTTTCGCTGGTGCACATTCATCAAATGCCATGGCAATCGTAGAAGCAAGATTAGACTGGATCTGCATACTTTCTTCCGGTCCCATGAAAATCTTACGTCCGTCAATATGAGAATGGAAATAAACGCCCTCTTCCTTGATCTTGCGCAGTCCTGCCAGAGAAAACACCTGAAATCCGCCGGAATCTGTCAGGATCGGTCTATCCCACACCATGAATTTATGAAGTCCGCCCAGCTCATGCACGATCTCGTCTCCCGGACGCACATGCAGATGATACGTATTGGAAAGCTGGATCTGTGTTCCGATCTGCTCCAGATCCTCCGTTCCGACGGCACCCTTGATCGCCGCGATTGTACCGACATTCATAAATACCGGTGTTTGTACGGTTCCGTGAACGGTCTGAAATTCTGCCCGTTTGGCAGTCCCTTCCTGCTTTAAAATCTTATACATCTGTATCTCCTTATTTTCTTGCCATTATAGTCGCTCAGAATTTATATGATAGCTTTAAACAGCAGCCATGTCAACTGCATTTAGATCCAGCTCGATTGGGCAGTGATCCGATCCCATAACCTGTGTGTGGATCGCCGCGCCTGCGAGACGGTCCTTCAGATCTTCCGATACTACAAAATAGTCGATACGCCAGCCTGCGTTCTTCTCTCTTGCCTTAAACCGGTATGACCACCAGGAATAAACGCCCTCCGTATCCGGATAAAAATAGCGGTAAGTGTCAATATAGCCGGATGCCAGAACCTTGTCAAAACAGCTTCTTTCCTCATCCGTAAAGCCTGCATTGTGGCGGTTTGTCTTCGGATTTTTCAGATCAATCTCCTGATGTGCCACATTCAGATCTCCGCAGAATACAACGGATTTTCTGCTTTTCAGTCCGTTGATATAGTCTAAAAATGCCTTTTCCCACATCATGCGATAGGAAAGTCTGGCAAGCTCCTGCTGGGAATTCGGTGTATAGACCGTAACCACATACAGATCTTCATATTCGGCTGTGATCACGCGGCCTTCCCTGTCATACTCCTCAATCCCAATTCCATATGTTACCTGCAGTGGCTCTTTCTTTGTAAAAAGAGCCGTTCCGGAATAACCCTTCTTTTCCGCATAGTTCCAGTATTGATGATAGCCCTCAAGCGGCAGCTCGATCTGTCTCTCCTGCAGCTTGGATTCCTGAATGCAGAAGATATCCGCATCCGCCTCCCGGAAAAAATCCATAAATCCTTTGCCCACACAGGCTCGTAACCCGTTTACATTCCATGATATCAGTTTCATTTTGCATATCGCATCCAACACTTTTATTTATTGGATACACCCTTTCTTATCTATCCTATTGTTGTCTGACTCTCTGGACAAATTCTTCTAGTGTCAGATTTTCACCCATGATAATCGCCGCCGCATCCTTTCCGACATAACGGAAATGCCACGGTTCAAATTCAATTCCCGTAATTTCTTCTTTTCCCTTTGGATAACGCAGGACAAAGCCATAATCCTGACAATGTGCTGCCAGCCATTTGCCTGCGGCTGTGTCCGCAAAGCCCTCCTCCAGCGCCGTATACGTATTTGATATGATATCAAGCGCCAGTCCGATCTGATGCTCACTTGCGCCGGGGATCGTGACCGCCTGTGCAGTCTTCTTATAAGCCTCCAGAAAAGATACATTTTTCCTCATATAATTTTTGATCTTACGGTTAAACAGCATATCCTGTCTGCTCATATCCCGATAAGGCGAACAGACTACCAGCGTAATGCCATCCTTTTTGGCATCCTGCATCATTTCGGTAAGCTCCGGAATGATCCGCTCATCACATTTCATGCTTCCCTTGATCACGCCCAGCTTCACTTCATAATCCTCCGGGATCGGATGCTGCTTATTGACAAGGAGCAGATTCCATGCATTCAGGTCAAAGAATGATTCCCATGATTCTCCTGTTTCCGTCTCTACGGTTTCTATTGTATTTTCCGATAACGAAAGCCCATCATTTGCTGCCAGCACATCCGTCAGACTGTAGGTCTGATTGACCGACTGTCCGTCCTCCTGCACCTGATCCATGAAAAATGCCGCATTTCCCTGATACAGCATACTGTTTCCGATCAGAAAGAAAAAGACTGACGCCGCAAGCAGCAGAAGCTTTCTGATCACTGTCATTTCTTTCATTTTATCACCAGTTCAGTCCTTTTCCCTTTAACAGCTTTTTATAAGTGCTTTTCATTTTCTTTGGCACGATAACCTTCGCCTTCTTGGAAACGCCGCGGAACGCATTCTTTCCAACCTTTTTCAGCTTTGTTGATTTGATCTTGAGCGTTTTCAACTTCTTGCAGTTCTGCATGGCTGACTTTCCGATCACTTTTACCTGACTGCCGATCACGATCGTTTTTGCCTGCACACCCTTTAAGGATTTTGCAGCCAGTTCCGTTACTTTATAGTATTTTCCGTTCAGCTTGACCTTCGCCGGAATGGTGATCGTTTTGGCTTTCTTATTTTTCACACCCATGAAAATGACTTCCGAAGCATTTTTCACTTTATAGGTATATCCCTTTACGGTTATTTTCTGTCCCTTTTTCAAGCCGGTCTGTTCTTCTGGCTGCGGCTTTTCACTTTCTGCGGGCAGCTTTGCCACCGCCTCTGTTTTCGTTGCATGGCAGATCGTGCAGGTATAGGTTTTCACACCTTCTGCCTGCGTCGTCGGCTCCGTTGTTATCTTACCGCTGTCCCAGCTATGCTCTGTCTTTACACTACCGACCGTATAGGTATCTTTCATATCTTTAGCAGGCTCGTTGCAGATCTCGCACAGATAATAATAATGGGCAGGCTCCTTACAGGTCGCCTCTGATGCCAGATAGTTTGCAGCGATATTTTTTACCGTAAACTGATGCCCGAAAGCAGGGATCACAACCGGCTCCGAAATCTCCTGTGGATCTGTTGCCACCTCCGCCGTCCGGAACATTTTATTGCAGATCCGGCACTTATAATAAGCCTCTGTTCCGGACTCTGTACAGGTAACAAGCGTTTCATCCACCTTTACGATATCGTGATATTGGATCGTGGTTGTCGATTTAAACAATTGGTCATTGCTTTTATCAATGTTTATTGCATTCCACTGTGCCTGCGTCCCGCAGAACAACACAGTATCCAGTTGATAACATGCATCGAAAGCATATACATCGATCACTTCTATACTGCCGGGCAGCACAATAGAGGTCAGATTATCACATTCATCAAAACAACGATAAGGAATTTGTGTCACACCTTTTGGAATTACGATTTCAGTCAGGCTTTTACAAGAGGAAAAAGCAACATTTCCTATAGAATCTACTGCAGCAGGGATCGTAACTGCTTGCAGACCACTGCTTTCAAATGCAGCGTTTCCAATCGTTTTGAGCCCTTCCGGCAAATTTACCGTTTCCAGACTACTGCAGTCCCAAAAGGTAGCCTTTTCTATACTTGTGATATTTGCAGGCAGCACAACACTCTTAAGCTGTTTGCAAGCACAAAATGCATATTCATCTATCCTGATTACAGAGTCCGGGATCGTCATTTCTGTGATTCCCGTATAAGCAAATGCATACTCCGCAATCGCCGTAACACCATCCGGCACTACAGAATTTTTCCCACCAAGCAACAATGTATTGCTTTGGGAATCGATCAATGCCTTACAGTCCCCGCGGCTGTCAAATACCGGATTTCCATCTGCTACCGAAATTTCTTCCAGCCCGCTGCAATAATAAAACGCATGATTACCAATCGTTTCGCAGTTTTTGGGAATCGTAATCTTTTTCAAACCGGAACAGCCAAAAAAAGTTCCTTCTTCTAACGTTGTAAGTGATTCCGGTAACGTAACCGTTTGGATCTGCGCACAGTTCTGAAAAGTTCTTCTTCCAATTTCAGTGATTCCCTCTTTGACCACAACTTCTTTTATAGAAAGAGAACTGGAACTGAATGAAAATCCTTTGATCGCGCCTGTTCCGGAGATCGTCAGCACACCGTTTTCATCCAATGTCCATGTCGCATTTGCTCCATCCTCATCTGCACCGCAGGTTCCGGATGTCGTTCCATCATCTGCCTGCGTCTGCACGCCATAGACTGCTGTGTTTTCCGACACCGCAGCATAAGTATTCTTGACAGGCGCAATAACTATCGCAGCCATGACAAGGACAAAAAGCCCCAGCCTTACTTCTTTTCCTTTCATATAGATTCCTCCTTTTACAAATTGCTTCAATTATAGCATTTATTTTTTTCATTGTCATTAAAAAGAAACTTCGATATAATGGAAAGATAGATGATACAAACAGAAGCAGAAAGGATACTTATTATGGCTGGTTCAATATTTGGAACACATTTCAGAATAGAAACATTTGGAGAATCGCACGGAGAAGGGCTCGGCGTTGTGATCGACGGTTGTCCCGCAGGGCTTTCTCTTTGTGCAGAGGATATACAGCTTTATTTAAACCGTCGTAAACCCGGTCAGTCAAAATTTGCCACACCGCGTAAAGAGGCGGATGCGGTTGAGATCCTGTCCGGTGTATTTGAAGGGAAAACAACCGGAACGCCGATCGCACTTCTGGTCAGAAATACGTCCCAGCGGTCTTCCGATTATTCCGAGATCGCCTCTTATTATAGACCGGGGCATGCGGATTTTACCTTTGATGCCAAATACGGTTTCCGCGACTACCGCGGCGGCGGTCGTTCCTCCGGACGTGAAACGATCGGTCGTGTGGCAGCAGGGGCTATTGCCTGTAAATTATTACAGGAGCTTGGTATTACGGTCTGTGCTTACACAAAAGCGATCGGACCTGTCGAGGCTTCTATGGAACAGTTTGACCGTGATGCTATTTTAACAACTCCTACCGCTATGCCTGATCGAAAGGCTTCCGAAGAAGCGGAGGCTTATCTCTCAAGCTGTATGGAGCAGAAGGATTCCTGTGGCGGTGTGATCGAATGCAGGATAGACGGTGTTCCCGCCGGAATCGGAGAACCTGTATTTGATAAGCTGGATGCCTCCCTTGCCAAAGCCGTGATGTCAATCGGTGCTGTCAAGGCATTTGAGATCGGTGATGGCATAAATGTCGCTCATATGCATGGCAGTGAAAATAACGACAGCTTCTGCATGAAGGATGGCAAGGTTATCAAGGAAACGAATCACAGCGGCGGTATTTTGGGCGGTATTTCCGATGGCAGCCAGATCCTGCTCCGTGCCTATGTAAAGCCGACACCATCTATTTTCCAGACACAGCACACGGTCAACAAAGCCGGGGAAGAAATTGACATTCAGATCAAAGGACGTCACGATCCGGTCATCATGCCAAGAGCCGTTGTTGTAGTTGAAGCCATGACTGCTTTGACCGTTCTGGATCTGATGATGGACAATATGACCGCAAGAGTTGATTATCTGAAACAGATTTATACCAAATAAAAAGACCCCTGAGGGGTCTTTTTATTATGATATCTGATTTTTAATTATCTTCAATTTCTTAGATACTGCCTTCAGGCAGTCTTGAATATGCCTTATGATAGCAAACAGAAAATGAGAAGTCAAGACTCTACATTTTTTCCCAAAAAGAACAGCCCTACATGCAGAGGGCTGTTCTCTGCCTCAGCCATCTCCCAGGGAGATGGCTGAGGCTTTAAAATAAAATGAAGTATGAAAAAATATGTGGTAGCTTAGTTCTTTACGTTGAAGGCTTTCATGCCCGGATATACGGCACTTTCTCCAAGTTCTTCCTCGATACGCAGAAGCTGGTTGTATTTTGCAACACGCTCAGATCTGGAAGGTGCACCGGTCTTGATCTGACAGGTATTCAGTGCAACGGCAAGATCGGCAATCGTCGTATCTGCTGTCTCACCGCTTCTGTGAGAACTGATCGCTGTATAGCCTGCTTTGTGTGCCATCTTGATCGCTTCAAGTGTTTCTGATACAGAACCGATCTGATTGAGCTTGATCAGGATCGCATTGCCTGCTCCCAGTTCAATCCCCTTTTCCAGTCTCTCCGTATTTGTTACAAATAAATCATCACCAACAAGCTGTACCTTGTCTCCAAGACGCTTTGTCAGCTTCTGCCAGCCTTCCCAGTCTTCTTCATCCAGACCGTCTTCGATAGAAATGATCGGGTATTTTTCGCAAAGGTTTGCCCAATGCTCGATCAGTTCATCTGCTGTATATTCACTTCCTGCCTTTGGCAGTTTGTAATATCCTTTTCCTTTTTCGCTCTTCCACTCAGAAGATGCTGCATCCATAGCGATCTTGAAATCTTTACCCGGTTCATAGCCTGCTTTCTTTACAGCCTCCAGAATCGTTTCGATCGCTTCCTCATCGGATTTCAGAGCCGGTGCAAAACCACCTTCATCACCTACAGAAGTAGCCAGTCCACGTTCCTTTAAGATAGAAGCAAGTGCATGGAATACTTCCGCACACCAGCGTAAGGCTTCTTTAAAGGATGGTGCGCCGACAGGCATGATCATGAACTCCTGTACATCCAGGCCGGAAGATAATGCATGGCATCCGCCGTTTACAATATTCATCATCGGAACAGGAAGTCTGTTTCCGGAAATACCGCCTAAAAATTTATAAAGCGGAAGCTCCAGAGCAGTTGCTGCAGCTCTTGCAGATGCAATGGATACTGCCAGGATTGCATTTGCCCCAAGGTTTGTCTTACCCTTTGTACCATCCGCCTTGATCATTGCTGCATCTACTGCGTAAATATCAGATGCATCCATGCCATGCAGTACATCATTGATCGTTGTATTTATATTGTTGACAGCTTTTGTAACACCTTTTCCAAGATATCTGCTCTTATCGCCGTCACGAAGCTCCAGTGCTTCAAATTCTCCTGTAGATGCGCCGGACGGAGCGGTTCCTCTTGCAACTGTGCCATCAGCCAGATGGATTTCAGCTTCTACGGTAGGATTTCCTCTGGAATCCAGGATTTCT
>ENA-ORPK01002629-ORPK01002629.1-human-gut-metagenome-genome-assembly--contig:-NODE-2629-length-12104-cov-3.828533_pt1 | contig 12104 bp, 11 predicted proteins | sample MGYA00242139_ERZ509068 | MGnify/ENA primary metagenome ERZ509068 (study PRJEB26280, sample SAMEA2338687) | human gut metagenome | biome: human gut; feature: human-associated habitat; material: faeces... | reverse complement strand
CAGCGTTACTTTGATCCGTACGGCGGCATCCTATATTTTCGGGTTTACTCTGGGACTGGGAATGACCGGTATCTGGATGGGCATTCTGGCGGATCAGGTATCCAGATTTCTGTTTGCGTCGATTCGGTTCCGACAGGGAAAATGGGTGACAATTAAGATTTAATGAGCGCAGGTAATGAGCTTATGATAATAACAAAACTCCCGGAGTAATATCGCACCGGGAGTTCTTGCTTTCAAATAACATGCAATGATTCACTGTGAGTTCTATTTTGTCTTCAATGTCTTCTTCATAGCAGTGAAAGTCTCTGCACTGATCACATGCTCGATACGGCAGGCATCCTCAGCAGCAACAGTGGGATCCACACCGATGGAAGTCAGCCAGTCCGTAAGAAATGTGTGACGTTCATAGATTTTCTCTGCGATTTCCCGCCCCTTATCCAGCAGGGTGATGTAGCCTTCCTTGTCCATTTCAATATATTCCCCATTGCGGAGATTCTTCATAGCGACACTGACGCTGGGCTTGGACACACCCAGATCGTTGGCAATATCAATGGAACGGACAACACCGTTCTTTTTCTTCAGCACTAAGATCGTTTCCAGATAATTCTCAGCAGATTCCTGTATTTTCATGTAATGACCATACCCTTCCCATACATAGCATTTTGAACCGAAATACCTGCTCTACATGTGGAAACTTAACCATCCGCAGGCATTACAATAAGAATAGCAGAAAAGGGTAGGAAATGCAAGATTTCAACTTAATGAGAAAAAATATCAATAAGCAATTCCTACGAGATTTCTATGAAAAAAATCAAAAAAAAATATTGACAGTAAAAAAAGGTTAGTATATACTAACCACGTGAATTGAGAATGAATCTCATTAAGAGCTAATGAGAAAATGCAAGCAGTTCAATACTATTGAAGGGAAGGAAGTGTGTATGATGCCCCTGAGTATGGTAGGTGCCGGTGAAGAGAACACGATCCAGAGGATCGGCGGCAAAGAGGAGACGAAGAAGTTTTTGGAGACCCTCGGATTTGTAGTAGGTGGTAAAGTGACAGTTGTGTCCCAGACCGAAGGCAACCTGATTGTGAATATCAAGGAATCAAGAGTAGCCATCGGCAAGGATATGGCCAATAAAATCATGGTGTAGCGGGCAGCTGTACCAAAAGATGCTAATAGGAGGAGAAAATGAAGACATTGAAGGAAGTTCCCTGCGGACAGACCGTAAAGGTAACTAAACTGAATGGTGAAGGGCCTGTCAAGAGACGTATCATGGACATGGGCATTACCAAAGGCGTTGAGATCTATGTGAGAAAGGTTGCTCCTTTGGGAGATCCCGTGGAAGTAACTGTCAGAGGCTATGAGCTGTCTCTTCGTAAGGCAGACGCTGAGATGATTTGCGTTGAGTAAATGATCTTTTTTTTAGCAGGAAGGTTAGCTGGAACTAATTAGTGAAAGCTAATCACATGAGCAAAAAGGAAGCTCTGAAAGAGCGTTTTGCGAATGGGGTCTGAATAGTTATTAAATGATTTTAGAGGAAAGAGGTAGAAAAATGGCAATTAAGATTGCACTTGCAGGTAACCCTAACTGCGGTAAAACGACACTTTTCAATGCTCTGACCGGTTCCAATCAGTTCGTAGGTAACTGGCCCGGCGTAACCGTTGAGAAAAAGGAAGGTAAATTAAAGAAACAGTACGGCGGTAACGGTGATGACGTGATCATCATGGATTTACCCGGTATTTATTCCCTGTCTCCGTATACTCTGGAGGAAGTGGTAGCACGTAACTACCTGATCGGTGAGAGACCTGATGCGATCCTGAACCTGGTAGACGGTACCAACATTGAGAGAAACTTATATCTGAGCACACAGCTGATGGAACTGGGTATCCCCGTTGTCATGGCTGTCAATATGATCGATATCGTGAACAAGAACGGCGACAAGATCAACGTAGCAAAGCTTGCTGAGAAGCTGGGCTGCCCCGTTGTTGAAATCTCCGCTCTGAAACTGACCGGTATCGAGAACGCTACCAAAAAAGCGATCGAACTGGCACAGAAGAAGAGTGCAGCAGTTGCGGTACATAAATTCGCGCCTGAGGTTGAGAGCGTGATCGAGACCGTAGAGAAGAAGCTGACTGATGTTCCCGAGGAACAGAAGAGATTCTTCGCTATCAAGCTGTTAGAGAAGGATGACAAGATCCAGGCACAGATGAAGAGCGTTCCCGATGTATCTGCAGAGATCAAGCAGTTGGAAACGGCTATGGATGATGACACAGAGAGTATCATCACCAACGAGAGATACACATACATTTCCTCTATCATCAAAGAATGCTACACCAAGAAGGAAGGCCAGAAGTTAACGACTTCCGATAAGATTGATAAGATCGTGACCAACAGATGGCTGGCACTGCCAATCTTCGCAGTGGTTATGTTCATCGTATATTATGTATCTGTTACCACCGTTGGTACATGGGCTACCGACTGGGCAAACGATGGCGTATTCGGTGATGGCTGGCATCTGTTCACCATCGGAACCGGTGCTTATGAAGAAGCAGCCGAGCCGTATGATGATGCAATGAATGTGATCAACGCATTCGTAGAAGCTGACGGTGATGAAGATCTGGCAGCAGTCATCGACAGCGAGTCTGAAGACTACGATCCCACAGCAGCAGTAGCAGCTGTTCAGGAGTTCGCAGCAGGCATCGATGCATCCGCTACCGCAGATTACACCCTGGAAGATGAAGAGACTCTGGCAACCGAGGATGTTACTTACACCGGTGCTGAGCTGGCAGAGGCAGTGGATGTATACGCAGCAGACGGTGCAGAAGCTCCCAATCCCGCAGACTACGGTATCTGGGTACCCGGTATTCCCGTACTGTTAGAGTCCGGACTGGATGCGATCGGATGTGCTGACTGGCTGAAAGGACTGATCCTTGACGGTATTGTAGCCGGTGTCGGTGCAGTGCTTGGTTTCGTACCCCAGATGCTGGTACTGTTTATCTTCCTGGCATTCCTGGAGTCCTGTGGTTACATGGCACGTATCGCATTCATCATGGACCGTATCTTCCGTAAGTTCGGTCTGTCCGGTAAATCCTTCATTCCTATGCTGATCGGTTCCGGATGTGGTGTTCCCGGTATCATGGCTTCCCGTACCATCGAGAACGACAGAGACCGTAAGATGACGATTATGACTACCACATTTATCCCTTGTGGTGCTAAGCTTCCTTTCATCGCCATGGTAGCAGGTGCTATCTTCGGCGGCGCAGCATGGGTTGCTCCTTCCGCATACTTCCTGGGAATTGCAGCAATCATTTGCTCCGGTATTATCCTGAAGAAGACCAAGATCTTCGAGGGCGATCCCGCTCCTTTCGTTATGGAGCTTCCCGCTTACCACTGGCCTACCGTAGGTACGGTACTGCGCAGCATGTGGGAGCGTGGCTGGTCCTTCATCAAGAAGGCAGGTACCATCATCCTTCTGTCCACCATCGTAGTATGGTTCACCACTTATTTCGGATTCACCGAGGACGGCTTCCGCATGCTGGCTGAGGATGAGATCGATATGAGTATCCTGGGCAAGATCGGTCAGTGCCTGGCATGGATCTTCATCCCTCAGGGCTTCGGTAACTGGCAGGCAACTGTTGCATCTATCACCGGTCTGGTAGCAAAGGAGAACATCGTAGGTACGATGGGTATCCTCTACAGCGCAGGCGAGGGTTCCGTATATGCTAACATGGCAGCTACCTTCACTGTAGCAAGCGGCTATGCATTCCTGGCATTCAACCTGCTGTGCGCACCTTGCTTCGCAGCAATGGGTGCTATCAAGAGAGAGATGAACAACGGCAAGTGGACAGCTTTTGCAATCTCTTATCAGTGCGGCTTCGCTTATGTTGTTGCGTTCTGCATCTACCAGATAGGCGCACTCTTCACAAGCACAGTCAAGGTAAATGTACTTGGTCTTATCATTGCTCTTGCACTTGTAGCATTCATCATCTATATGCTCGTTAAGCCTTACAAGGAAAGCAATAAGCTTACTCAAGATGTTAAGGTAAAGGCATAAGTCAAAAAATATATGACTGTCGGGAACGGCTGCAAAGTTCCGTTCCCACGTCATTCTTATAAGGAGGACTTGTTATGGCAGGATTCTTTGCTCAGAATATCGGTACAATAATCGTATTGCTCATAGTTGCAGCAGTAGTTGCCGCTATTGTTGTAAAGCTTGTAAAAGATAAAAAGAAGGGCAAGTCCACTTGCGGCGGCAAATGCGGCTGCTGTCCCAATTCAGCACTCTGCCACAAAAACACACACTAAGGAGTGACGGTATGCTAACAAGATCGCAGAAGCTTTATCTTTATGCTATTTATAAGCTTGGTCAGGACGGCGGGACTGTACGTTCGGCTGATGTGGCAAAGCTTGTGGGAGTCAGCAAGCCCAGCACGGTAAAGGCTGTGCAGAGGCTTACGGAACAAGGCTATATCGTTAAAGAGCCGTACAGAGAAATAGCACTCACCGAAAAGGGCGTCAAGGAAGCAAACGAGCTTTATACCCCAGGTGTTATACTTTATGACTTTTTCAGAAACACCGTCGGCGTATCGGAAGAAAATGCGGACGCTGATTCGGTTGCGGCAGTTTCACAGCTTTCCTCGGAGGCTCTTGAAAAATTTGTACAGTATCTTCTGCGAACAAAATCTGTCACAAATCAAGAGGTGTGACAATTGCAGGACAACATTGTTGAAAATAAGGTTTATCACGAATTCGTTGACTGCATCACATCGGCACTTGACGCAAGGGATCCATACACAGGAAATCATTCACGGCGTGTAAGCGATATGGCTTGTATGCTTTGCAGGCTTATGAAGCTTTCGGAAACAGAAACTCAGGAAATACACATTGCCGCTCATCTTCACGATATTGGCAAGATAGGTGTTCCCGACGCTGTGCTGCTGAAACCCGCCAAGCTTAATGACGAGGAATGGGAGCTTATGAAAAAGCACCCTCAGATCGGTGCGGATATTCTGGCTAAATCAGAACATTTTTCAAGAATATCGGCTATCATACTTCATCATCACGAGCGTTTTGACGGCAAAGGCTATCCCTTCGGTGCAAAGGGTTATGAGATCCCTCTCGGGTCAAGAATAATCGCTGTGTGTGATTCCATCGACGCTATGGCTTCGGCGAGAGCTTACCGCAAGGCACTTCCCCTTGAAGTATGCAAAGACGAAATAGAGAAAAATATAGGTCTTATGTATGACAAGGACATTGCGGAAATAATGCTTTCACACTGGAGCATTGCTGAAAATATGTATCCCCCCGAATAAAATAGTAAGGAAAATGCCGACCGATGCGATGTGATATTTTCGCATTGACCGGCATTTTCTTATGCTGTTCACGGTTCTTTGTGTTTTACGGGCAGCCGTTATGGTCAAAGTTACTGTCATTTTTCGTTGATAAGCGATATTTTTGTATATCTGCCCTAAATATTTATACAATATAACAATATGATTGACTTTAATATGTGCATTATGTTATAATAAATTCTACTTTTTTATTTTTGGATATTGCCCAAAGCTATAAAAAAGTTTCATTAAATTTCTCAGGGTGCAGGCTGCAGATTAAGCTTGTGTTTTACTTGGTTTGATGTTTTTTACAGATAAAAAGTTTTAATAAATGTGTTCTGCACGGCGCACCCGCAATGCGAAAGGAAAATCTATGCTTTTTAACGAACTCGGACTTTCAGAAGAAGTCCTCCGTGCAGTTGCCGAGATCGGTTATGAAGAAGCTACCGAAATTCAGGCAAAAACTATCCCTCTTCTCCTTGAGGGCAAAGATGTTGTGGGACGTTCCCAGACAGGTACAGGAAAAACCGCTGCTTTCGGTCTTCCTGCCGTTGATTCTGTTGACAGGGACAAGCAGCGCAGCGTTCAGGTACTTATCCTCTGTCCTACCCGTGAGCTTGCTATGCAGGCTTGCAATGAAATGGAGAAATTCTCGAAATATCTCCCTTGGGTAAAGCCCTGCGCAATTTACGGCGGGGCTGATATTGAACGACAGATAACCCAGCTCAAAAAAGGTGCAAATATCATCGTCGGCACTCCGGGACGTGTTATGGATCATATCCGCCGTCATACTCTTAACCTTAATCTCCTCCGCACAATTATTCTTGATGAAGCGGACGAAATGCTCAATATGGGCTTCCGTGAGGACATTGAGGAAATTCTGCAGTATATCCCCGAAGACCGCCAGACAGTTCTTTTCTCAGCAACAATGCCTCCGCAGATAATGGCTATTACCGCAGAATATCAGCGTGACCCTGTTGTTGTGGGCGTTCAGCAGAAGTCCCGCACAGTTGAAAGTATCTCGCAGTATTATTATGAAGTCCCTATGGGCAGAAAGAGCGATGCTCTCCAGATGCTCCTTACAGCCTTTGAACCTAAGCTTTCCATCATTTTCTGCAACACAAAGCATATGGTAGACGAGCTTACGGAAGTGCTTGTTTCAAAAGGCATCAAGGCAGCAGGTCTTCACGGCGATATGAAGCAGACGAGCCGTACACAGGTACTCAACGCTTTCAAATCGGGCAGACTTAACGTCCTTATCGCTACTGACGTTGCAGCGAGAGGTATTGACGTTGATGATGTTGACGCTGTATTCAACTATGATATTCCGCAGGACAATGAATACTATATCCACCGTATCGGACGTACAGGCCGTGCAGGCAAAACAGGCTGTGCATATACTATCGTAAGCGGCAGACGTCAGGTAATGGAGCTTATGGATATTGCAAGATTTACAAAGGCAGAAATAAAGCGATGCGATCTTCCGACCCGTGATGAGGTTATCGAAAAGAAGACCGAACAGGTCCTTGAAAAGGTAAAGGACTACATCACATCAGAAAAATACGCAAGCGGTGCAGAACAGCTTGAAAGACTTACCGCCGAAGGCTTCACAGCCGAACAGGTCGCTGCAACACTTCTCGGTATGAGAATTTCAAAGGAAACACGTTCCGTTCCCGAATTTATCAAGCCTGTATTCCGTCCCGAAAAGAACGGCAGAGGCGGCAGAGATCAGAGAGGCGGAAAGTCGGCAAAAATTGAAATTTCCCTCGGACGTGCAAACAGAATAGCACCGAACTTTATTCTCGGAGCACTTGTTGACGCAACAGGTCTTACGGGCAAAAGCTTCGGCAAGATAGACATCTACGACCGCTTTACCACAGTTGAAGTTCCCGAAGCCGACAAGGAGCATATCCTTGATGCTATGACAGGCACAAAGATAAACGGTCAGAAAATAACCGTCAAACCATATGACGGCAGATCGGGCTATTCCGACACAGGCAAGGACTACCGCAATCTTCAGAAAAAACGCAGCGGCTACGACAAGAAGCGCAGCTACAGCGGAAATGACAGCAAGCCGCGCAGAAGAAGATACCAATAATCAGCGCTTTATCAATAAACGCCAAAGACGCCGCTTCCATAGGGAAAACGACGTCTTTGGCGTTCCTTTTTAGTGTGATGCTTTCTGCATCTGTTAAAGCATATTCTGCTTTAAACGCATTATCAGCCGCGTCTGTGGCGGTCAAATCTGATCTCGGGCATTGTGTCCGAATCATAATAATCCTTGCCGGGACGCTGGAAGAACATATCTGCATCAATAGGCTGCTTGATACCCTTTTTCGGCTTCTGTTCCTCTTCTTCAAGCTTTTCACGGTCAAGCTCACGGGTATTGCGGAGCTTTTCCTGTTCCTTTTTCTTTTTATTTACTTCAATTGACTGTTCAATTTCCATCTGGAGCTTTTTGAAATCAAATGCGCCTTTATTGTGGATAGGCTCTTCAACAACTGCAATTTCATCATCAATATCATATGCTTCGTCGTTGCTGAATATAACTTCGTCTTCCTTTTCGTCGGACATATCAATTTCAGAAGCATTGAATGAAGGCTTTGCAGGTTCATCTGCAAATTTTTCTTCTGTATGGCTTTCGCTCATATCAATGCTGCCATATGAATCGGAAACCGGTTCAGCCTTTATCTCATTCTGAGGTGCAGATTGTTCTGCCTCATATTCAGCAGCTTCCTTTGCGGCTTTTTCAGCCTCGGCAGCAGCCTTTGCGGCGTCAGCCTTTGCCTTTGCAAGAGCGTTTACCGCATTGAGAGCACGCTGGCTCGGCTGGCTTGCGGCAGATGTTCCGCCCATAAGGTCAAAATCGAAATCATCAATAACGCTGCTGTGTACATTTTTTTCTGCAGGCTTCGGAGCAGGGGCAGGAGCAGGGGCGGGAGCAGGCTTATGTACCGGTGCAGCAGGTTCTTCTGTCATAAACAGTGGGTCAAAAACAGGGTCGGCTGAATGATGTGCCGGTTTGACTTCTTCTTTTGCAGGTTCGGTCTTTGGTGCTTCAGCCGCAGGCTCGGACTGTGCAGGAGCTTCTGTTTTATTTTTTCTTGAGAAATATTCAAGATAGCTGTTCTTTCTCGGAGCAGCTTCCTTTTTCTCAGTTTCAAATGTCGGCTTCTGGAAAACAGGCTCAGCGGCAGGCTTAACAGGTTCTTCCGCAGTGCTGTTAAGGCTTTCAATATCCTCTGAGATAGACATTACAATGTCATCTTCACTGTCGGCTGTTTCAATATCCGCACCGTCAAGACCGTTTATGCCAATGCTTTCCGCACTTATATCATCAAGGCTCGGTGCTCTGTGTGTACCTGCTTCAACATTTTCCGATGCCATATCTGAAATGCTTATATCATCGGAGCTTATATCGCTTACAGACGGCTGCGGTTCTTCGGCGGCTTCATCGGACATAACCTCGTCAAGCTTTATTTCATCGGCAGAAATATCATCAAGCTTTGGCTGTTCCGGCTCGTTATTTTCATAGCTTACCTCTTCAACCTTTATATCGGCAGCTGAAATTTCTTCTTCCGCAGCAGGCTCTTCAATTATCTCTGCAGCAGGTGCGGGAGTCGGTTCGGGGATAGGTGTCGGCTCGGGAGCAGGTGCAGGAGCGGGTGCAGGAGCAGGATTATGCTTAGGCACTTTATGCGCAAGAACATTTCCGCTGCTGAGTGCCGCAAGAGCGTCATCAAGTGATGTGAGGACTACTCCGCTGTCTGAAACCGCCTGCTTAGGTGCAGGCTTCGGAGCTTCTTTCGGAGCTGCTTTCAGATTGCGGAAAGCTTTTTCAACTTCGCTTACAGTATCGTTTCCTTTCTTTGGCGGTTCAGGTATCGGAGTAGGTTCAGGTATCGGTTTTTCCACCGGTTTCGGAGCTTCTGCGGCAGGCTCAGGCTGTCTTTCCTCTGTGATCTCCTGCGGTATAGGCTCAGGCTTTGGCTCGGGCTTTGGTTGTTCCTTTACCTTAGGCGGATTGAGGTGAAGCTCGATACCCTTTTTAAGTGAATCAAGGTTTTCCTTTGCAGTCTGGTCGGAATAGCCTTTTATTATAGCAAGAGTGTTTATATCGTCGGAAGTACGTCCGTCACGTCTGCTTATAATAGTCTGAGTGGCAAGGAGCTGAGTTTTTTCAACTACGGTTATTTTTTTCTTGTCGATACCGCTGTTTATAACATAAAGCGGAACGACATTTTTCATATTATCGGGGAAGTTATCGTTTATAAGTTTAGCCTTTGCTTCCTCCGAATCGTTGGTATACCAGGTAACAGCCGCTATCATAATTCTTTGCAGATTTATGCCGCCTGAATTTTTCTTTATAAAATCCATTATCTGGATTTTGTCGCCGTATACGCCGCTTGCGAAAATAACAAGCTTATATGCAAGAGCTCTTGCGGCATTAAAAGAAGCTATCGGGATAATATCAATATCCATATCTTCTTTAAGCCAGTCTGCGTATTGCTTGGTATGCCCGTATTTTGTCGTATACACAAATGCAATATTACTCATCCCACATATGGCTCACATCAGCCGATCGCAAGTACAGATCGGTATGTAAGACCTCTCTCCTCTCCTACGTTACTGTTTCATCTCTTTGTTCTCTGTCATATCGGCGAATTAACCAATGCCGTTTTCATCAAATTCAACTAAATATAATACTACATACTACAATTATATATATTATCGGAACAACAATTGTTGAATTTTATTTAATAATTTATGAATTTTAATATTTACAGCAAACAGATTTCATTTTATATCCGTCAAATATACCAATTTTGCTTTGCTTTATTTTATATAATAACTTATATTATAATTTGCACCGAATATTTTTGTGCATTTTTATTGAAAGGATAGTTATTTATGGCTTACAGATACAGAAATATATGCAGAGGGATCTTCATATCAAGACCCAACAGATTTATTGCCAATGTTGAAATAAACGGCGAGGTATGCGTGTGTCACGTTAAAAATACAGGCAGGTGCAAGGAGCTGCTCATAAAAGGCTGCACGGTTATTCTTGAGGAGAGCGGCAACCCGGCAAGAAAGACAAAATACGACCTTATTGCAGTCTATAAAGGCGAAAAGCTTATAAATATCGACAGTCAGGTACCCAATAAATGCGCAGCGGAATTTATCCCGAAGCTTTTTGAAAACGTAACACTTATAAAGCCCGAATTTACATACGGTTCGTCACGCTTTGATTTTTACATTGAAACTCTGTCCGACAAAATTTTTCTTGAAGTAAAGGGTGTTACCCTTGAAGAAAAGGGCATAGTTCGTTTTCCCGACGCACCTACGGAGCGTGGAGTAAAGCACCTTAACGAGCTGAAACGCTGCGCCGCAGAGGGTTACAAAGCCTATGTGCTTTTCGTTGTGCAGATGGACGGTGTAACGCTTTTTACTCCCAATTATGACACTCACAAAGCCTTTGGGGATACACTTGCCGACGCTGTTAAAAACGGAGTGACCGCATTGGCATATGACTGCCTTGTGACCGAGGACAGCATTGAAATAAAAAATGAGATACCGATAAAATTATTCCGGCAATAAAAAACGCAGCAAAGCTTATGCCTTATACACAGCTTTGCTGCGTTTTGCTTTGGGGCGGTACAATGCCCTCAGTAAAAGTCATTGCAATGCCGGTTTTTTGAAAACGACAGTATGAGCCTCAGGCAAAAGCTGCCTTCCTAAAAAATAAAAAGTAAAAGCCCAAACAAAAGCCGACTGTAACCATATTTGTCACAGCGCATAATCTGTTAATAACGGAATAACAGAATGTTTTCCGCTTTAATTTACGGAGGTTTTTACTATGAGTGATCTGGTTCGTATGAATACTATAAATCCCGGGCAGTCCGCTATCGTAAAAAAAATTAACGCCGAGGAAAATATGCAGCGTCGTTTTCTTGATATAGGGCTGATAGATGACACTAAGATAGAATGTATCGGCAGAAGTCCTTCGGGCGATCCTTCCGCTTACCTTATAAGAGGAGCTGTTATCGCTATCCGAGGGGAAAACTGCTCAGATATAATGCTTCAGCTTTGCTGACGGGGAGGGCGAAAAATGGGGCTTACAAGCAGTTCTGTCGGCATCAATGCAGTTGATTCCGCTTTCAATATTATCAAACAAAATGACAATGACAAGGTCATCGCTCTTGCAGGCAATCCAAACGTCGGCAAAAGCACCGTTTTTAACGCTCTTACAGGTATGAAGCAGCACACGGGCAACTGGCCCGGAAAAACCGTTGCCGGTGCTCAGGGTTACTGTTCCACGGAAAACCATTCCTTTGTTATGGTCGACATACCGGGTACTTATTCTCTTCTCGCACATTCAGCCGAAGAGGAGGTCGCAAGAAATTTTATATGCTTCGGCGATCCTGACGCTGTTATCGTTGTCTGCGACGCAACCTGCCTTGAACGCAATCTCAATCTTGTTTTGCAGACAATGGAGATCTCTTCAAATGTGATCGTATGCGTCAATCTTATGGACGAAGCAAAGCGCAAAGGCATAAAAATCGATCTGAAAGCACTTTCAAAGGAGCTTGGCACAGTTGTGGTAGGAACTTCCGCCCAGGACCCCAAGACCCTTGATGTTCTGCTTGACGCTATGGATAAAGCCGCTGATGTACCCCGCAGTCCGAAACAGCCTGAGACAGTGAGATACCCTCAGGCTGTGGAGGATTCCGCTGCACTTATTGAACCTGTTGTAAAGCGAAAATACGGCG
>ENA-ORPK01002628-ORPK01002628.1-human-gut-metagenome-genome-assembly--contig:-NODE-2628-length-12106-cov-2.876774_pt1 | contig 12106 bp, 10 predicted proteins | sample MGYA00242139_ERZ509068 | MGnify/ENA primary metagenome ERZ509068 (study PRJEB26280, sample SAMEA2338687) | human gut metagenome | biome: human gut; feature: human-associated habitat; material: faeces... | reverse complement strand
CCGACATGGTTACCTGTACGCAAGAGCTGTGCTTGCAGGGCAAGAAGGTGAAGCTCGACAACTTGGGCATTTTCTACGTTGCGTTAGAATCGCGCCCCGCCGACTCGGTAAAAGAGTTTAACGTGAAAGAACACATACAGGCCGTGCACATACGCTTCTTGCCCAGCGGAGAAAGTGCTACCAAGGTGTATGAAGGGCAAGCGTTGCTGCGCGAGAAAGACGAACATGAACGTGGGCTGGCGTAAGCTGTCAGCTGTCTTTATTGTTGACGAGTAGATAAGTTGACTCGTCCGCTCGGCTCTGCTGCTTGCTTCAGCAAGAGCTTGTAAAATATTAACCTTAATAAAATAGAAAGGAGGAACGCTAAGCTATGAAACGTGACACTTGGAAAACAGTGCTTCAGGTGCTTATCAGCATCTTGACAGCGGTGGCCACTACGCTGGGCATTACATCGTGCATGTAAGCAACGGGCATCGCCGCTGCTAATGCATAATGCATAAGGGCTGCGGCAAGGCAAACATAGTAGAACAGGGCTTCCGTGCCCTGTTCTACAGCAACCCCAAAAAATTATTTTAACCCTATACTGGTTGGGTGCTGGAGGACGGGGCACGGAGACCACCGTCCTACTAATTTTTCCCTTTTCTCTTAAAACGCCAAGCTATAGGATTTTTCACTTTTCACTTTTCATTTTTCCCTTTCATTGTCATCTTGTCATCTTGTCATTAAGAATTATGAATTAACAAGACGACGAAGCGTTTAAGTATCTTTAACAACATATTTTGTCCCCAAAACCTCACTTATATAAAATATTTTTTGTACCTTTGCAAGGTTTTAGGATAATTTCCCAACAATTTAGTTAACAAGTAGACGGGTGACAAGTAAACAAGGAGGTTTGCCTTCATCATCTTGAGCAATGCTGGAGGAGAACAAATGCAATCTTATCATCTCGGCCTATGGGTTTACTATAGCATGCGAAAGACATGCGAGACTTTGAATAAAACACATTGAAAACCAAGCAGATAGAAAGAATAAGGTATTAAAGATGAGACAATTAAAAATTCAGAAGAGTATTACGAACCGTTCGAGTGAAGCATTAGATAAATATCTTGTGGAAATCGGACGTGCACCGCTTATCTCCATTGACGAGGAAATAGAACTGGCACAAAAAATCAAGAAGGGTGGCCCTGAGGGTGAACGTGCTAAGGACAAGCTCGTCACTGCCAACTTGCGTTTCGTGGTGTCGGTAGCCAAACAGTACCAGCACCAAGGTCTCACCTTGACCGACCTTATCGACGAAGGCAACATAGGTTTGATAAAGGCTGCGCAGAAGTTTGACGAGACACGCGGCTTTAAGTTTATATCATATGCCGTATGGTGGATACGTCAGAGCATCTTACAGGCCATTGCTGAGCAGAGCCGCATTGTGCGCTTGCCCCTGAACCAGGTGGGCTCGCTGAACAAGATTAATCATGAGATTAACAAGTTTGAGCAAGAAAACCAGCGCCACCCCTCGGTATCAGAGCTGGCCGATGCTACCAAGATTGACGAAGAAAAGATAGGCCAAAGCTTGATGGCCGATGGCCACCACGTGAGCATTGATGCCCCCTTCCAGGATGGCGAAGACAACTGTATGCTCGACGTGATGCCCAGCGGTGAAGACACGCGCACCGACAAACAGGTTGACCACGAGTCGATGGCTCTTGAGCTGAACTCGGTGCTGAACAAGGTGCTGAAAGACCGCGAGATTACCATCATTCGCGAGTGCTTCGGCATAGGCTGCCACGAGAAGGGCTTGGAAGAGATTGGCGACCAGCTGGGGCTTACTCGCGAGCGTGTGCGCCAAATCAGAGAGAAGAGCATCGCTAAGCTGCGCGACAGCGGCAACGCAAAGATATTGATGAAATATTTGGGATAAGTAGAGCGGGCGCTCTACATTGCTCCCTCCCACTCTTCTTCACTATGAAAAAGAATTGAACATGATAAAGGCTACGTTGTCAAGAAACTACTTCTGGCTACGTAGCCTTTTATCTTATTCTTCATACTTGAGTTATTTAATACTAAAGAAGACAGGTTTTCAATATTTTATTGTAACTTTGCACATAAGTTTTTTTCATCACGATTATATAACACTATAGAGAAATATATTTACAATGAAAGTGCTGTTATTGGGAAGCGGAGGCCGTGAGCACGCCTTGGCTTGGAAAATCGCTCAGAGCGAGAAAGTAGAAAAACTGTTTATTGCCCCTGGCAACGCAGGCACCGCCGCCTGTGGCGAGAACGTAGCCATTAAGGCCGACGACTTTGAAGCCTTGAAGCAATTCACGGTTGAAAAGGGCATCAACATGGTGGTAGTGGGCCCTGAAGACCCGCTGGTAAAGGGCATCTACGACGACTTTAAGAACGATGCGCGCACAGCAAACATTCCTGTCATTGGCCCCTCAAAGCAGGGCGCAGTGCTGGAGGGCTCGAAAGACTTTGCCAAGAGCTTTATGCAGCGCCACAACATTCCTACCGCACGCTACCACACTTTCACTGGCGAAACGCTGAACGAGGGATTGGCCTTTCTTGAAACATTGAAAGCCCCCTACGTGCTGAAGGCCGACGGCCTGTGTGCTGGCAAGGGCGTTCTTATTTTGCCCACACTGGAAGAGGCTAAGAAGGAGCTGAAAGAGATGCTGGGCGGCATGTTTGGCAATGCATCGGCCAGCGTGGTGATAGAAGAGTTTTTGAGCGGCATCGAGTGCTCGGTATTTGTGCTTACCGATGGCAAGCACTACCAAATATTGCCTGAAGCCAAAGACTATAAGCGCATAGGCGAGCACGACACGGGCCTGAACACAGGCGGCATGGGCAGCGTGAGCCCTGTGCCCTTTGCCACGAAAGAGTGGATGCAGAAGGTTGACGACCGCATTATTCGCCCCACGGTTGAGGGGCTGGCTGCCGAGGGTATCGACTATAAGGGCTTTATCTTCTTCGGCCTTATCAATGTTGAGGGCGAGCCCATGGTGATTGAGTATAACTGCCGTATGGGCGACCCTGAAACCGAGACGGTAATGTTGCGCCTCGACACCGACATCATCGATCTGTTTGAAGCGGTGGCCAACGGCACCCTTGACCAGTGCCCCGCAACCTTCGACCCTCGCGCTGCCGTATGTGTAATGCTGGTGAGCGGTGGCTATCCGCAAAGCTATAAGAAGGGCTACCCCATCACGGGTCTTGACAAGGTTGAGGGCTCGATAGTGTTTCATGCCGGCACTGCGCTGACCGATGGCCAGGTGGTAACCAATGGCGGCCGCGTTATTGCTGTAAGCTCGTATGGAAAGAACAAGGAAGAGGCGCTCGGCAAGTCGTTTAAAGAAGCACAGAAGATTAAGTTTACCGACAAATACTTCCGCCGAGATATTGGTTTCGATTTAGAAGATTAATCAGCTGACGACAAGTATACATACGGGTTAACAAGTAAGCACACTGCACCCGCAAAGCAAGTGGCCCGTTCGCTCGGCTTGCCGCTTGCCTGAGCAAAAATCTTGTCAACGAACAAAAGATCCATGTCAGTAAAACGAATTCAAAACAAGATAGCCGACAGCCGCTTGGCGCTGCCCGTAACAGCCATATATGCCGTACTGGTATGCTTGATAAGCGGCTTTATCACACAGCACCTGTGGGCACAGTTTGCCATTCTTATTGTGTCGACCTATATGATGCTGGAGCTAAACAACACCAATGCCTTGATACGCATATACAGTCGCATGGTGTCGTGTTCTTTCATTGCGTTTGTGGTGATGGCAAAGTTCTTGCTCGTGTCGTTGCCATGTGGCATAGTGCAACTGTTCTTTATAGCATTTTTCCTGTTCTTCTTCAAGGCTTATCAAGACAAACGAGCTACAGGAACCGTGTTTTATGCTTTTGCAATGTTGGGAATAGCCAGCACACAGTTTGTTCAGATACTTTATTTCCTTCCCATTGCTCTTGTGCTTCTTTTTACAAACATCTTGGCTGGCACAGCACGCACCTTGTGTGCAGCATTGATGGGCGTGCTTACGCCTTATTGGTTTGTAGGAGGCTATTGTGTATATGCAGACAAGTTGGATGCTCTTGTTGGTCATGTGCAAGGTCTTTGGACCTTTGCTCCTATAGCAGACATAAACGGGCTTGACCTTCACCAGATTGTAACGTTTGTGCTTTTGGCCTTTGTCTCAGTTGTCGGCATGGTTCATTTTCACCGTAATAGTTACAAAGACAAGATACGCACGCGCATGCTCTTTGAGACGTTCACCACGTTCAACCTTATTATAATGGTGTTTATGGTGTTGCAGCCGCAACATTTCAATTCTCTGTTAGGCATGCTCATTGTTTGTACAGCACCCCAGACGGGACATTTTATATCACTCACCAACACCAAATTAACGAATGCCACGTTTGTGGTGCTTCTGTTCGTGGTCATGGCCATAACGGTCTTTAATATATGGATTCAGTAATACCTTTCCTCATCCAATGGGGCTATTGGGGTATGCTTGTTGCCGCCTTCCTTGCCGGCAGCTTTTTCCCCTTTAGTAGCGAAGCTGTTATGCTTGCCTTGCTTGCTGCCGGTCTCGATCCGTGGCAACTCGTGGTTTATGGCACTATAGGCAATGTCCTTGGCTCAATGTTCAATTATGGTGTTGGCCACCTTGGTCTTCTTGACTGGATTGAACGCTATTTTCATGTGAAGAAAGAAAGTCTTGACAAGGCAGAACGTTTCATGAACGGTCGTGGCGCATGGATGGGCTTTTTCGCGTTCTTGCCATTGCTTGGTAGCGCAATAACAATAATGTTAGGTCTCATGCGTGCCAACAAGTTTATCTCTATTGTCAGTATAACCATAGGCAAGTTTTTGCGTTACATTGTTTTGGTGTATGGGGTGAAGCTTATCTTCTGATGTGGATGCATATCGGTATATTTTATATACAGATGAGCCAACGCAATATAGATGGGCAAACGCAATATAGATAAGCAGATATAACGGTTTCTGTATTAATAATTTTGAAAAATGAAAACAACAACTTTTCTATCTCTTCTTGTATCTGTTGTGCTTATGTCATGTGTCGGTAAACCGGTGCAAGACGAGCGTGTGGTAACAGTCACCATAGAGCCTCTTCGCTATTTCACAGAACAGATTGCAGGTGACAAGTTTAAGGTCGTGACGATGGTTCCAAAGGGCGGTAACCCTGAAACATATGAGCCGTCAACCAAACAGATGATGGATCTTTCGGTCAGCGACCTATATATAAAGGTAGGAAATATCGGTTTTGAGCGTACATGGATGCAGAAATTGGAGGCCAATGCCCCGCACTCTATTATCGTCGACTCGTCAGAAGGCGTCACACCGTTACGCACACCACATGGCGATGTCGATCCTCACACATGGATGAGTGTTGTAAACGCACGCATTATAGCAAGAAATATATGTCAGGCTCTTGTGCAGATCGACTCAAAGGACAGTATCTGTTTTCAGGCAAACCTTAAGCAGCTTCTTCAACAGATTGACGATGTTGATGCGTCTATACGCAAAACGCTCACGGAGAGCAAGACACGCTCGTTTCTGATCTATCACCCTGTGCTCACTTATTTTGCACACGATTACAATCTCAATCAGATCGCTATGGAGGAGGAAGGACGTGAACCGAGTGCATCGCAATTGAAAAATGTTATTATGGATGCACGCAATAAGGGAGTGAAAACCTTTTTCGTGCAAAACGAGTTTGCTAACCGTAACATTGACATTGTGGCAGAAGAAACTCAAACAACCAAAACGGTAATCAATCCATTGGGTTACAACTGGAATGAGGAGATGTTGAAGGTGGCGAAGAGTTTGCGCTAATGCCTGTTTGGAACATTCTTTTTACTGTTGTGTAATATGTAAATGGTTAATACGGATAAAACAATTCTTTTACGCCTCTCCGATATCAGCACATCTTATGACGGCAAGACCGTGTATAGCGGTGTCACGCTTGATGTTCATGCCCACGATTTTATTGGTATCGTAGGTCCCAATGGTGGTGGCAAAACGACGTTGGTTAAGGTCATGCTGGGTTTGAAGGAGGTCGATAACGGCAAGGTAGAACGCTACCGTAATGGAGTTGTTGACCCTTCTGTCACAATAGGTTATCTGCCACAATATAACCATATTGACCGCATGTTCCCTATCTCTGTTCGTGACGTGGTGCTCACAGGGCTTGGTTCACAGAAACGACTGTTTGCCCATTTCACTTCTAAGCATGAGACACAGGTCGATGACGCATTGCAACGTCTTGATCTTATGTCGCTTGCCGACCGTCACATAGCGGCTCTGAGTGGTGGTCAGCTACAGCGCGTGTTGTTGGCTCGTGCCATTGTTTCGAAACCCGACATCCTTATCCTTGATGAGCCCAACACCTATATGGACCGCCATTTTCAGAACGACATGTACCAGTTGTTGCATGACCTTAACAACGATTGCGCTATTGCCATCGTCAGTCATGATCTTGACGCTGTGACGAAGCATGCCAAGAGGGTGCTGAGGGTTGATCATAGCGTTGTGGAGATGTAGATGTGTATAGGTTTGGTTATGACAGGTTCTGTAACCTTATCTTAATATTTTTGAAATTGTTTTGTTTTCTTCATGTCGTACTTTTGCAGACGATAATAAATGATCGATATGAAAGAAATCAAAAAAGTGATTGTAAACATCCTTAAGAAACGTAAGGAGCGTGGTGACAAGTTTGAAAATCAGGTTCTGGCTCTCGCCATCAAACAGATGGATGGTGCCCGCGATGATGGATGGGGCGTATTCTATTCAAAGAATGGCAAGCGGCTCGTCATGGCAAAGAAAACTATAGAAGGCGCTTATGCTGTGAAGGATGACACACAGGAGATTGGCGACAACGCTTTTTGGGGTTGTGCCTTTTTAAAGTCTCTTGCTGTGCCTGCATCGGTTACAAAGATTGGCGATGAGGCATTTGCCCATTGTATATCTCTTGAGTCGGTATGCATTCCATTATCTGTAGAGAAGATGGGCAAAAACCCGTTTGTTGATCTTGACAGCAAAGTGGTTCACAACCAGTCGGAGGCCTTTACTATAGAAAGTAAAAATCTGTATGACGTCGATCGCACACGACTGATCTCTTGTCTCACCGATGCTTCAATGATAATCGTACCCAAAACTGTCCGAACCATTGGTAGTCTTGCTTTCAATCGTCGTGCACGTCTTAAGAAAGTGCAGCTTCCTGACGGGCTTGAGCGTATAGGCAGCGATGCCTTTTCCGATTGCGATGCGTTGGAAGAGGTCATCATTCCTGCTTCTGTAACAACCATTGATCCCTATGCTTTTGCCAGCTGTGACAATCTTAGAAAAATTACTTTCCTTGGTGAGGTAAAACATTTAGCCCGTACCTCTTTCTCTGATTGTGATAATCTTCTTTCCGTTCTTGTGCCTGAGGGTAAGGAAAAATATTATCGCAAGCAGTTACACATCACTTCAGAAAGCGACACTCTGGTGCTTGGTAACAATTATAAGCCTGAGGCTGATGAAAAAGCAAAGCCTGAGGCTGATGAAAAAGCAAAGCCCGAGGATGTAGATAAAGCAACCCCCAAGGCTGATGACAAGACAAAACCGTCTGTAAGTGAAAAGAAAAAGTCGGAGGCTAAAGTAGAAAAATCGAGAAAACAAAAAGACAACGCATGAAAACTAAACCTACAACATACATAGAGCGCGATGTAAGTTGGATGTATTTCAATCACCGCATATTACAAGAAGCAGAGAAACAGCAGGTCCCCTTGCTTGAACGTTTGTCTTTTCTCGGCATCTATAGCAACAACCTTGATGAGTTTTTCCGTGTGCGTGTGGCTTCTCTTAACCGTCTTGCCGACAACGACAACATCTCAGAGAAGAACCGTAAGACCATCAAACGCACACTCAAGACCATCAATCGTCTTAACGAAAGCTATTCGGCCGAGTATTCCAAGGCGATACGCAATGTGTTTGACGAGCTTGAACAACATCATGTGCGTCTGATAAATGAGACCCAACTGGCAGACGGGCAGAAGGAGTTTCTTAAGCGGTTCTATTATGACCGCCTTAACGGCTCTACCAATCCCATTTGGCTTTCTGCCATTGATGACCTTAACACGCTTGAGGACAACCGCATTTATCTTGTTGTCAAGAAGAAACATGTCGATGGCGACCACAAGGTTAAATATGCTGTCATAAAAGTGCCCGACCGTGTGTTTGGACGTTTCATAAAGGTTCCGTCTTCTGATGGCTTCGACAATATAATGTATCTTGACGATGTTGTGCGTTTCTGCTTGCCGTTAATCTTCATTGGCACCAAGCTGTCTACTTATGAGGCTTACTCGTTTAAGTTTACTAAGGATGCCGAAATGGAGATGGACAACGATGCCGACTATGGTGCTATGGAGAAGATCGCACAAGGCGTGAATTCAAGAAAGCGTGGCGAGCCTATACGCGTGATCTATGACAAGGAGATGCCGCGAGAAATGCAAAAGCGTGTGTTTGAGCGCCTTAACGTAAGAGAGCTTGACACGTCGCTTGCAGGAGGACGTTACCAGAACCACCGCGACTTGATGTCGTTTCCCGATTGTGGACATGCCGAACTGAAATATGAGAAATGGCAGCCTGTCATGAAGCCCGAATTTCTCTCAGACACATCGGTTTTCGACTCTATCCGCCGTCAGGACCGGTTCATACATGTGCCTTATCACTCGTTTGATGCCTATATCCGTCTTCTGCGTGAGGCAGCCCTGCGCCCAAGCGTGAAGGAGATAAAGACAACGCTCTATCGCCTGGCCAAAGACTCGAAGGTGGTGAAAGCGCTTATCTGTGCTGCCCGCAACGGCAAAAAGGTTACGGCCGTGGTGGAACTGATGGCCCGTTTCGACGAGGAGAGCAACATTAAATGGAGCAAACGCATGCAGGAAGAAGGCGTGAACGTGATCTTTGGTGTTGAAGGATTGAAGATACACTCTAAGCTCCTTTATATAAAGACCACAAAGGGCGACATTGCTTGTGTCGGTACTGGCAATTTTCATGAGGGCAACGCCCGCGTCTATACCGACTATCTCATGATGACCGCACGCCAAGGCATCGTGTCAGAGGTGGCCAAGGTGTTCGATTTCATTGACAGACCATTCTCGCCCATGCGTTTCAAGGAGCTGTTGGTGTCGCCCAACTCAATGAAGTCGCGTATCATACGCCTGTTTGACAACGAGATAAAAAACGCACATGAAGGCAAGCCTGCATGGGTTAAGATAAAGATAAACCACATCACGGATCAGGACATCGTGAACAAGATGTATGCAGCATCAAAAGCTGGTGTGCGCATTGATGCCCTTGTGCGTGGCAACTGCTCCCTTGTGCCTGGTGTTGAGGGTGTTAGCGAAAACATAAGAATCGTAGGCATCATAGACCGTTACCTTGAGCATTCGCGCATTCTGGTGTTCTGCAATAATGACCGTCCGCGCTATTTCATTGGCTCTGCCGACTGGATGCCGCGTAATCTTGTAAACAGAATAGAGGTTATGACGCCCGTTTATGATGAAGATATGAAGCGTGACCTTATGCGCACCCTCGATTATGGATTGCGCGACACCGTCAATGGACGCATTGTTGACGGCCTGGGCACCAACGAGATACAACCCGTGAAAGACGGTGAGGTTCCTTTCCGCTCACAAGAACAGTTGCATATTGCTTATTCACAACAAAACGACAATAAATAATGAATATTGCTGCTATAGATATAGGCTCTAACGGAGCACGACTGCTGATAAAAAGTTTTGATGACAATGCCCCCGCTTCGTCACGCATACGCAAGCTCCTTTTCGTCCGCATACCTTTACGCTTGGGTCAGGATGTGTTCACGCTTGGCAAGGTGTCGAAGGAACGCCAACACATGATGATGCACATGATGAAGGCGTTCCGGCAGTTTATGCTTTTATATAAGGTGGAACATTTTCGTGCCTGTGCCACATCGGCCATGCGTGATGCTGACAATGGCAAGAAAGTGATGTGTCGTATAGAGAAAGAAACAGGTATACGCCTTGAAATCATTCCTGGAGCCGAAGAGGCTCAGTTGCTGTGTAACAACCTTGTCAAGAACACAGATAGTGGAGTGGGCAACTTCGCTTATGTCGATGTTGGCGGTGGCTCAACAGAAATATCCCTCTTACATGACGGCGTGTTGGCAGAGAGCCATTCGTTCAACATAGGAACCTTGCGCCTGCTTGCTGGAGCTGTTACGCAGGAAGAACGCAACGCCATGTGTAGTGTGCTTGAAAACTACGCCCGCGAGTTTCCCGGTACCAAGATAATTGGTTCTGGCGGCAACATAAACCGATTGTTTAAGCTCGCAAAAGTTAAGGGCGACTCTCGCGAGTTGCCTGTTGAGCGCATTCGCGAACTGCATGACATCCTTGCACCATTGTCATTGGAGGAGCGCAAACTGAAGTTTAAACTCAAAGACGATCGTGCCGATGTCATTGTTCCTGCGGCTGAGATCTTTATGACCGTTGCCAGCACTCTCGATTGTGACAGCATTATTGTGCCTAACATCTCACTTGCCGATTCAATTGTGGACGGCATTTATAAAGAACAGAAGAAAGGTAAACCGTAAAAATAACCATGTCACTTGATAACCGTAAGTGTGGTATTTACGAGCCGTAAGTGTGGCAGTTACGAACCTTAAGTGTGGTAGTTATAATTGTGCTGATTTACTTTGACTGTTTGAACGCATTCTTTTATGTCAAGAATAAACAAAAGACGATTGTCAGACATTGCGACAATTGGTTTTTCCGTTTATTCTTGACATTTTCTTTACCCTTTATATTATTGCGCAAGGTTCTTGCCTAAAAATGATTAATTTTTTTTGCATTGTCTTCTAAAAGGGTTAACTTTGCGGATTGTTACGAATACAAACACATTTATTATTATATTTTTTTAGTTAAATGAAACAGTTCAAGTTAGTGGACAATGTCCTCGGATGGATCACCTTCCTTGTGGCAGCCTTCGTTTATTGCTCTACCATAGAGCCGACGGCGAGCTTTTGGGACTGTCCAGAATTTATCACTACTGGTTATAAACTTGAGGTAGGTCACCCGCCAGGCGCACCTTTCTTCATGCTCACCGCAAATCTGTTCTCACATTTTGCAAGTGATCCCTCGCAGGTGGCAAAGATGGTGAACATGATGAGTGCGTTGCTCAGCGCAACGACAATCTTGTTCCTCTTCTGGAGTATCACACACCTCACCCGCAGGTTGATAATGAAAGATTGGTCGTGCCTCACTACCCCTAAGCTTATCGCTATCGAGGCATCAGGTCTTGTGGGCGCTCTCATCTATACGTTTAGCGACACGTTCTGGTTCTCTGCCGTAGAGGGAGAGGTATATGCTTATTCGTCTGCTTTTACAGCCATCGTGTTTTGGCTTATCCTCAAGTGGGAAGACAAAGCCGATGAAGCACATTCAGACCGCTGGCTGGTCCTCATTGCTTATATGACCGGACTGTCTATCGGCGTTCACCTGCTTAACCTGTTGTGCATTCCAGCCATTGTGCTTGTCTACTGCTACCGCCGCTTCCCGAACATAGAACTTAAGGGCTCGCTTATAGCTCTTATTGTTTCCTTCGTTATCGTGGCAGCTGTGCTTTACGGTGTGGTTCCAGGCATCATAACCGTTGGCGGTTGGTTCGAGCTGTTCTTTGTCAACACCTTGGGCTGTCCGTTCAACACAGGCGAGGTCGTTTACATCTTCCTCCTTGTGGCAACAGTTATCTGGGCTATCTATGAGACATATACCGACCGTAGCCTAAAGCGCCAGAACCTTGCTTTCGTCCTGTCTGTAGGCATGCTTGGCATCCCGTTCTATGGCTTCGGCTGGTCAGCTGTTGTCATTGGCGTCGTGGTGTTGGTGGCCCTATGGTTCGTCTTGGGTTACCGCAAGCGTGTGGAGAAGAAGCTTGTGCCTGTTATCACAGCACGCGTCAAGAACACAGCCCTGCTTTGCATGCTGATGCTCATGATCGGCTATTCAAGCTACGCTGTCATCGTCATTCGTTCTACAGCCAACCCTCCAATGG
>ENA-ORPK01002618-ORPK01002618.1-human-gut-metagenome-genome-assembly--contig:-NODE-2618-length-12130-cov-2.770435_pt1 | contig 12130 bp, 10 predicted proteins | sample MGYA00242139_ERZ509068 | MGnify/ENA primary metagenome ERZ509068 (study PRJEB26280, sample SAMEA2338687) | human gut metagenome | biome: human gut; feature: human-associated habitat; material: faeces... | reverse complement strand
TTCCAAGTCGTTCAAACCGAGTGATTTCAAATAGTTTACAGCAAGCAAAATTGCTTCAGCATCAGCGGTTGGTTCTTTTATTCCAAACATTTCAACCCCAACTTGATGGAATTGTCTTTGTCTGCCGGCTTGAGGTCGTTCATATCTGAACATAGGACCTTTGTACCAAAGTTTTACCGGTGCTGATAGGCGAGACATACCGTTTTCTATAAACGAACGAACTACACCTGCCGTATTTTCTGGTCTTAGTGTCAAAGAACGATCACTTTTTTCGAAAGTATACATTTCTTTGTTTACGATGTCTGTTGTATCTCCAACTCCTCGAGCAAAAAGTTCTGTTGCTTCAAAAATTGGAGTTCTAATTTCTTTATATCCGTAACGGGTAAATATTTCTAACGCATTTTTCTCAAGTTTGTGCCATTGTTCAATTTCTTGAGGTAAAATATCTTTTGTTCCTTTTTGTACTTTAATTATCTTAGCCATAAAGCTATTATATAAATTAGCGGTGTAATTGTCAACCATTACACCGCTAATTGCTAAATTTAACTATTCTAGTTTTTTATTAACTAAATTGCAATTATCTTATAAATCAAGAAATATATAATTGATGAAATAATCATACATGCTGGAATTGTTACAACCCAAGCGATTACAATGTTTCCAACTATCCTCCATTTTACAGCATGTGCATGAAAAGTTGAGCCTACCCCCATAATCGCCGTTGAAATTACGTGAGTCGTACTCAACGGAATTCCAAAGTGTGATGCTGTTAAAATCAAACCTGCAGCTGATGTTTCTGCTGCAAAACCGTGGATTGGTTTAAGCTTGATGATTTTATGCCCCATTGTTTTGATAATTTTCCAACCGCCATTCATTGTACCTGCAGCCATAGTTAGCGCACAAGCAATGATTACGTATAGTGGAATTTCAAACCCTCCATTGGGGTCAGGATTAAGAACTCCGCTAGCAAGTAGTGCCAAAGTAATTATACCCATTGTTTTTTGAGCGTCATTTGAACCATGGCTTAGTGCCATCATTCCGGCTGATAACAATTGTAATTTTCTAAACTGTTTATTTACAGTGTTTGGAGTTTCTCTAAGAATAATTACAATCCATGCAATTAAAAGCATTAGGGTAAATCCAACGCAAAATCCTAACATTGGAGATGTAAACATCGGAATTATAACCTTGTCCATCAATGTGTGAAAATGAACAACACTTGTTCCGGCTTTTACAATTGCAGCCCCCAAAAGTCCTCCGATTAGTGCGTGAGAGGAGCTAGATGGAAGTCCCAACCACCAAGTGAATAAGTTCCAAATAACGGCAGCAAGCAAAGCACAAAAGATTACTGTCAACGTAATCATGTCGGCATTTACAATTCCTGCCCCGATTGTTTTTGCAACGTGCGTACCGGTTAAAGCTCCGATAAATTCAAGACTTGCACCGAATAACACAGCTTGTTTTGGTGATAAAACTTTTGTGGATACAACCGTTGCAATAGCGTTTGCACAATCGTGAAACCCATTTATGAATTCAAATGCAAGTGCAACTGCAATTACAGCTATTAATATTAAAATTGTTATCATTGATTTTTATTTTTATCCTTAATTCTTTTTATTTTGATTTGTATTGCTAGTCGTTAACCTGAGCAACTAGCGTAAAATCATTTCAAAACATTTCTATGACTGTTTCAAAACCACGTTCAAAATAGTGTCTGTAACGTAGAAACAAGCATCAAAAGCATTTTCGATTTCTTTATACATATCTCTAAGTTTAATAACTTCAAGAGCTTCATATCTGCCTGAGAAAAGATTTCCCATTGCACGACGATGAATTTCATCCCCGTGAGCTTCTATTTCTTTCATTTCGATATTTAATTTTGTGATTTTTTCTACATCAGAAACTTTTTTGAATAATTTTACGATTTCTGCAAGTTTGTCGGTTGCTTGAACCAAAGTTAAAGCCTGTTCTTTCATTTCGTCAGTGTAGTTATTTAATCTGTACACTTCCAAATTCAAGCAGGCTTTTACGATTTTTTTAGTAATTTTATTTAATTGTACGGCGATTGTTTGAATATCTTCTCGCTCAATCGGCGTGATAAAACTTTTGTTTAACTGTTTCAAAACAGCTTTGTATGAAAGTTTCCCTTTCTTTTTATATTTAAGAGCTTTTTCTTTGTACTCGTCAGTTAATTTGTCATGCATAATTTTGTCATAAAGTCTTGCTGTTTTTTGGCAAATTTCCGCACTATCTTGAAAATATGTGAAGAACATTTTGTCTTCCGGCGGCATAATATATGACATTAAGTTGAATTTTGGCATATTTACCTTCCTTTGTTAATAATGTGTTTTAATACACATGCCAAGCATACTTTAAACAAAGATGTTTGAAAATAGTATCGTAACAATTTGTAATTTTATGCTTTTGACTTAGCAAAGATTACTGTCCTTCTGAAAAGACAGAAAATCTAGCGTTCAGAACAGATTTTCATCTTATTCAGAATCTATCAATGTTGATTTTTTATTATAATTTTTTGTTTAATATTGGCGGGATGGGTATCTCGCCCTACCGTAACTTTTTAAAACTTTGCAATGATTTGTTTGTTATAATTCTCGTCAGAACACGGTTTTAGCAGGTTATTGTGCCTTTCTTCATTGAATACAATTTTTCCTTCTACGTGTACGAATTTTTCAGAATTTCTCAAAAAAGCCTCGTAGGCGGTATCCAAATGCCCTATATCCAATGCTCGGTATCCGTTATTTGTCAAATCTTCTGCCAAAACAGTTGCGGTTGGTCCAAGTGCCATTATAAATAAAGCATTTTTGTCTTGTTTTAAACACTCCGCAAGAATTTCTTTGTATTTTGAAAATGCATCCTTAATTGGGCAAAGTATACGTTTTACAGATTTTGCATTATTTAACAAGTCATTCCCAACGCCAAGACGACTTCCTGCGCCTTCCACAATGATTATATCTTTATTATCCCAAATTGATTTCATTTTGTTGTAATAGTCTTGTCCCTGTTCGTGATTCGTAAAAACAAGTTGGCGTGTTACATTTGTATCAATATAAGTTTTTTCAAAGTCGATGTACTTGTACAGTGTTTCTCGACAAGAACACATTACTCGGCGCATATATTCTGTTGTGCAGTATCCAAAAATATCAGCAATTCCTACTAGTATGTTTTCATTTTGGCTTCTAAGAATGTTTTTTAATCTTTCCGAAAGTTCTGGATCAAATTTTTGAAAACTGATATTTTCTCCCATTATCAATTTAAATTCGCCATCGCCGAGTCTTGCCATTGATTTATCAGAAGAAGCAACTAAATATAGAGCGTCCCAAGCATTTAATACTTTTGGAAGTTTTACGTTTTGTAGAGTTCTCGGATCCGCAAGCTCATATAAAAGATTTTCAATTTTTTCTCGATAGGATTCGTTTTTGCCTTCATTAATACGGAATTTCATTTTTAATCCGAAAATATTAAGCTCATATCTGCCTGTTGATGCAGTTCTCTTCAAATAAAACATTCTTAATTCTCCTTATGATGGTTTTATTCTCGTATAAAAATCTGCTTTCGGCAATACAAAGTTATAAATTGTAATAATTTGCTTAATAATTTAGACATGCTTCAAAACTTATAGTTTAATAGATGTATGGTAGATGAAATTAATAAAAAAGTTATAGATATATTCTCTAAGCATAATAATAAATTAAAACCTGAAACAGAAGAGAAGGTTAAATTCTACGCAGGATTTAATTATGTAAGAATTGATAAAGATCATAATGGAAATAAGTTTAATCCAGAACATTTGTTAAAATATGCGCAAGGATGCCATTATATTGTGCGTGTGATGCGTGAATATAAGGGCGAAACTGTTCTGTATAATTATGATGTGCCAAATTCAGACCTGTTCAAGTTTATAGAATCTTTTCAAGAAAATACTTTAGATGGTACGATTATAGAGATTGATAAGTATTTCCCGGATACTTCTGCTTAGCTTATATAAATATTTCTTCATCTGCAATGGATTGTGAGGGAAATTTTGAACTGTTTTTTTAGAGAAAATCATGAGGCATTACATAATTGCGTAAAACCATACCAGTACGTGGGTGGGGAGTATTTGTCGTATAACAAAAATTTTGATGATGCAAAAGTTAAGTTTGCGTTTGTTTTTCCGGACAAGTACGAAATCGGGATTAGTAATCTTGGGGTTCGAGTTTTATATGATATTGTAAACAAGCATGATGGCTGGTTCGCGGATAGAGCTTATGCTCCGGAAGCTGATTTCAAGCCTAAAATGCTTTATGGTGTTGAAAGCAAAAGATATTTGAAAGATTTTGATGCGGTTGGTTTTTCTCTTCAATATGAACTTGCGTATCCGACAGTTTTGAAAATGCTTGAAATGTCAGGAATCCCATATCGCAACGATATGAGAGGCGATGACGATCCGATTGTTATGGCAGGCGGGCCTTGTGCGTTTAATCCTTTGCCGATGGCTGATTTTATTGACGTTTTTATGATTGGTGATGGCGAAGATACGCTTAGAGAAGTTTGTGAAATTTTAGAAAAAACTAAGGGAATGCCAAGAGCAGATAGAATTAAGGCTTTGGTTTCTCCGGAAGCCGGTCGTTGGTCGGCATCTATTGGCGGGAAGGTCAATAAACGAATTGCGCAATTAACTTATGATACAGCTTTGAAATCGTATCCGATACCGTTTTCGACTTCTGTTCAGGATCGGGCGGTTGTAGAAATCCGTCGTGGTTGCGGTAGAATGTGCCGTTTTTGCCAACCGGGGCATGTGACTTTGCCGATTAGAGAAAGATCGGCAGAGGATATTATTAAGATTGCAAAAGAGTTGGTGAAAAACACCGGATATGATGAGTATTCTTTGCTTTCGTTATCTTCAAACGATTACAAAAATATTAATGAGGTTATAAAAGAACTTGCGGTTGATTTTAACGACAAAAAAATCTCCGTATCTCTTCCGAGTCAACGTATTGACGGTTTTAATCTTGAACTTGCAAATCTTGTCCAAAGTGTTCGAAAATCAACAATGACACTTGCGCCGGAAGCCGGTAGTCAGCGACTCCGCAATGTTATAAAGAAAAATATTACGGAAGAGATGATTTTGAATGCTGTTTTAACTCTTTACGAAAACGGCTGGTCGAGGGTGAAATTCTACTTTATTTGCGGACTTCCGACAGAAACGCTGGAAGATATGGACGAGATGGCAGAACTTTTGAACCGAATTAAGTACCGTGCAAGACTTTTGAAGCGTGAAAAAGGTTTAAATCATGGGCTAGATATAACTTGTACATTGTCAATCTTTGTGCCGAAGCCGTTTACTCCGTTTCAGTGGTGCGGACAGATGGATTTGAAAGAGGTTTCAGAACATATCAGACATTTGAAAGAAAAAACTAAGCACATAAAAGGTTTGAAAATCAATTATCACGAGGACGTAATCTCGCAAATTGAGGCGGTTTTGACTCGTGGTGACAAGTCACTTTGCAAGTATATTGAGACTCTTTATAAAAAAGGTTGTTATCTTGATGCTTGGGGAGAGTATTTCAAGGAAGATATCTGGCATGAAACGGCGAAAGAGTTAGGTTTTGATTTAGCTGAACTTGCAAAACATCAGTTTTCAACAGATGAAGAGCTTCCTTGGGATTTCATTAATACCGGAATTGATAAGAGTTGGCTGGTTAATGAATATAATCTTGCCGTAAATTCTTCTATCGCCCATTCGGGGAGAGGAACTGAGGAAGAGGGGAAAAACATCGTTCCTACTTGCGAAAAACAGTGTGTAAACTGCGGAGTTTGCCCGAATTTAAAGACGCATAAGGTTATGGCAAAGCCTTTCAAGGCTTGTGAAAAAGCTCAGAATATGAAAATCGAACACAAAGATCCGACAACTGTAAACGGTTATGACAGAGAGGTTTACAAATATCGAATTAAGTTGACAAAAACAGGGATTTTGAAGTATTTTTCTCACCTTGATTGGCAAAATACTTTCTTCAAGGCGCTTGCAAGGACGGATTTAGATATTGTTTATTCGCTTGGCTATAACCCGTCAATGAAGGTTTCTATGGGCGTTGCACTGCCATTGTTTGCGGAAAGTGATGGAGAACTTGTTGATGTAGAATTGTTTGACGATTTGACGGAAAACGAATTGAAAGAAAAGTTGGAAAAAGTTCTTCCGAAAGAATCAAGAATTATAAGTATTGTAAAAATCGCAAAAAATGCTCCGGCAATTGATATTACAGCACAGTGGGCAGAATATAAGGTGGATATTTTTAATAAATCACTTTACGATTTTAAAGATTTGGTATATAATACGGACAGAGTTTTATCTTCCGAAGAAATTTTTATCGAGAAGAAAAACAAAAAAGGTTTACTCAAAAAAACAGACATTAAACAGTCAATAAAATCATATAGGTTTGACGGAGAAAGTCTGTTCATAGTACTAAAAACCGGTCAATCAGCAGTGAACAAAGAAGATGGGACAGTTGAAGCAGGAATTCCCGCGTTGAGAGCAGATGTTTTGATGGATTTGATTGCATCAGGTGTAACGTTTGATATCAGGCGAACCAGATTCTTTGATAAAGATTTACAAGAATTATAAAGGATTTTTTATGGCAAACGAAAAACGTAACAACAAAAATCATCAGCAACAAAATGCTGACAAAAGAATTATTATTGCCGAACGCGACAATATTGCAGCGGTAATGGAAGGTGGAAAAGTTACTGATTTCTTTATTTCAAGAGGAGATGTAATTTTAGGAGATGTTTATTTAGCAACAGTTGACAACATTTTGCCAAGTATTGATGCGGCATTTGTTGATGTAGGTGTTGATAAGATGGGCTTTTTGCACGCACAAGATGTTATGGGCAAAGGCTCTTTGAAAGACAAACTTTCTCCAAAACAAAAATTAATCGTACAAGTTGTAAAAGAACCGACAGGACATAAAGGACCTAGAGTTACAACAGAAGTTAGCCTTCCTGGAAGATTTTTGGTATTGATGCCGAACGAACCCGGAATCAGTATCAGTAAAAAAATCGAAAACTCCAAGGAAAGAGCTCGTTTGAAATCTGTTGTAAGTTTGATTAAGCCTGTTGGAGTCGGTGTAATTATTAGAACTGAGGCAGAAGGTCAGTCAGAAGCTGATATTCAAGAAGATTTGGAAATTTTGCTTGAAAAATGGAATAATATTATAACAGCGTCTGAAACTATGACTCCTCCAAACCTTTTGTATCGTGATCAAGACTTGCTTTATAGAACAATTAGAGAAGCTTGTACGGAAGATGTTAAGGAAATCGTTGTAGATACAGCTTTTGCAATGCAAAGAGTTCAAAATATTTTGCAAAACTGGCACATGAACAAAAACGTTCAAGTTACTTTGTACAAAGGAACAGAACCTCTTCTTGTGGCAACAGATGTTCATAAAGAAATTAAGGCAGCTTTAAATATTAAAGTTAATATGCCATCGGGCGGTTACTTGTTTATCCAGCAGACAGAGGCTTTGACGGTAATTGATGTTAACAGTGGTAAATTCACAAGTTCATCAACACAAGATGAAACGATTTTAAAAACTAATATTGAAGCTGTCCATGAAATCGCTCGTCAACTTCGTTTGAGAAATATCGGCGGTATGATTATCGTTGACTTTATTGATATGATGTCAAGAGCAGATAAACTTGCTATGCTTGAAGAATTGGAAATTGCTCTTGAACCGGATAAGGCAAAACCGCAAGTTGGACAAATTTCTGATTTGGGTCTTGTTGAATTGACTCGTCACAGACAAGGTCAATCGTTGTCTGAAATCTTTACAAAAAGATGTCCGCACTGCCAAGGTACAGGCTACTTTATGAACGAATTCAACTTCGCAACTCCGACAGCAGAAGGCGAATACAGAGCAAAAGCTGCAAAAATGAAATTGCCTGTAAATAACTTTAAAAAGAACAACAAAAACAATAAAAATAACAACCAAAATCAACCAACTCCACAACAAGAGGCAGTTGAAGAACAACAAGTTCAACAAGCACCTGTTGTAGAAGTTGAAAATCCGTCAACAGTTGCAACTCAGGAAACTGAAAAACGTGAAAACAAACGTAAACGTGGCGGAAGAAAGAGCAAGTTTGAGAAAAAACAAGAAGCTCCGCAAGAAGCAACTGAACAAGTTGTAGAAACAGCGGAAACAGTTCTTAAACCGAATGAAGAAATTAAACCTGTAATTGAGCCGGAAGCAGTTGAAAAATCTGAAAAGGTTGAAGAAGCAGTAGCTTCAACAGATGAAAAAGCTCAAGCAGAGGTCCCTGTTGAACAAACAGAAAAATCTTCTGAAGAACAAGTTGAAGAAAAGCCAAAACGTACTCGTCGTCCTAATCGAGGAGCTTCTAAAACAAGAAAACCAAGAGCTAAAAAAGCCAAAGAGGCAGAAGAAGAAAAAATTGAAGAATAAAATCTTTAGTACAATAATTACATTTCTATTTTTGACAGTAAATGCGGGTTTGTGTGACCAAGCCCGCAATACTGGTATAAGCACTGCGGTAACAAAATTTGCTTTGGCTATGGGGGGTGTTGTTTTATCATCTGTAATAATCTATATTGGATTGACGCTTTATAACAAATTTTTTGTGCAAGTTCGACGACATAGTATTGAAGATGAAATATTGAGAACTCCAAAATCTACAGAAGAAGCTGTTAGATTTTTTATCCAAAAAAATAAATTAAGATAGGAGAAAAAAATGAAACGAGATGCTTTTGGGGCTATAGATTTATTAATTGGGTTAGTTTTAACGACTATAGTTTTTCTTATTGGAATGAATGCTTTTAAAGGGACTTCTTCTATAAACTTGAATGGTTCTTCTGTTGATACTAGAAGTGTAAAAGAGCAAGTTGATACGCAAGTTAATGAAATTGAAAATATGCGTCAACAAACGATAAATTATGAACAAAATTCCCAAAATGAAAATTATTAAGTTTATTTAGCTCTTCCCAAGAGCTTTCCTAATGAGTTTCTAAGTAGAGCGTTTTGTTCTTTTGTTAGTTGCCCTTTCTTAGTATTCGGATATGCATTCAACTTAATTGTTCCTTTTTCATTTATTTGGTAATCATATCCGTCTGGATCAATATTTTTGGTGTCCTCGAGGTTTTTCACTCATATTTTTTTCCCTATAAATCCCCGTATCATTTATAAAAATTTTGGGTTTTTAAAATTGCTATTGGGGCTAACAAATGTTAAGAGAAAGTTTTTCTTTTTTAAGATCTTGCTGTCTATGGATAATTTCAATCATTTCTTTAATGATTTTGTTATAAGGTGTTGGAATCCCGAATTCTTTTCCCAGTTTAATTACTGTTCCGGCAAACATTTCTACTTCAGTTTTTCTTCCAGCTTCAACATCTTGAAGCATAGATGTTTTGCCTTCTGGAATCATAGTGTGAAGATGTTCGATGGTTTCATTAATCATTGATTCTGTATTGCGAACTCCTTCTGCTTTGGCAATTGCTTGAACTTCCTTCATTACATTTATTGCAAAATCCATACATTTGTCATTTTCAAGCATCTCGCCAAAATTCATTCTTAAAATTGCTGTTGTTTGGTTTGCGGATACATTTAGCATGTATTTTAACCACAAAGAATGAATGATATCGTCCGGAATTAAATAATTTATGCCAGCTTGTTCAAAAAAATCTTGTATCCTTTCGACGTTTTCAAAATCATTAGAGTTTTCAGAACCGTAGACAATCGTGTTTACATCGTCGTGCGTGATGTTACGTCCATCTCTGATTGCACTGTGCCCGATAAAATATGAATATAAAAGCTTTTCTCTGCCGTATGTTTTTGCGATGATTTTTTCGCTCGTAACACCGTTTAGTAATGACAAAATAACAGTGTCATCATATACAAAATTTTTGATGTTTTTTATAACTTCATTCAGCCCGTCGAATTTTGTTGCAATAATGATTAAATCAGCTTTAAAGCTTGTATCATTTGGCAAAATATAATTGAAATCAAGACCCCTGCCATTAAATACGGTTGGATTTTTTTTGTACCTTTCAAGTCTTGCTTCATCGACCAATACTCTGAGATTTTGGGGAGTAAATTTTTCTATTTTATCGGCATAAATGCTCCCAACTGCACCAATACCACATACTAACACATTTTTTATTTCTTTCATTTCCCTATTGTAGCACAGCAAATAGAAAAAATTTTTATTCTTTACATATCTTTAATGGGACTTTGTTAAAAAATCTACACATATTTTTATTTCTAAGCAATCTTACGTCGAAAAATTACTTTATTAATATGTAGTGTAGTAGAAATAGATATAGTTGTGTATGGGATTGGAAATCAATCGTGCCTTTAGTGTGGGCGCATTACAACCGAATACTCGTGTCGACCGGAATCGCCATAATGCATATTTCGGAACCAAATTAAACGCCGATACTTTTCAGAGTACATCGGTTAAATATTATGTTACAGAACCTTCAATTAGAAAGGCGATTGGGGCAAATCCCAAAATTCATGCAATTGTAAAAGATTTTAATCCTGAAATGAAATTGAATATTGAAGAATTGAATGATTTACTGAAAAATCATGCGTCTGATACACAAGAAATTATTAACGGAATTGCGGACAATTTGCCGTTTTCACTGCGGAATAAAGTTGATATAAAAGCAATTGATGACGCTGCATATCTTCATGATGTTGGCAAAGTGTTAATTCCTCCTGAGGTTTTGAATAAACCGGCAAGGCTTGATGACCGAGAAACAAAAATTATGCATACGCATTCTGAGTTGAGCTACGAAATTTTGAAAAATTCTAACTTGAATGAAAAAACATTGCAGTTGATTCGTAACCATCATCAAAATGCCAAAAAAACTGGTTATCCATGGGTTGGTAAAGATTTCAATGCAGATTTAAATCTACAAATTCTTTCTACTGCTGATAAGTATTCTGCTTTGACCGAAAAAAGAATTTATAAAGAGCCGATGTCGCCAAAACAGGCATTGACAATAATTTATCAGGATGTCAAAGAGGGTAAACTGCATCCATTTGTTTTTAAAGCTCTAGTGAATTTCGCAAACAATAGGGAACCGGTAAAAACAGCTGTTTAAATTGGATTATCTTTTTACGCAACGAATGAGGAAAGAATTCTCAAATCCATAACCTCCGAGATAACCACCCCAAGAGGAAACACTGTAACCTCCAGCTGCTATTGGAATTAGCCAATATGAACCACCATAGTCAAATTCAAACAATGCTCGGTTGTATGAAATGGAAGCCCATTCTTCTAATCTTGGTAATGTGTAATCAGCGCCGAGCTCGGCACATTCAGCCATTCCATCTTTATAATTAGCAGCATTTTTTAAGTTTTTATAATAAGGGTTTGGGGCTAACGCGATGCTGGTTGTATCTGGATATAAAATTGTAACAAATCCAATATCTTTCCCGGCTTGATTTGGACCTTTAAGTCCATTCATGTCGTAAATTGCATTTACGCAGACGTAATCACTTGCATAGTTGCTAAAAAGATAACCGCTATTGGGGTTTAGTTTATCTCGAGTCCAGCAATTTGGGTTATAAAAAAGATTTACGGCATATCCATTAGCCATAACAAAACCATAACTTTTTGTTGGATTTTTCATAGTATGACCGCTTGCAATTCCTGAATTTAATTGAGAAGTTGTTCTTGGCATTGTGCGTGTTATCTTTTTGTCTGACCAAGCTTTTATTGCATTGGTTCCTGTTTCAATTCCGCAGGCTTTTAAGTTATCATTATCGCAGGTTTTCATTATTTTTATTTGTTTTTTCAAATAGTTTTCAACAAAATCCTCTGCATTGTTTGCACTTTGCATTTCTCCTTGAATACTGATAAGGCGAACACCTTCGCCAAAGGTTTGCAACATTCTTTTTCTTGCTACTTCGTATTCTTTGCCTTGGGTGTTTGCGATTATTGCAGGAATAGTCAGTGCAGCAACTATTCCAATGATGCCAATGGTTATTAAAACCTCAGCGAGAGTAAATGCGGTGCGTTTACGTGAAAAGTGAGACGTGAAACGTGGAAAGACCGTATCGGGAATTAATGAATTGTGAGTAGTGAGTTGTGAATGGTTCGTATCAAAAAA
>ENA-ORPK01002607-ORPK01002607.1-human-gut-metagenome-genome-assembly--contig:-NODE-2607-length-12150-cov-2.312195_pt1 | contig 12150 bp, 9 predicted proteins | sample MGYA00242139_ERZ509068 | MGnify/ENA primary metagenome ERZ509068 (study PRJEB26280, sample SAMEA2338687) | human gut metagenome | biome: human gut; feature: human-associated habitat; material: faeces... | reverse complement strand
GCAGGATATAAAGTACAGAATAGTTCGTTACGCGTATTTAAGGAGGAAATCGGTAATGAAAAAACTATTTACAATACAGCGAAACCTTTTTCTATCCTGAGCATAGTATATCATTGCATCTTGTCAAATGCAAGCGGAATCTGAGGCAAAATTGTGTCAATTCTATTGCTGTTCTGTAAAGATCGGGGTGAAGACCAAGTCGGCTGAGTCCCTGTCCTGAATATACACGTTTTCGAATCCGAGATCACAGCAATATGTGCAGGCGCGGTCGTATTCGCGGTCCGTCAGCTTGCGGTTGAGCGGCGGTTCCGTGATAGCAGGCGTCGGCGCATACTGGCGCATCAGCGACAGATATGTGGTTCTGGGAAGCATGTCGGCGATGGCATCCAGAACACGCCGCGTATCGTCCACACACCCGGGAAGGACCAAATGCCGCACCAATAAACCGCGCGTTGCCAATCCCGCGTCATTCAGCGTCAGTTGGCCAACCTGCCGATACATTTCGGGAATGGCGTCGCGCGCGACGGGGAAGTAATCCTCAGCGCCGGAGAAGCGCTTGCTCAGTACCGATGAAACATACTTGAGGTCCGGCAGATAGACGTCAACAAGCCCGTCAAACGACGCCAGCGTGTCCGCACGTTCGTAGGCGTTGGTGTTGTAAACGATGGGGATGGAAAGCCCCCGCTGCTTAGCAGACAGCAGCGCATCTCGCAGAACGGCCGTATGGGGAGTCGGGGTGACAAGATTAATGTTGTGCGCCCCGGCTGATTCGAGAAGCAAGAACTGATCGGCAAGTTTTTCTGCGTCCATTGCCTGGCCGAGCGTACCGTCGTGCAGCAAATAGTTTTGGCAAAAAACGCAGGAAAGATTGCAGCCGGAGAAAAATACGGCGCCCGATCCTCGCGAACCGCTGATGCAGGGCTCCTCCCAGAAATGCAGAGCTGCGCGGGCGACGCGAGGCAGCATTCCGCCGCCGCAGAGACCCTGACGTTTAGCACGGTCAATGCCGCATTTTCTCGGACAGGCAGTACAAAGCATCTTAGAATACTCTCCGTGCGCAGACAAAATTGCGCGTCCAATAGTCGGTTTTGCAGGAACGTTTCACCACTTCGCCTAAACTCGACGAGGCGTCGATCATTTTTCCTCCGCCGATATATAGTCCAACGTGTGAAACACGGCTGGATTTGTCGTCACGGAAGAACAACAGATCGCCTTTTTCCAGATCCGACATGCTCGTGATCAGCGTCCAGCTCTCATTTTGACTGTAGCTTGCAGCGCTTCTGCGGCCAACGCTGACGCCGTTCTTCGTTAGGCAGTAGTAGATCAGTCCGGAGCAGTCAAACGTATTCGGCCCTTCGTCGCCGCGCACATAACGCTTACCGATCTGCGCCTGCGCAACGGAGATCACGCCTGCAACATCACCGCTTGCATTAAAATCGCCGCCCGTCGGATACTCCTTTCCGCCGTCGGACGGGGGATCGGTTGGCGCTGGCGTCACAACGACTTCCGGCTCCGGCGTAAGCTCCGGGACTGCCGGGTCGACGATCAAACCGCCGTCGATCGGAGTTGGAGTTGGCTTTGGCGTTTTTTCGACGGGAGCTGAGGTCTTTCCGGGGGAAGCAGTTTTTGCAGGCTTCGGCGTTTTCGTAGGCTTTGGTGTTTTCGCAGGCTTCGGCGTGCTTGTCGGCTTTGGCGTGGGAGTCGGATCGTGATAAGGCCGCGCATCCCCGGAATACAGAATGTCACGGTCGTCTAAATTGTAGATGCCGTCCTCGTCCAGACCGTTTCGCTGCTGGAAGGATTTCAGAGCCTCTTCGGTCGCAATGCCAAAATAGCCGTTGATTTTTCCGTCGTAGTAGCCCAAGCCGTGCAGAAGCTTTTGGATGGCGCGTACATCTGTCCCATCGTCTCCGAGACGAACTTCATAATTTGCAGCGTCGCTGCTGTAAAGCTTTGTCTGCAGTTCACTGTCGGCAATGCCCGTGATGGGCGTATCAAGCGTACGCTGAACCATGGCCACAGCGGCAGCCGTCGCCTCGTTGTACTTTGTGCCGGGCTCGTCCGAGTCAAGATACCCAAGCTCCATGAGGCGGAGCTGCAGCGATTCGACGGCGGGATAATCATCGTTCAGCTGAAGAAGAGAATAATTGGAAACCTGGATCTCATCCGAGGGGGAGGGAGCGGCGGATTCGCCGTCTTCCTGGCCTTCCTGCCCGACCACAGCGATCCGAGCGGCAGGCGTTGGCGTGGGAGATCCGGCAGTCGGTTCTGTCAAAGCATACGCAGCGTGTGTGTTAGCGGTGCCGATGCGGTCCAGACCGAACGGCAGCAGGACAAAGCAGACAAGCGCAACGGCGCAGATCGAAAGGATCGCGGTTCGCGCACGTTTTGAGAACAGCCCGACAGGGGAAACGCTGGTTGACGGGCGTTTTGCCAACTGTTTGTTTTTGTTCCGCAAATCAAACACCTCAGTACATTTATCAGGATTCTCTTAACAGTATACATGCCGGAGCACGGATTGAGTTTGAACATTTTGCGAATTTGCAGTCTTTTCCCGTCTTGTGCCGACTGTGTTTTGCTTTGTTGCCCGCAATATGTTAGAATGTAGTAAACTCTAAGACAGGAGCGAACCGTATGGCGCTCATACAGGTACAAAATGTATCGAAATATTTCGGGACGCGCGAGCTGTTCCGTGATATTTCGTTTGAAATCTATGAAAATGACCACATTGGGTTGATTGGCGTCAACGGCTGCGGAAAATCAACTCTTTTGGCGCTGTTGATGCACAAAGAGGAATGGGATGCGGGACGCATCTCCCTTTCTCGCGAATGCCGGATCGGCGCTCTGGAGCAAGCGCTGCCGGAGCAGCTTGATGCGACGCTCTATGACATCACGCTGACGGTGTTTGACGGCCTGCGGGATTTGGAACGTGAGCTTGAGAACATTGCCGACCGAATCGCTGCAGGAGACCCCGAGACAGAACGTTTGGTGCAGCGTCAGTTCCGTCTGCAGGAGGCGTTCGAACGCAAGGGCGGCCTGACATATCGAAGCAGAACGCGCGCAACGCTGCTGGGCCTTGGATTTGCGGCGGAGGAGCTGCGAAAAAAAGTCTCAGAGTTGAGCGGCGGCGAGACAAGAAAGGCATTGCTTGCGCGTCTCTTGCTGTCCGACGCCAATCTGCTGCTCTTGGACGAGCCGACAAACCATTTGGATCTGCAGGCGGTCGAATGGCTGGAGGAGTTCCTGCTTTCTTTTCGGGGCGCTTACCTGGTCGTTTCGCATGACCGTTACTTTCTTGACCGTGTTACGACGCGGACAATCGAGATGGAACACGGGACGCTGCGCCTCACAAACGGGAACTATTCCCGACATCAGGAGCTGAAGCTTGACGCGAACCAGACTGCGGAGCGTCAGTATCAACGAACGCTGCGGGAGATCCGACGGATTGAGGGAATCATTGAGCAGCAGCGACGCTGGAATCAGGCGCGGAATTATGTGACGATCGCCTCCAAACAAAAGCAAATCGATCGATTAAAAAAAGATCTCGTAAAGCCGGAAGCCCCACCCGCGCAGATTCGGTTTCAATTTTCCGCGCCGGAGCCTTCCGGGAACGAGGTCATTGCCGTAAAGGACTTGGAAAAGTCCTTCGGAAATCAGCGGTTGTTTCAGAACGTATCGTTTCTGATCAAAAAAGGGGAGCATGTGTGCTTGCTCGGAGCAAACGGCTGCGGAAAAACAACGCTTCTCAGAATGCTGCTCGGCAGAGAACCGGTGGACGGGGGCGCTTACAGGATCGGGGCAAATGTGCAGATCGGATACTTTGAGCAGACGTCGCGTGGACTGGATGCGTCAAAGACCATATACGATGAGGTTTGGGACAGCTTTCCCCGCATGGAACCGCAGCAGATCCGCAATGCACTCGGTACGTTCCTTTTTCGAGGAGACGATGTGTTCAAAACGGTCGGCACGCTTTCGGGCGGCGAACTCGCACGCGTTCAGCTGTTAAAGCTGATGCTGGGACAGAGCAATTTGCTGCTGCTGGACGAGCCGACGAACCATTTGGATATTCCGTCGCGTGAGCAGCTGGAGGATGCACTCTGCAATTATAACGGAACACTGTTGATCGTCACGCATGACCGTTATTTTATCAATCGGATTGCCGATAGGATTCTTGTCCTTTCGGAAAGCGGCGTTGCGGAGTTTTCGGGCGATTGGGATGCATACCGCGAGCTTCTTTCCATGCAGCCGGATACTTCCTGCGAGGAACAGCCGCCTGTGCAGCAGACACAAAACGCCTATGTGCTGGCACGCGAGCGCAGAAGCGCAAGGAACCGTGCAAAAGGCGAGCTGACGAGGATCGAAGCACAGATCGCGGAAACGGAGAAACAGATCGAAAACGCTGAACGAGAACTGGCGAGACCGGAGCTCCAAAGCGATTATCAGCAGATCGCCGCGCTTGCGGAGACGCTTGCAGAACGGAAAGCGGAACTGGACACGCTTTATCAACAATGGGAGAAGGCGGAGGAGACGCTTGCCGCCTTTACGGAGGAATGACGATGGAGTTTCAGAGATTTTCGATCGGTGCGAGATTTGTGATCTCAGGGAGCGTACAGGACACGGCTGCGAGGGCATGGTCGCTGTTGTTCGATTTTCTTTCGCCGAAGGAGGTTGCGGGGCTGCAACTGTACGGCGTGTATCAGGAACCGAACGAAATCGAGCGTGAACCGGCGTATATCTGCGTTTTGTCGAGGGCTTCACTGCGCCGATGCAAGCAGGTCTATGCACGGTTGGCGGCAAATCCGATGATTCGTTCTTATCTGACGCTGTACCGGCCGTTTTTACAGAACAACAGACTGTCTGTGTTTGATGGGTATGAGTCACTTGGCAGAGTGGATGAGGCGGGCTTTGCCGTCGGCGGCACGTCGGTCTATGGGAATATGCGGTTTGTCGGCAAGGAATCCGAGATCGATCCGCTCGCCGTTGAAGCCCCCGTGTTTCTGCTTGCACCGGATATGTATTGCGGGCAGCTGACGTCAGAGCAGGTCATTCGCGAACTGATGCGTATCGCATACAGCTATTTCCCTTATGCGGAGATTGTTCCGTATCCGATCGCCTGCGGCGCCACCGGTATGATCAAAGCACTGATCCACGCACTCGGCGGCCGCTATGTCTGCTGCAAAATCCCGGGGGAAGACGGCGAGACAACGTTAGCGCATTATGGGATTTTGCCGGATCATACAGCCGTTATTGAAGGGGAAACCGCAGAACGGGCAAAGCAGATCCTGCTCGAGGCAAAAGCGGACGGTTACGCTGCGTTTGTTGTCGGCATCGGCGAACCGTTGACCGAGGAACGCCTGCGGCTGTTTTCTCCGGAATTGGACGGGCGCCTGGCCAATGCGCAGATCCATTTGTTCGATAATATCGTTGGCATTTCCAAGTTTTTGGATTATGCTGCATTCGACCAGTATGTGCAGCAGGCGAGTCTTGTGATCACGGGCGACGGAGAGACGGTACATCCGCGGGATACTGTCGAAGAGATCGAGCGCCGGTGCAAGCAGTATAATACGCAGGTCGCCGTCCTGGACAGCATTGACCCAAAACCGCAGACGCCGGAGGTCGCGCTGATGATCCTGCGGAACTCTGCAAACTATCTGTTCAGACTGCTCAGGATGGGAAACCGACTTCAGCGAAAATAAGCGATCAAGCGAGACAATAGAAGGAGATTTGCAAAAAATGAGAATGGTAGACCTGATTGAAAAGAAAGTTGACGGCGGCGCGCTTTCTCACGACGAGATCGAAACGATGATCAAAGGGTATGTTGACGGAGAGATCCCGGATTATCAGATGGCCGCGTTTATGATGGCGGTCGTGTTCGCCGGCATGGACGCCCGTGAATCCGCAGACCTGACGCTCGCCATGATGCGTTCCGGCGATCTTGTCGATCTTTCCCCGCTGCCGGGGATCAAGGTCGATAAGCACTCCACCGGCGGCGTCGGCGATACAACGACGCTGGTCGTTGGGCCGCTCGTTGCGGCCTGCGGCGGAACGGTCGCCAAAATGTCGGGACGTGGGTTGGGCCATACCGGCGGTACGCTGGACAAGCTGGAGTCCATTCCCGGCCTGCGGATCGAACAGAGCATGGAGCGCTTTTTCGAAATCGTATCCGAGGTCGGCGTAGCGGTCATCGGGCAAAGCGGCAACCTGGTCCCTGCTGACAAGAAAATGTATGCCCTGCGCGATGTGACGGCGACGGTTCGAAGCATTCCGCTCATCGCAGGCAGCGTGATGAGCAAAAAACTGGCAGCAGGCGCGGATGCGATCGTATTGGACGTCAAGGTCGGTTCCGGCGCATTTATGCGCACGGTCGAAGAAGGAAAGCAGCTTGCACGTCTTATGGTCGATATTGGCGCGCTGCTGAATCGCCGCGTCGTTGCCGTTATCACCGATATGAACCAGCCGCTCGGCCTTGCCGTGGGCAATGCACTCGAGGTTCGGGAGGCGATCCAGCTCCTTTCCGGCGAGATACCGGAAACCGATCCCCTTTACGAAGTATGTATGCTGCTCGGTTCGCATATGCTGATGCTCTCCAACCTTGCCGAGAACGAAGCAGAGGCGCGGGCAAAGCTCAAAGAAGCGATCAATAGCGGGCGCGGTCTTGAGAAGCTGCAGAAAATGGTTGCTGCGCAGGGCGGTGATGCAAGCTATATCACGCTGGACGGCATCGAGAAGCTTTGCGAAGTGAAGCGCAGGATCCCGATCTATCCGAGGCAGAACGGATATATCACCGCAATGAATGCGGAGTATATCGGCACCGCGGCGCAGATGCTTGGCGCGGGACGGGCAAAGAAAGAGGACAGCATCGATCACGCGGTCGGCCTTGTCATGCACAAACGGCTCGGTGATGCCGTGCGCACGGATGAGCCGCTCTGCACGATGTATGTCAACGACGATGCACGTCTTGCGGAGGCGACGGATTGTTTCCTTTCCGCGATCACGGTTTCCGAACGCCATGCGGAAGCACAACCCATGGTCTATGACGTGGTGCGCTGATCATGGAGCATGACGGCGTCAGAAGTCAGAATAAAACGCTGATAGCGATCGATGGAAACAGTCTGCTGCACCGGGCCTACTATGCGTTGCCGGGGATGACGGCGCGCGATGGCACACCGACGGGAGCGCTGCACGGTTTTTTCAGCATGCTCTTGCTGCTCACGCAACGACAACCGGACTACCTGCTCGTCGCGTTCGATGTGCACGGAAAAACTTTTCGGCATCTGAAGTATGAGGACTATAAAGCCGGGCGCAGAGAAACGCCGGACGACCTCAGAAAGCAGTTCCCGCTATTGAAGGAATTGCTCACGGATATGGGAATCGCGGTGATCGAATGCCCGGGCTTTGAAGCGGACGATATTCTTGGAACCATGGCGATACGCTGCGGCAGAAAAGGGATCGACGCCCTCCTTGTAACGGGAGACCGTGACGCGCTGCAGCTCGTATCGGAAAGTACGCATGTGCTCATGACGAAAAAGGGCATTACGGAGACGGTCGAGTATACGCCGGAAAAATTGATGGAAACATATGGGCTTACGCCGGATCGTATGCGCGACCTCAAGGGACTCATGGGCGATACGTCCGACAACATCCCAGGCGTGCCGGGCGTCGGCCCCAAGACGGCCTCAAAGCTGCTGCTAGCCTACGGCTCCGTCGAGAATGTGCTCGCGCATGTCGGGGAAGTCTCCGGCAAGAAGCTCAAGGAGAACCTGCAGACGTACGCCGACCAGGCGCGCCTCTCGAAGGAGCTCGCGACGATCGAGCTCCATGTGCCGGACCTCGCTTTTGCCGAGGAGGACTACCGCATCCAGCCCGACATGGAGAAGATGCAGGCCTTCTGCGACGACCACGAGCTGCGCGCCGTCTGGCGCAACTTCGAGCGACTCTATGGCCCGGCAGAGCTGGCGCTTGACCTCGATGGGGGAGAAAATGGTGCAGCCGCACAGGACCTCTCCTACGACCTCTGGGATGAAGCGGCCGTCAAGACTGCGGCCAAGGCACCGTATCTCGCCGTCTCGGGCATCTTCTCGGGCCTCGCGCCGTTCGCCTCGCTCGAGGGCCTCGCCATCGTAGCGGGGCCGGACGCCGAGAAGGCAGGCTTTGTGGCGAGAGACAGCGCGGCCTTCCCCGCGCTCTTGCAGCTGCTCGAGTCGGACCAGCAGGCCGTCGTCTTCGGCCTCAAGCGCTACGACCAGGCCGGCCTTCGGGGGCAGAAGGCCTTCTTCGATGTCGAGCTCGCTGCCTATCTCCTGGAGCCGGAGCGCTCGAAGTACGCTCTCTCGGAGCTCTCGCAGAAGTACCTGCAAGAGGCGGCACCGGAGTCGTTTGACGACGAGAAGGCACAGGCCGTCTGGGAGGCGAAGGCCATCAGCCGCCTCTACCCGCTGCTTGGCGCGAAGCTCGAGGAGGAGAAGCTCACGCATCTCATGGATACGATCGAGCTGCCGCTTGTCGAGGTCCTCGCCGCAATGGAGCAGAACGGCGTCTACGTCAACCGCGCGCATCTCGCCGAAAAGACGGAAGAAGTCGCCGACCGCCTGCAGAAGATCGAAGCCTCCATCTACGAGATGGCGGGCCACGACTTCAACCTCAACTCGCCCAAGCAGCTCGGCGTCGTGCTCTTCGAGGAGCTCGGCCTGCCTGTGCGCAAGAAGACAAAGACAGGCTATTCGACGAACGCCGAAGTGCTCGAGAGCCTGCGCCTCGAGCACCCGATTATCGAGCAGATCCTCGCTTACCGCCTCTGGAGCAAGCTCAAGTCGACGTACCTCGACGGCATCGCGGGCCTCATCCGCACAGATACGGGCCGTGTCCACACGAGCTTCAACCAGACCGTCACGGCGACGGGCCGCCTTTCAAGCTCCGACCCGAACCTCCAGAACATCCCCGTGCGCACGGAGGAAGGACGCATGATCCGCGCGCTCTTTGAGCCGGGCGAGGGATACGATTGCCTCTTGTCGGCCGACTACTCGCAGATCGAGCTGCGCCTGCTCGCGCACATGTCGGGCGACGAGAACTTCATCGATGCGTTCAAGCGCGGCCAGGACATCCACGCGCGCACGGCCGCCGAGGTCTTCGGCATCCCCCTGGATGAGGTCACGCCCGAGCTGCGCCGCCACGCGAAGGCCGTCAACTTCGGCATCGTCTACGGCATCAGCGACTTCGGACTCGCGCGCAACCTGCACATCTCGCGCAAGGAAGCGGGCGACTACATCAGCCGCTACTTTACGCGCTATCCGGGCGTGCGCGCCTTCATGGACAAGGTTGTCGCCGAGGCGCATGAGACGGGCTATGTCACGACGATGTTCGGCCGCCGCCGCGAGCTGCCCGCCATCAAGAGCCGCAACTTCAACCAGCGCATGCTCGCCGAGCGCATGGCGATGAACACGCCGATACAGGGTACGGCCGCCGATGTCATCAAGCTCGCGATGATTGCCGCCTACCGCAAGCTCAGGGAAGCGGGCCTCAAGAGCCGCATCCTGCTGCAGGTCCACGATGAGCTCGTGCTCGAGGTCAAAGAGAGCGAGCTCGAGACGGTGCAGGCCATCCTGCACGAGGCGATGGAGCACGTCGTCTCGCTCTTCGTGCCGCTCTCCATCGATGTCCATTGGGGCCGCAACTGGGCCGAGGCGAAGTGAGGGAAGTTCTATGCCAGAGTTGCCAGAGGTCGAGATTATCCGCCGGTATCTCGATGACGCGCTGCGCGGCCGTGTGATCGAGTCGGTCACCATCCTGCTGCCGCGCCAGCTGAAGCACCCGGATCCAGAGGACTTCCGTGTCCTCGTCCGGGGCCAGCGCATCGAGAGAGTGGCGCGCCGCGGCAAATACTTGCTCATCCATCTGCAGGAGGGCGGCCATCTCGTCTTCCACCTGCGCATGACGGGCAGCCTCGTCTACGAGCCTCAGGGCACAGCGGTGGAGACCGGCCATACGCGCATGGTCTTTTCTCTCGCGGGCGGCGGGGCGCTGCGCTTCTCCGACATCCGCACCTTCGGCTGCGTCTATGGCTTTGCAGCAGGCGAGGAGATTGCCGTGCCGGGCCTTCAGTCGCTCGGGCCCGAGCCCTTGTCGGATGATTTCACATCATCGTATCTCGCCGCCGCCATCAAGGGCAGGAAGCAGCCCGTCAAGTCCTTCCTGCTCGATCAGCGCCACATCGCCGGGCTCGGCAACATCTACGCCGACGAAGCCTTGTTCCTCGCGCGGATTGACCCGCGCCGCGCGGCGGGCAGCCTGAGCGCGCAGGAGTGCAGGCGCCTGGCAGAAGCCGTCCGGAAGGTCCTGCGCGATGGCCTCAAAGACGGCGGCACGACCTTCCGCGACTACCGCAACGGCGCGGGCGAATCCGGCCACCACCAGGAGCACCTCTATGTCTACCATCGCGAGGGCAAACCGTGCCCAGTCTGTGGCAGGCCTGTCGAGAAGACCACCGTCGGCGGCAGGGGCACGCATTTCTGTGCACACTGCCAGCGGTAAGGCATCCCTTCCCAAAGGGGAGTCCCGGTAGGGAATGTGTTCTTTGCGGCGGCACTTTCATCATTTTTTTACAATTGCCTGCTACTATCATCTTATCCATTGTTTGATTTTTATTTTTGAGAAGGGGTGGAGCGCTATGAAACGCATCGGTCTGACGGGCGGCATCGCGAGCGGCAAGAGCACGGCCTCGGCCATCCTGCGCCGCTTCGGGGCATCCATCATCGATGCCGACGCCATCGCGCACCGCCTCATGGAGCCGGGCGATGTCGCCCAGCAGGTAGTAGAAGCCGTTGCCGGAGACGCGGCCTGCGGCGTCAAGGTCGATGCCGTCGAAGCTCTCCATGATGTCCACGTGGTACGGGATCGGGTAGTCGGGCACAACGGGCTCGCCGAAGCGCTGGACCTCGACGTTATGGCTGTCGTCGGGGCCGATGGGCACGCTGGGGTCGATGATGTTCGGGATCTGCAGCATATCCTGGTGCAGCTTCTCCTCGTACTCGACCTCTAACTTTTCCAGCTCCGCCAAACGCTCCGCCTGCGCCTTGACCTTGGCCTTGATGGCCTCGGCCTCCTCGAGCTTGCTCGGGTCCTTCTTGGCCTGTCCCATCAGCATACCGACCTGCTTGCTCAGCGTGTTGCGCTGGGCGCGCAGCTCGCTCGCCTCGGTGATGGCGGCGCGCTTCTTCTCGTCCAGCTCCAGTACCTCGTCCACGAGGGGGAGCTTGGCGTCCTGAAACTTTTTCTTGATGTTTTCCCGCACAAGCTCGGGGTTTTCACGAATAAATCGAATATCCAGCATGATTTTCTACCTCGCTATCATAATATCGTATGAAAGGGTGCGTATACCGGTGAAGCGCGGCTTGCCGTCAGGGCGTTCCGCTTTCCTCGCCGGCAAGCTCCTCGTAGAGCGCACGGTACTTTTCCGCCTCTTCCCGCGCCGCGCTCAGCGCGTCTTCGGTTTCGGCGAGCGTCTGCTCCAGCTCCCCGACCTGCGTTTCCAGCGCCTTGACCTCGTCCTCCAGCTTGGCGTTCTGTTCGAGCGTAGACTGCATCATGCTCGTGCTGCCCTTGAGCTGGTCGATGACCTGCTGGTTCGAGCGGTGGTTCGCTAAAAACGACCACAGGATAAGGATGAAGGCGACGGTGAACAGCACGGCAATGTAAGCGTAAACGCGCTTCTGCCGCTCCTTTTCACTGGTCGGCTTTTCGGGAGCCGCCGGCTTCGGGTTCTCCGGCGGCGGTGCTTCGTGAATGAAATCGGTCACTTTTTGGTTCCTCCATTTTTGCGCTGCTGCAGGGTGCCGAGCGCGTCGAGCAGATCGTTCAGGTCGTCCATGTCGTAATAGTCCAGCTCGATGCGGCCCTTCTTGCGGCCTGCTACGATCTTCACGCCGCGGCCGAGCGACTGGGCCAGCTCCTCCTCCGCGATGTGGGCGTGCAGCTTGTGTGTGATCTCCTCGATGGACGGCTCGCGCTCCTTCTTTTCCGTCGTCAGGCGCTTGACGAGCGCCTCGGTCTGGCGGACGCTCAGCCCCTGCGCTGCAATGGTCTCCGCGGCCTCGCGCTGCCTGGCGGCAGGGAGGGGGAGCAGTGCGCGGGCGTGGCCCGCGGACAGCCTGCCGT
>ENA-ORPK01002605-ORPK01002605.1-human-gut-metagenome-genome-assembly--contig:-NODE-2605-length-12155-cov-4.357603_pt1 | contig 12155 bp, 7 predicted proteins | sample MGYA00242139_ERZ509068 | MGnify/ENA primary metagenome ERZ509068 (study PRJEB26280, sample SAMEA2338687) | human gut metagenome | biome: human gut; feature: human-associated habitat; material: faeces... | reverse complement strand
ACTCATGCGTCTGACCGTCTGGGCCCACAACGGATGAGATGTTACCAGAAAAGCAAAACGTCCGCCTCCTAAGGTTTGAAAGTATAAGGCTTTCAACTCTTCAAAGAAACCGGCCTGAGCCCTGTCGACGTCATCTGCAATCACCAGTATTTTGCGCCTTCCGGGGATTGGATTTTTAAGCAGGGTGTCGGCGATGTTAAGCGTGGGATCCCATTTGGCCTCGGGCAGAAGCTGAGTCATAAAAAGGCGACGCAGATCCTGCGGGGTGTCGTCACCGCCGCAGGGCACGAAGATCACCTGATATTTGGCTTCAAGCTCCGAGATCAACGCCTCAAGCACTCCGGTTCTGCCGCTACCGGAATCCCCCGAGAAGATCACGAAGGCCCCAGGCTCCTTAAAAAGGCTCAGCAGTTGCTGCGTGATCCTAAGGCGCGTGTTTACTATGCGTCCCGTCTTTTTCACGAGGCGGCCTTCATCGAAGCTATAAGGGCCGCTACCTCATCGTCGGATACGTCGTTATAAAGTCCGACCTTTCCAATTTTCTCGGGCAATACATAGCGAATTTTTCCGCCTCTGACCTTTTTGTCATGGTGCATAAGACGAATAAAATCGGAAGCCTGCATGGCATCCGGAATGGTCTTAGGCAGGCGACAACGCACTATAAGGCTTTCTATGCGCGCAAAGTCATCCTTGGAAATATAACCGCGATTTTCCGCCAATTTTGATGCGATCACCATGCCCAATCCTACCCCTTCTCCGTGCAACCAGGTTCCGAAGCCTAAAAAGGCCTCCACCGCATGGCCGAAGGTATGACCGAAATTCAAAATGGCACGCAGTCCGTGCTCCTCCTCATCCTTACCGACAACCTCGGCCTTAACTTCACAGCAACGCTGTACTATATGGGAGAGCACATCCTCGTCGTGCTTGAATACGTCCTCGGCATGCTCCTCCAGATAGCAAAAGAACTCATTGTCATAGATCACGGCAGTTTTAACCACCTCTCCCATGCCGCAGGCAAGCTCACGATCAGGGAGAGTTTTTAAAGCCCCTATGTCGGCGGCAACAGCCACGGGCTGATGGAAAGCACCTATCATATTCTTTCCCAAAGGGTGATTGACGGCGGTCTTGCCCCCTACCGAGGAATCTACCATGGCCAAAAGCGTAGTCGGGATCTGCATGACGGGGATCCCGCGCTGATAGCAGGCGGCGGCAAATCCGGCCATATCGCCTACCACTCCTCCTCCCAAAGCCACGACGGCACCGTCGCGTCCGAAGGAGTTTTCAAGCAGACAGGTCTCGATCTGCATCCATGACTCAACGGTTTTATAGCATTCTCCGTCCTTCAAAATACAGGAGCGTACGTTAAAGCCCTGCGCCTCAAGTGCGCCCTTTACCTTATCCAAATACAAGGGCGCTACGGTTTCATTGGATACCACCAATAAATCGCGCACGTGGGGCATTCCCCTTTTGGCCAGATCTGCGTAATTTAACGCCGTACCTATGTTTATATGGTATGAACGATTTCCAAGACCTACGATAATGTCACGCATGATTAAACCTCTTTCAATGCGGCTTTTATTTGCTCTACACAGCTGCGCACGTCATTTTTGCCGCTGTCCACACAAAGATCGGCAATACTTTTATACAGGGGATCGCGATATTCAAAAATTTCCTGCAATCGCGCCCGACGATCCTCGGCATACAGCATAGGGCGCCCGTCATCCCTTTTAGTACGCTGAAACTGAGTTTCAACATCGGGACGCAGATAGATAACAACGCCGTTTTGCTTCAATATATCAAGATTTTCAGGGATAACCACGATCCCGCCGCCGGTTGCGATCACGGCCTCATAGTGCAAACTTTCACGCAAGGCTTCCGTTTCGCGTTTTCTAAAGCCCCTTTCCTCTTCCTTGGCAAAAATATCCGGAATGCTCATCCCGGCATTTTTAACAATCAACTCGTCAAGATCCAAAAAAGCTTTATTCATCAATAAAGCCAGAGCCTTCCCCAGCGTGCTTTTTCCCGCACCCATAGGTCCTATAAGAAAGATCCGCTTGCTCAAAGCTTTCATTAAAATTCCTTATTTCATTATTTATCGGCTATTAGCATACATCATTCTGCCTGCATACTCATGCGTATGCAAAGAGCCGAAGAAACGATCAAATTTTGATCCTCATCCGACCTCTGCCTAAGACTTAACACGATCAAAAACGGCATATGGGAAAATCCTATATGCCGTATATAAAAAGTCATCGGCTATCAGAAAATATCCTCAGGATCCTCGGCCCTGACTTTACGACCATAAAAGCAGTCAAATCCTTATGGCTCAAGGGATTGAAGCTGTTTTATTTCTGTTCGATGGTAGTATAAATTGAAGGATACAGTTGCCTAAGCAGGAGAGGGGAGACTACATCCTCATCACTGTCAAAACGGGTTCTTAAACAATGGGCTAGATCCGGACGGTTTACTATCCCGTTAATAGGAGTTAGCCCTACTGCTTGCATGCAACGACTTATGATCTTTTCATCAGGAGTTACGGTCCCGCTTTCAAGAGCTGACAGCATTTCCTCTTCCGTGTAGTTGAGCATTTGTCGGCGAATGTTCTCCGTACGGGACATTTGTGGAATAAAAATGCATTCCGAGACCGAAGGCTTCATAAACATTACCTGCGCTTCACCTAAGGCCTGACACAAAGTGTCTATGCTTACATCCGGTTGCAAATCATCCGCCAATTTCTTCTGCAACATTCTCAGTAGTAACAATGCCAACACACATATCGTTATGTGTCCGCGGATATGATCTGAGCTCCACACATACATAGGTCTTAAGCCCAGATTTTTTTTCATGATCCTAAAGCATTCTTCAATTTTATTGAGACGATGGTAGATCTCAGCTATAGAATCGTCATCGATCTTGTTGTTGAGTTCTTCTCCTTCTTTTGTAGGCGCAGATTTATAAACCATGGCAGCATAACCGCATCTTGCTCTGCGTTTGGCAACGGCATCATAGTCCACACCGATTATTTTTGCCGTTTTATGATCTCCTTCGACAACAGCAAGCTCAGCACAGCTTGATGATGAAGGGTGTATTTTGGACTTACGATCTGCCTGCTTCTTAACCTTTTCAACCAGTCTGTCCAATACTGCTTCATCACGACGGCGTCTTTGCTCGTTATAGGTTAAAATCAACGTACAACTGATGAATTCATTCTCTCCCGGGATCTCCTTTTGGAAATCCTTTATCACCCTATATTTTCCAAGCTTCGGATCTTTTAAATTTACCGGTGTGTATTTCTCTTGTTCGAGCATTTGATCTAGCAATTCACCCGAAAAAGCACTTACCCTTTGTGCCATCAGAAAGCCAAAGCCTTTGTCCTGTAACATTTTAAGATTGGATGCGGAATTAAGTCCGCGATCTGCTACCACAATGGTTTGTTTTGTATGGTATTTCCTGGCAAAACGCTCTATGGATGTAGTCATAGTTTTAAACTCGGAAGCATTGCCCGGGTAGATCTCAAAGTCTAAAGGTGTTAACACTCACAAAATGATCCTGTGTAATGTCATTTAAACCGATCTCAACAAAGCCAACCCTTCGATCCTATTTTATACATCTTCCTCTTTTTTCATTTGAAGGCCTTTTTGCAAATACATCATTTTTACAGTGTTTACAGTTCTTTATGACTCTACTTATTATTCAGTTTTCTAGTTGTGCTACGAGTTTTCTTAGACTGCACCTGTGCTAATATTTCCTGTAGCATTTTGTTTGTTTGTTGCTGTTGCTCGTACGCTTGCTTAAGCTCTTTAATTTGTTGCTTTAAATCAATAATTTCTGCGTTCCGTTGCTTGAGTTCTTTCTCTACGCTTTGAAGCTTTGCTTCTATGACATTTACCTTAGCAACGGACTCTTCTCTTTTTGCTTCAGCCGCGGTTTTCTCAGCCTCTGCTGCAGTTCTCTTAGCTTCTGCTGCGGTGATTTTGCATACAGCTTGCTCTTCAATTTCATCTAAGCGTTTGAGTTTATGAGCTAACTCCGCATTTGAACTTGCAAGGCTTCTGTATTGAGCTATTGCCAGCTCCTCTGCACGTTTTTTACATTTCTGGTATATGCCTTGTACCAATGAAAGGGCATGCTCTCTTATGAGAGCATCTTCATCAGGATCATTTGAGCAGATCACGGTATCTGCATTTTCATCCTCGATCATGCGTAGTATTTTATAGATAGTGCTGTTTGAACCGCCATTAATGAATTTGCGAATACTTTCTACAGTTGGCTCTATCCCATCTGCTTTGAGTTTTTTATATGCAATTCTGATATTTTCTTCGGTTGCTATTGCTTTCATAAGAGTCTGCCTTTAACAGCTGCTGATAATTATTATCATAATATCGTAAAACAACACTGTAAAAATCGCACTGTAATTACAGTGTGTTTTTTACAGTGATCTTATAACGAAAAGCCCCGCACAATTGCAGGGCTTGATCACATCGGTATTTGCTTTAGTTAAGGGTATGTCGCCTTGAATTTCCGCCTAGCGTCAGCTCCCAAGCTTTGCTGGTAAGTCTGTCTGCTATGGATTCAGATATTGGGGTTAGGCCCATATTCTCAATCCATAGATTGCGATCCTTTTGAGACGTGACCAGGGTCGAATTAACACCGGCGCGATCATTAAGTACATCGTACAGTACGCCTTGTTCTTCTTCTGTTGGAGCTTGCAGACAGAAATCATCTATAACAAGTAGCTTTCTGCTTTTTAGTGTTCTTCTGAATCTTTGATAGGGACCGTTGCCATCGTGCTTGTGCTCTACTAAAGTTGCAACCAAATCTGCTGCATTCCAAAACACTACACTTTTGCCTCTGGTAGCCACCTCTCGTGCAAGCGCTGATGCAATCCACGACTTACCGGTACCGGCGGCGCCGTATATACAGACATTCTCACTGTTGTCTATCCAATGCATCGGCACTAGCTTGGACATAAACTTACTAAAATCTGTACCGCGAACTTCATCATAAATAACATCCTTGAGCTGGGCCAGCATCGGGATCTTTGCCACCTTCAGCAGCATAGTTTGACGTGCACGATCTCTTCCGTTGATTTCGGTTGTAAGGATGCTTTCCAGGGCATCATCCAGTGTGAGTTTTGCAAGCAGATTATGATCTTGATCCAGTGCCTCATAAGCATCCACGGCATAGCGCATATTAAGCTGCACCAAGGCTTCTTTGATCTTTAAATTCATTGGTTACTCCTCAGTTTTGGGGACTGTTTTCATTGTTTGCGATCTGAGCGGTAGCAACGGGGGCGATCCGCTCAACGCTTTTTACATCGATCTGTTCGGCGGCATTAGCTTCGATCTTGTCACTGCCTTCTTGAGAGGACTGATCTGCCTCTTTTGATTTTTGTTGATAATGCATAAAAGCCTTGCCCTTCGGTCTTGTCTGCTTTGGACTGTGCTTAATCCAGCATAACGGTTGCTCATTCCCCTCCAGATGACTTTTAACGTTGCTAAACAGCAAATCAAACTGATAGGTACCATCCTTAACGTTGGGATCTGGTTTTTTTAAGTCCTTCCATTTTCTGGCGATCTTGGAGACACTTCCTTCGGCTTTCTGCTCTCCGAGGAATTCGTCAAAGGTCTTATACCAAGCCGGATATCCATTGCATAGCTCCAGGAGCTTGATAGTTCGGCGCAGTCTGTCTATATTCGGTTTGCTGTTTAGTAAGCCTTTTACCCGCTCTAATGTATGGGGACCTATGGCTTGAGCCCATTCAAACAGCATGGATTTAGGAACAGCGAGCAAAATTTCAGCAAACAAGTGCTCGTTTGATATATAGCCGTCTTTGGTAGATACGCCTTGTATCCCATCTAAACGCTTATAAGAGCAGATTAAACGTCCGCCCTCAAAGAATGATAGTTGCTCCGGTTTTGCCTCCATTTGCAGCAGGTGACCTATGAACTCCATTGGAAGACAGTACTGATGAGAGTTAAAAATAACCCTGGCAGTTGCGGGCAGCGTAAGAGTTGAAATCTGACTGATACAGAAATTCCAGTCATTAACCGGCCTTAATTCCTTGCGCTCGAGCTCAAACAGATCCTCTCTGGTAATTTGCAATCCCGAAACCTTATGCTGATTGATGCGGTAGAGATTCTTTTGAAGCCAGTCATTCATTTCCTTTATGGATGCAAAAGGCTGACCGTCAGCAATTCTTTTATTCATTCTGGAAAGAAGGGTATGCGTTACTATGAACACGTGCCGTTCAACACAGCCTTTAAGGTTACCGCGCCTCACCTTCATGGTCAGGATATAAGTACCGAGGAACTGCTGGAGCATCTTGAAGGACTCGGTAAGCTCTCCTCCATATACTCCTGCTTTTTTAACAGCTGCTTTAAAATTATCTATGGACAGATTGTCGGTAACGCCGCCAAAGAATTTGAAGCCGTTGACAATAGCCTGAATTGATGAAGCTGTTGATTGATCTGGAATTGCCTCAACGTAGCACATCCTTGAATGATTTAGCACCAGCACCGCAAACTGGGCTTTGGTACCATCTGTGCAGGGCAAGGTTACTCCGCAGAAGTCAAATTCACTCTGATGGCCCGGATATGTAGGCTTTCTAAAGGTCGGCGTAACCTTGGTCCTATTATATTCCGCCCAAAGCTTGCGAAAGTGTGTCAGCGAGTAAATTCGCTTCCCCTCCTGATGCGCCTTACTGCGGTTCTCAGCCGTGTCGTAGTAATCCTCGTAAATTACCTGTAGATTCAGCTCCAGCTTCGTCGCAGATGTACTGTAACTGTTATGAGTTTTACTTTTCATGTGCACTGAGTACATGAGCTCAAAATTTGGCTGTAAATACTGTGACTGCTGCGAGATCCGGCCTTTATTACCATGCTCCTTAAAGAAAGCCTGCATCTGGGTAGGCGTCATTTCCAGCACTTTGTCTATGGTCAGATCCAATTGCTTAATCTTTGTTCTCAGTCTTTGGGCCGCTCCATGCGTCAGCATTAGCGATGGTGTTCTCTCAGCTTTATAAACTGAGTGATTGCATAGGAACTTAATACGTTCATACATCAAAACAGGATCTGATTTCTGAACATCTTGTTTTGGCGGTTTATCAAACATTCACACCTCCTGTGTGTGGTAAACAACTGAGGGCATTGTAGTAAACCGCTTACTGTAAGCCGGACTGTACTGTAAGGCGTTAGGATCGTAATTTCATTGCAAAAGAGATAGGTTTTGCAAAAAGTTTAAGACTGGATTTTGATTAGAGATTAGGCTGGAATTGTAGGATCGGTGAATTGATTGCAAGAGGATCGATCTTATGATTTTTCACAAAAGGAAAGCCGTTACGGTCAATCACCAGTGCTACCGACACCAAGGGTAAATCAAAACGATGTTCCTTGGAGGGGCCGCGCATCAACAGATATTCAATCTTACTGTCATGCAGTTTTTTGAGGAAACTCGGCGGTAGCATGTCTATTCCGTCTTTCAAGCTTCCGTCTGCATTAAAGAGATCATCGCCAAGTTCTCCTGACTCTCGTCCTTGTTTTAGTAATTCCTCCAGTCGCTCGTTATAGTCCTTTTGCTGATATTGCCATTCCTCATCCGTAAGTGGGGACTCGAAATATGCATTCGTTACATCATAAAATATGAGTAGCGAACGCTCCTTTCCATACTCCTCATCAAGCTTGCGATTGACAGTTTTAAAAATCCTTTCTTGATATTGCTTTAAAAAGCCCAAGGTGTCATAGCAGTTTTGCAGTCTGATATTCTTTAATGGATCTGCAATAAATAAATCATGATCGTAAAAAGAAAAACGTACGGAATGAGGATCTAAAACCTTTGAGAACACCATAAATGAAGCAACGGCATTCAAATCAAATTTGATGCGTAGCTTGCTATCTTGAATTGATAAAAGCAAACGATGCAGGCCCAGTTGCTTCCACAGTGCTCTAAGTACGAAGTAACCGTAATTTAACAGCGGAAAGGACTCGGGAGAAGGCAACTTATGCTCAGAATTAACGAAGGAGTGTAAGCATTCAGACCGGATCTTTCCCTTCTCTTCGATTTTATCCTTACCGGAGCCGCCGTATTGTGCCTTCAGTTTCTCTAAGGCCTGTGGATCATTTTTCAAAAGTAAATCCACTCTACCGAAGTTTTTAATAACTTTTGTTTTGACCTTACCGTTTTCATCCCTATAAGTTTCGGATAAACGACAGTATTGATAAGAACCGCTTTTATAAACTGCCACAAACATAAGCTACTACCCTGTCACAAATCTATACTACATTATACTACCATCACACAAAACATCAACAGGTCAAAAACAAAGGAGCCACGAGGGCTCCCATGCACTTTTGTTAGCTTTTAAGTCATAAAGTCAGGGGGTAGTTGATATAACCTCATTTATTCAACCATACGCTTCAAGGTATTCAAAATATTTAAGGCTTGAAGCGGTGTTATTGAGTTGGGATCAGTATTTTTCAGCGTTTCCGCAACTTCTTTTAATTGCGGATTTTCTAAATATTCAGTTTCTTTAACTACAGAAGTATTCGTGTCGTTGATGTTAGTCGTTTCCTTGTGTTCAAAGGTTGAGATAAAATTTTTTGCCAGTGCTATAACCTCATAGGGCAGTCCTGCCAAACGTCCTACTTCTATAGCATAAGAGTGGGAAATAGATCCTGCATTGACGTGATAAAGAAAAACGATATGTCCTGATTTTTCTTCAGCTCTGAAGCATAAATTTCGCACTTGTGCACATTTCCCTTCCAGTTCACATATTTCGGAGTAGTGCGTGGAGAAAAGTGACAGACACTTTAGGCGTTCTGATAAGAAGGAGGCTATGGCTAATGCTAATGCAGATCCTTCTACGGCACTGGTTCCGCGTCCTATTTCGTCCATAAGGATGAGGGATTTAGAAGAAGCGTTGTTTAAAATGTTGGAGGCTTCTTCCATCTCCACCATGAAGGTTGAACGTCCCGAAACCAGATCATCTGAAGCACCGATCCTAGTAAAAATGCGATCGATATCTCCTATTAGTGCTTGATCTGCGGGGACGAAGGAGCCGGCACGAGCCATAATACATATCAATGCCGTCTGCCGCATATAGGTAGATTTACCGCCCATGTTGGGACCGGTGATGACAAGCATGCGTTCAACGCCCATGGAGACAGAATTAGGAACAAAGGGGGCGGAACTAAGAGTTTCTATTACAGGGTGTCTTCCATTTTTTATGCTGATCACCGAGGTTTTGGACAGTTCTGGGCGCACATAATGATATTCATCTGCTGTTTTGGCCAAAGATAACAGAGCATCCAGCAAAGAAAGTTCTGATGAAAGAGACTTAAGTTGCGGTAAAATTTGTTGCAAAGCTGTTATCAATTCGTCATAGAGTTCTTTTTCTAACTGCAAAGAACGTTCTTGAGCGGAAAGAGTCTTTTCTTCAAGATCGCGTAGCTCTTTTGTAGTATAGCGCTCGTTATTTTTTAAAGTCTGCTTGCGGTGGTAATGTTCAGGAATTTTTTCAGATTGTGATCTCGGGATCTCTATGTAATAACCAGATACCGAGTTAAATCCCACCTTCAGTGTTGTAATACCGGTAGCAGCTTTCTCCCGTTCTTCCATAGCAGTAAGCAAATCCGTACTTCCGGCCATAAGCTGGCGTAACTCATCAAGTTCACTGTTATATCCGTCGGCAAATACGTTTCCATCGCGTAAAAAAGTGGAGGGAATTTTTTTTACGGCTCTGATTAGTAGTTCACGGGTATCGTCAAGAGGGTTTATTTTTTTTGAAATGTTGTTTAAAACGTTGTTCTGTCGATTTTCTAAAAATACTTTGATTTGCGGAACTACAATCAATGCATCGCGTAAAACCATCAGATCCTTGGGGCGAGCTGTGGCTAATCCTATCCGAGCGGTGATTCGTTCCAGATCTCCTATTTGATCTAGAAAGGAAAAAAGCTCGGATTCATCGCTTTGTAATAAGGCTTCAACAATGTCCAGTCGTTCGTTTACTGCCTGATTGTCGCGTAAAGGTTCTAGGAGCATGCGGCGTAATTTTCTGGATCCCATGGCGGTTGCCGTTTTATCAAGTACCGAAAGCAAAGAGCCTCGATACTCTCCTCGTAAATTGGCAGTAAGCTCGAGATTTCTTTGGGCTGTTTGATCAAGCAACATTTGTAGGCTTGAGTCGTCGTGACTTATGGAACGTATATGCTCGATTGAGCCCGTTTGTGTGGAACTAACATATGAGAGCAAAGCTCCGGCCGCACTGATCCCTTCCTCAATGTTTTCTATGCCAAAGCCGAATAGTGTCTGAGTGTGAAATTGTTTGCATAGCAGACGATAACAGCTTTTTAATTCAAATGACCAAGCAGGAATTTCCTTAGTGCTTTTGCAAAAAGAGAACCACTCTTTGTGTGCAAAATCCTCGCAGTAAACAATTTCAGCAGGATTTATCTTGTCCAAGTACAGAGCCAATTCTTTTTGATCGCTGGCCACGGTTGCTTTAAATATCCCTGCTCCTAGATTTAGATAGGCGATACCGAAGCACCGATCCCCTTGTGCAATGCATACTATGATATTGTCTTCACGATCGGGTGCTATTCCATCATCAGTGGCTGTACCGGGAGTAATAATGCGTGAAACCTTGCGAGAAAAGATTTTGGTTCTAGTTTTTGAAGCGTTGTTTTTCTCCTCAATCTGCTCACATATGACCACCGATTCTCCCATGCGAATGAGTCTTGAAATGTAGTTATCCACAGCATGGAAAGGCACTCCAGCTAAGGGAATAGGTTTGCCTTTGTTTGTACCGCGATGTGTGAGGGTCAGATTAAGCAAACGGGAAGCTTTGACGGCATCGTCAAAAAACATTTCATAAAAATCGCCAAGACGATAGAAAACCAAATCTTTAGGATATTTCTCCTTTACTTCAAAGTACTGTTTCATCATAGGCGTAGAGCCGTCTTTGAGTGAGGAAAAATCTGCCATTTGCTGAACCTGATAAATTGAAAATACAGATGCTAAGTTTAATAGTTGGTTAATCTTTATAGTATAAAAAATTAAAAGCAAGTTTGTTCCAAGTATTAGTTGAGAGCTTTATAAACAATAAGATGCAAAAAAGAAGGCGAGGAGTATTGAGCTATATAAAAGCCGTCCATTTTTTGCGGGTGGGGCTTTATGGTGATTTTCGATGGAAATGTGTCTTTTATCTAAACTTTTTAGGCTTTTGCGGCAGATACAAAGGTCTGCGGAGAACCGAAGTCTTCTGCTTTCGGTTAGTTACAATGAATTTTCTTTTCCGCACGAGATCATGTTTAAATGGCTCCTCGTTTCTACTTAATTATCAAAGATCATGAAAGTCAACAATTTGGGATTTATAGCGAAAAGAGCTGTAGTTCGGCTCATGTTTCGTTGGCTGTTTGTATAATGATTTAACAGAAGGAGTAATTTTTTTTTTCTAATTTTGAGCTTTGAAAAAAACTTTATTAGTAGAAAAAATTTATATAATTACAAATACAGATTAATTTCAGTATAAATATCGGAGCTAAGTTATGGCGGTTAAGAAAGAAAGCAAATCTGCGACAAAGGCAAAGGCTACATCCAAATCCTCGGTGTTGGCAAATAACCTCACTACGGATCCAGAGAAGGAAAAAGCCCTGCAGGCAGCTCTCGATCAGATTGAGCGTACTTTCGGGACCGGGGCAATTATGCGTCTCGGACAAAATACCACCTTGGACATAGAAGCGATCCCCACTGGTTCATTGTCGCTTGATATAGCCTTGGGTATAGGTGGTTTGCCCATGGGCCGTATTATTGAAAGTTACGGTCCAGAGTCCTCCGGTAAAACAACTCTAACTCTGGAATTGATTGCTCAGGCTCAGAAACTAGGAAAAATATGTGCATTCATCGATGCCGAGCATGCCTTAGATCCTGTCTATGCCAAGAGATTGGGCGTAGCAATTGAAAATGTATTTCTTTCTCAGCCGGATACCGGTGAGCAAGCATTGGATATATGCGAAACCTTGGTACGTTCTGGAGGTGTGGACGTGATTGTCATAGACTCCGTAGCTGCTTTAGTTCCGAAGGCTGAGATAGAAGGAGATATGGGGGACAGTCATGTAGGCTTGCAAGCTCGCTTGATGTCTCAGGCTCTGCGAAAACTG
>ENA-ORPK01002604-ORPK01002604.1-human-gut-metagenome-genome-assembly--contig:-NODE-2604-length-12158-cov-2.807403_pt1 | contig 12158 bp, 15 predicted proteins | sample MGYA00242139_ERZ509068 | MGnify/ENA primary metagenome ERZ509068 (study PRJEB26280, sample SAMEA2338687) | human gut metagenome | biome: human gut; feature: human-associated habitat; material: faeces... | reverse complement strand
CAGACACGGCAACCATACAAACAAGTTTTTATTGACTTAAAAAAAGTTGTTTTTCCTGCTTTGCTCTGTCCATATATAATTCCAAATACAGGATATGAACTCTTGTCAACATTATAAAGCCGTGCCGTATATCTCATAACAGCCATAAAAGGAGAACAGAAAAACCAGTTTGCAAACTCATAATATCTGTTTTGCATATATTCCCATTCCCCATTGAATTCACTATATCCATTCATATACTGTATGAATAACGAAACATCATTTCGTATTTCATCAGCTGTTGGATTGAGATTAAGCTCCTCACCATTCAACATAACATTTTTCTTTTCCAAATCAATATGCAACTTAGGGAACTCCTGTCTGACATTCCTTTCCTCTTCGTTTTTCTTTTTGAAATTCCGCTTCAATGTGCTTATTGTCTGCGAAGAAATCATAAAACGATTGCTTTTCTTATCCACTTTCGGCATTAAAGTTTTCAATCGGGCAACCGATCCGTTAATCTTTAGTGCAAATTCAATTTCTTCCGATACCTCTGTATTGGGAACTATTGCAAGTACAGTATTTGAATTGACAGATTTAGACACAGGAAGCTCACCTATATTTTCACCATCATCGGATACAAGTATTGCTTTCTCGGTAATATCATCAGTACATTCCTCGATATATTCTTCATATACGGATAAATACCAATCGTATCCTGCATCACCGTCTATATAACCGATATTTTCTCTTTGTCCGCCTAAAAATGCACGATTTGACATATTGGCTGAACCCATAACAACTCTCTTGCGGCCATCAGCAGCCGAAAGGAGATATATTTTTTCGTGTGAAAGCTGTTTTCTTGCAGCATACATACGCAAGGTTTTATCCTTGATTCTTGATATTAGTTTGTCTTTGCTTTTGGATTTCCTTATGTTCTCCACAAGCGCCAATTGAAAAGCCATTATCTCACATAAATCATAGGTCATAACTTGCTGACAGCCAAAAATAATCTCTGCATCATCAAAAAGTTCAATAACCTTGCTTATAAAACTAAGGCTTGAAGAATAGGTAATTACTTTAATTGAGGAAAATCCCTCAAATAATTCCTGCCACTCAACCTCTTGTCCCTCTATAAAATCAAGTTTTGCAACCGATAATTTGTTTGTCGATTGCATTACCGGGGTTTCGTCATTATCCCACCAAGATAATTGATTATTGTCCATATAGCACCTCCAAGATGTTATGTTTAGATATATTTATCCTACTATATATAAGTATATCAAAAGTAATGTGTAAAAGTACGGACAATATAACATACCGCCCGATATTTTTGTAGTCAGAATATATTTTATTGTATGCCATACAATATATATTGTATTTCACAAAATTCAAATTGTCAATGGCTTTTGGTAAAATGGTTATAAAAGGACGGTGGCGATATGAAAGAGGAATATTACGAAGAATACAGAAGAATCGGTTTGAAAATCAGCTATTACCGCAAGCTGAAAGGGATAACACAGGAACAGCTTGCAGAGCAAATCAACAAGAACACGGCTTTTATAGGTGCGGTAGAAGCTCCGAACGTAAACCGCACAGTATCTCTTGATACCCTGTTTGACATTGCCAAGGCTTTGGATATTCCTGCGTATAAGTTTCTTAAAGATGATTGATTTTTCTATGTGCTTATGGTAAAATGTAATTGGGTAGATTTTTCATCTGCCCGATAAATCGGAATTTGGCGGAGGTGTACTATGCTGGAACTATGGGACGCATATGATAATCAATTTAACAAGCTTGACAACATTGTGTTAGTAAGAGGCGATGAAATCCCAGACGGGATTTATCACTTAGTTTGCGAAATTGCAGTACGACATACTGATGGACAATATCTTCTTATGCAAAGGGACAAAAGGAAGCATTTTGGCGGTATGTGGGAATTAACCGCAGGTGGCTCCGCATTAAAAGGAGAACTCCCCTTAGAATGTGCTGTTAGAGAGTTAAGAGAAGAAACAGGCATTTGTTCCGAAAACTTAATCGAAATTGGTCGTGTCGTTCATAATAAACATCATTCTATTTATGTGGAATATTTATGCGATATCGAATGTGACAAAGACTCCATTCTTCTTCAAGAAGGAGAAACAATTGCTTACAAATGGGTAGATAAAGAAGAAATTAAAAACAGCCATGAGCTTGTAACAAGGCGAATGCAAGTGTTTATCAAGGAAATTCAATAACGGCTTGTCAAATTCCAGTTTATCGACAATATAAAATACAGATAAAGGCTCAACGAGGAATCCCTCCATTGAGCCTTTGTCATACCTATTTAAACAGTATCAATAATTCAAAGTCTTAGCAATAATCCTGTCCGCAGGATTTCCGTCATCGTCCCTGTCCGTGCGGTATGCCAGAACCGCAATTTTCGTTCCGGGGTGAAGCCTTTTGTCAAGCTCGGCAGCTTCGCACTCCACAAGCTCCTCCAAACCGTCCGCCTGTGCTATCCTCACGCCGAAAATGTCAAGCATTCTGCCAGTTCCTTTGAGCATAAAAACCTCTTTTACCTTGCCTTGAATAATCATCTTTTCCATTTTAAATACCTCCGTTATTCGCCCTGCTCAAAGTACAGAGCAAGGGCCTTTTCTATTATCTCGTTCGCTTCCTTTTTGGAATAACTGCTTAAATACCTCTTGTATGTTGCGGTGGGGAGCGTTATCTTTTCTCCCTTGTCCTTTGGCTTTTCGTCCGAATCGTACTCACCGTTCAGCACATCGGTTATCAGCTCATCGGTGACTATCGTGTAAGATGATGCTATCTCACGGAGCTGTTTCGCCATTTTCATATCAATGACAGTAACATCTTTTTCGGTCATAACCTTGTACACATTTCTCTGCTGTTCCTCTGTAAGATATGAAAGGTCAACGGCAGAACGGACCTTTATATTTCCACGGTCAACAAGCACCTTGAACTCGTTTATCAGCTTGTCTATGCGGAGAAGCCTTGCCACCGTTGCGGAGCTTATGCCGTATTCCTCTGCTGTTGCATCTCTCGTTGTAAGATGTTCCGGTGGAACATCTTCGGGACGGTGCTTACCGTTCTCGATGAAATACAGCTCGTCACATATGTCCTTTCGTTTTCGCTCGTCAAACAGCTTGTTGTACCTGAGTGCAACCGCAAACGCCTGTTCGGATATTTTCAGATCGGAAAAGCCTCGCTGAATAAGATTTGTTTCCACAACAAATATTTCAGCATCTTCATCGGATAAATTCACCTTTACAACAGCAGGCACATTTTCAAGTCCTGCCTGTCCTGCGGCATACACTCTGTTATGCCCCGACAAAATCTCATATTTTCCTCCGTTTGCTGTGCGAACGATTATCGGAGTAATCACGCCGTTTTTCTTGATGCTCTGAATCATATCCTCCAAACGCTCGCCATCATAAAGAGTGAATCTGTGATTATGATACGGTATCAGCTTGTCTATCGCAATGCTCGTTACCCCCTGTTCGGAAGTAAAGTCCAGACCGTCCGTTACGCCGAATTTGCTTGTTACATTTCTTGCCACAATAAAAACTCCTTTCATAAATGTTCCAGTGGAACATCAACCTATAAGCTCATCTGCAAGCCTGTTGTAGTCCTCGGCAGCCGTGCATTTGGGAGCATACGCAATAAGTGTCTGCTTTCTCGCCTGTGCTTCCTTCACCTTGATACACTCCCTTATTGCCGTGTCGAAAACCTTTGTATTCATCTGCTCCGCAACCTCGTCAAGGGAAACTCTGACCTCTCTTGAAAGATTTGCCCGTCCGTTGTACTTGGTAAGCAGCAGTCCCGAAACATTCAGACTTGGATTCTGCCTTTTGCGGATAGCTCGGATAGTTTCAAAGAGCTGTGAAAGTCCCTGCAAAGCGTATCTGTCCGCCGTTACGGGAATGATAACCTCGTTTGCGGCAATAAGGCAGTTATGCAGGATAGAATTCATAGCAGGTGCAGTATCAATGATTATGTAGTCATAATTCTCACAGCCGTCAAGAGCATCTGCCATTCGATAAAGTCCGTCAACGCTCCCTTTCAGCTTCTCATCTGCCTGTCGGAGCAAGCTGTCCCCTGCGAGAATATCTCCGCACTCGGTATGCTGAATTGCTTCGTCAAGGCTCAATCGGCTCTCGTCCAAAAGCACATCATAAACGGTAGCAACACCCTCGGTCATTGCTCTGTAAGTATCGGTGCTGTTGCACTGTGTATCGCAGTCGATAAGAAGCGTTTTATAACCTCTCTCACTCAGAATTGCCGCAAGTGCGGTCGATGTGGAGGATTTTCCCACACCGCCCTTTGCGTTTGCTATGGTTATAACCTTGCTCATTATTCTCCCTCCTTGAATGAAATACTGCCTATATCCGAAATCCACTTCTCCACACAATCGCTATACTCTTTCTTACGGTTATATACCTCCAATCTCTCCTCATACTCTGAAATTTCATTCTCATCGGCATCATCGGGAAGTTCGGGTTCGTCATAGTCCTCATAGAAATCAAGGTAATCCCTGCGTTCGCAAAGATAGCCGGAAAATGCCGTTCTGATACCCTTTGCATAGTTATCATTGCCCTCGGCATATTCCTCGCTGATACGCTCCTTTATGGCAGCACAGGTCATATCAAACTGATTGGTGTCAAGCTCATCGAGAACGGAAGCAAAAGAGCTTCTCGCAACCTCCTCCCACTCCTCATACTCATCATCGGTATCGCAAGCATAGCCGATGTCCTCAAGTATCTCGGTAACTCTCTCATAGCTTTCATCTGAAATTCTAAACATAATCATTCTCCTTTTTTGTTGTTGGTTGATGTTCCAATGGAACATTTTGTGTACTTTAATCTTCCGTTTTTCCTGCATTAAGCCTTTTCAGACTGTTAAAAACCGCCTTTCTCTCCTCAGCTGACATAGGCTCACGCTTTTCCTTTGGCTTACTGCGTTCCTTAAATGCCTTAACCGCCTTTTCTCGGATACGCTGTTCACGGTTTTCACGGTCTGCGATAACCGCCGTCTTTGCGTTAAGCATTGCCCTTGCTATATAAAGCTCACTTTCGGTGTTATTCATATAAATCATTCCTTTCCCCGATGTTCCACCGGAACATCTTTGGTTTGTTGTGTTTGTTTTTTAATTACACTCACATTATACTACTTATATAAGTAGTTTTCAATAGTAATTCCAGCCAAACTTGATTATACAAATTTAGCTTATGCGCACATTGACAAAATCTCCATTGCTATGGTATAATGAATAAAATATACTTATGCAAGTAGGAGAGCGATAAAAATGCCTGTTTCTGAGAAACAAAAAGGATATGCCCGAAAGTGGGACAAGGACAATATGCGTACCCTCGGTACAAGAGTACGCACACAAGATGCCGAGGATTTCAAGGCTTGGTGTGCAATGCGTGGAGTTTCCACCACCTCCGAGATTAAAAGATTTGTTATGAGCGAACTTGAAAAGTACAATGCTGTTATGGAAAAACAGCATAATGATAATAAAAGCGAGTGAGCATTTTTATTTTCCTTTCGTGGTTGATTTTTGGCTGTGCTTATGATAAAATGTAGTTGGGTAGATTTTTAATTTAATCTGCCCGATAAATCGGAATTTAACGCACATCTAAAAAACGAGAATTCACAAAAACGTAGCCATAAAATGGTGATAAAAGGACGTATAACTTATGAGTAAAAAAGTATTTGTTTTGGTACACGATTACTGGCATCACGATGATTCCATCAAGCCTATGATGGACTATCTGTTTAATGCAGATTATGAAGTAACATTCACAAAGAACCCAAATGATTATTTCAACGGGCAGTTTGATTTGTTTTTGTCTTTCAAAGATCCTATTGAAAATGATCAGATTCCTACTCCAATCTGGTGTGATGAAAAATGGACGGAAAAATTTCTGAATGATATTCAGAATGGTATGGGAACGATTATGCTTCACGCATCACTTACTGATTACACAGAAAATCACGCAATCCTCACAAATGTTGTAAGAAGTAACTTTATCACTCATCCCGAACAATGTCCACTTACTGTAAAACCGATAGCAGAACATCCGATTATTGAAGGCATTGGCAAATTCACATTCCCTGATTTTGACGAACATTATGTAATGAAAATGATTCCTAATGCTGATACAACGATTCTTGCAGAAACCGTTTCAAAGAACGGCGTTCAGCCTGCTGTATGGATTCACACCTATGGCAAGGGAAAAATCTGCTGTATCGTTCCTGCACACACTACCCAAAATTTGACCTGTGAACCATTTGTCAAACTTGTAAAGAATGCTATTGATTGGGTTTAATAGCATTAATAGAACGTCAAATTCCAGTTTGTAGAGCAGTTAATTTATGGGCATCCGCCGTACTCGGAAAACTCCGAGTACGGCATTTCTTTTACCTCACCGCCCCACGACCGAAACTGCCTCGATCATTCTCACTCATCTCCTTTTCCTGCTCCGCCCTTTCTTTCTCCTCTGCAACACGAATCCTCTCCATTTCCTCTTTAGCTTGCTCCAGCAGAATCTCATAATCACTTTTCATTCGGCTCTCGTAAAAATCATAGAAGTCATAAATCTCCTTACGCTTTTCAAAGGCGAGGGAGATTTTTTCTTTCATTCCTCCAAGCTGCCGTTTCATTTCTACAATTTTTTCTTGATGAACAGAAATATCATCAGCAGTTTTCACTCCTGCGTCCTTGATGTAATTGTACTTCGCAAGCTCCTTGATGTCCTTTACAAGCAAGGGTTTACGGCTCAACACTTCCAGATATTTGGGGATTCCTTCAATCAGCTTTTCTTCCTCCGCAATTTTTTTCAAAAGCTCGTTCTTCTCATTTTTCAAATCGGCAAGAGCCTTGCCCGCATCGGCAACAGCTTTCTTGAAATCATCAGCCGAATGAATATCATTCTCCTGCAAAAAGAAAAGCAGCTCCGAAGACCTCACAACCTCCCGATAAGTCGCAAGGTAAATCCTGTCCGCTTCGGGTTTTCGGTAAAGCTCAATTTGTATTTGCCTGATACACAAGGCATATTCTCGTTGAATACCCTCATACTTTAACGCTTCGGACAAAGGCATTTCAAGATTTTTGTTTGCAATTCGATATTCCAGATGTTCAAGAGAATAACCGTCACCCAAACGAAAACTGCGGATTGCTTTTCGGTTTGGCTTAACCTTTATCGCAAGATATTTTCCTCGGTTAATTCCATAGCCTTTCGCTTCAAGCTCTTTTATCAAGTCGTCAATGCTCTTAACGCTCTCTTTCACAACAAGCCTGTCTATCTCGTCACACAAATTCTGTTTCCAAGACTTTCCCTCACGCCGTAATTTGTACTCGCCGTACTTGTGGTTATATGATTTTTTCGGGTGTTCGATAATTTCAAGCCCGTGAGCAAGAGCAATTTCATCGGATATTGCTTTGCATCTCCTCAGACTTTCCTTGTTTGCGTGCCAGTGCTTACCGTCCATATCGTAAGGGCATACGGCAAAATGATTATGGATATGCCCACGGTCGGTATGGGTTGCACACAGCACGACTGCCTTTTTCCCGAAAACCCTTTCCCCCCATTCCACTCCGATTTGGTGAGCTTCATCGGGAGTGACCTCACCCGGCTTGAATGACTGGATATAGTGGTGAAGCCGAATCTTCTGCTTTTCGGATTTCGCCGTTTCAGATTTTATCGACCTTTTGAAAAATCTCTCACCGCTGAACATCTCAAAACCTAACTTCATATCCTCATAAGCTTCGGAAGCATTCGCCGAGCAGTTAAGCACCGTGACAAGAGTTTTTTCTGTTTTCTTCTCGTTGGTCACATAGGAAAGCAGTCTTTTCATAATTCACACTTTCGGCTTTTTCGCATTGTGACGGATAATAAAAATCGCACCTGCCACAGCTGCACACACGGCAGAAATTACTGCGATAAGCTTGACTGTTTTCTTGGATTTCTTCCTGCCGCCGCTTTCACCGAAGAACAGAATATCAAAATCTTCGGGAAGCGGCATTTCAGAATCGGTATTTTTTCTGTAATAGATCATTTCGGGATTCTCCTTTTTACATCTCAATGTTTTTTCTTCGTTTTTCATTTCTGCCCGTCAGAACAGCTTTCAGCCTTTCGTTCTCACATTTCAGCCTGCTCACCTCCTTTCGCAGCACTTCATTTTTAGCCGTAAGAATATTTATTTCATCGGCAGCAGAGGAAGCAGAACTTCTGCCACGCTTGGCTCTGTTCTCTTTGCGGAGAATTGCCCCTGCCGCCGTTATTGCTTTTTCATCAAGCACACGTTCGCCTTTGGCATTGGTTTTGAGTTTTTTCGCAAGCTCCGGGTGTCTGCTTAATGTTTCATAAAATTTTGTTGGCTTCAAGCCATTCGCATTGCAATATTCGGAGATTGAAATGTATTGGCTGTTTTTTCGCATTGGTTATTGTCCTTTCGATTGTTTTTATTGATTTCCTTATTGGGATATGGTATAATGTAGAAAAATAAGTTGATTTTATTTGCTCGGCAAATCGAAATTTTTGCGATAGCCATTAAGGAGATCTGTAAATGAAGGCAATAGAAACAGAGCGATTATTTTTACGAGAATGGGAAAAAAATGATGTTAGTGATTTATTTGATATTATGAAAAATTCTTCAGTCATCATCGGCGGATGGAAGCCTCATTCAGACATAAATACTTCTATCAAGATTTTAAAACAGTATATTGAAAGTGATGAACGATGGGCTGTTGAGCTGAAGGATACAAGAAAAGTAATTGGCAGTATAAGGGTTTATCCTGACAATAATCGTGGTAATTATTTTGCTAAAACTATAAACTATATTTTATCCGAAGATTATTGGGGAAATGGTTATATGACGGAGGCGGTTAAACGGATTATTGAATATTTGTTTGAAGAATTAAATATAGATTTGCTATCTGCTTTCCATTATCCTAATAACAACAAGTCCCAAAAGGTTCTTGAAAAATGTGGATTTAAATATGAAATTACAATAGAACAAGGATCTACAAGATACGATGGACAGGTTTTTGATGCAGTATGCTATTCAATTTTAAAATCTGATTATTTTCAAAAAAAGTTATTATAAGTGACAACTTCCAATTTATTGGGCCCATATATTCACAGCACGCCAACAAGTGCTGTGAATTTTTTTCTGCCTAAAACATCTTCATCTGCATATCATGTTCAAACCCTGCAAACGTTAAGTTTGTCAGCGTGTAGACCGAGTTGAACAGAGAAGCTGTCAGGAAACGGTCTATCCTGCTGATTTTGTCGGGATAGCTGACAAGGCTTTTCATCACATACTGAATGTGTTCATAGGTGATTTTCCTGTAAGCAGACTTCGCCGTTTCTTCCGAAACACGTTTTCCCTCCGATACTACACTTCGCTCTCCGCAGAGAACATCGACCATAAGGTCTTTGATTTCTTCTGCCATTTGAACAACAGAGCTGTCGGGGTGAGAAATAAGGCAGTCATAGTCGATCTGTTTCTTAACTTCTTCCTCAACTGTACTTCTGTCTATTCCATCAATTAATCCATCTCCGGGCGAAAAATTCTGAAAGTCAGTCCGTGGCGGATTGATAGATTGATCGTAAGTATAACTCATATCAGTATTATTTATATCAATATTATTAGAGTCCGAATTTCGGACTTCAAGAAGTCTGCTTTTCAGATATGCAGAAGTCTGATTTTCGGACTTCTTGAAATCTGTTTTTCCGACTTCTTGAAATCTGTTTTTCCGACTTCTTGAAATTCGTTTTCCGTACTTCTTGATGTCGGAACACGATCGGTATTCTGCTCACCTTTAACAATGAAGTTCTTCACATACAAAATAGACGGCAGTCCCAGACCTCGGCGTTTCTTCTTTACAAGTCCGATCCCCGATTGATCGTCAAGCTCTTTGAGGAGATTAAGAGCCTTTTCGTGACCAACATCAAAACTTTCCTCAATTTCTTCCACAGGGAAAATGATATACACCCTGTTGTGCTTGTCTATCCAGTTGTTCTTTCTGCTAAGGCTCATACGTTCAAGGAGCAAACCATATACATTGGATAAATCACCGAAATGCTCCTTATCAGTGAAAAGCACCTTCGGCACTCGGACAAATGTAAATTGTTCGGCTTCGATACCGTAATAATAATCAAATTCAGTTTTTGGCATATAGATCATACCTACTCATAATTTAAGGCAAATAAAAAAGCCGCAGAATACTTCAAAATAAAGTATTCTGCGGCTCAAAACCACATAAATGTTATGTTTGCATAAAAACAAGTACAGGAAAATGCCTATTCTACGCCGTTTAACGGCTCACTCGTACCATACTCGTACTATTTTCCCCGAAAGTCTGAAAAACGCCGTCAAAAAATTTTCAACTCGTACTATTTTCGTACTATGAAACGGCATTTTTAAGCTTTCAAAGGAAAAGTAAAAGCCCGCAACTGACGTAGTTGCGGGCTTTTTGATGGCAGGGGCAGTAAGAATCGAACTCACGACCGTTGGTTTCAATTAGAGAAGTCACACAGTATTTCCAATGAGACCAATAATACTGGGAAACAGACAAAAGCCATCCCTCACCTACTGCATGCAACTTTATCTACCTTATAAGTCAGGATTATTCTCTTATAAAAAACTTCAGAATCTTTTTTAATCATTGTCATTAATGCGGATTTTTCTAAATACAACCAAAATGCGCTTTAGTACAAAACCTGTACTAAAGCACATTTTGGCTACACACTTACCGTGAAATTGAAGTCACCCTACATTTCCAACAAATTTATAACTTATCATAATATCCTGCTTTTTTACACCGTCCACAAAATACTTGTCGCCGACGGTGATTTTATCAATAAGCCTGTGTACGATTTTCTTGTCAAGCTCGGATATGTTCTTGAATTCCTCAATGAGCATAATATAGCGTTCGATGTTCTCATCAGCAGCTGTGCTCTCAAGAGTAATGGATTTAATGCGTTCAAGCTTCGACTTCTGTTCATCAAGCTCGGTTTCACAGCGGTGGGATAATTCAATAAAGCGTTCTTCGGAAATAATTCCGTTCAGCTTGTCCTCGTACAAACTGTAAAACCTGTCATCAAGCTCCTTTATGCGCTTTTGGGTCGTCATTTCGTCACGCTTGATGCGTTCGAGAACTGCCTTATTTGTACCGCACATCTTCTTTTTAAGCAACTCGGCAGCCTTTTTCTCATCTTTAAGCACAAACTTTATTTGACGCTTAACGTCAAAAAGCACAAAATCGTACAGATCCTTACAACTGATATAATGAATTGAACAAGCTGCCTTCCCCTTCTTTTTGTATGTAGTACAGGTGAGAAAGTCTTTGCCATTTTTCTTTGGCGAAAGTGATAATGAATATCCACAGGTGCTGCACTTTACAAGTCCCGAAAAAAGATGCGGTTCTGTATTTTTCCGCACACGTTTGCGGCTTGCGATTTGTGCATTGGCGTCCTTGAAAAGCTGTTCCGAAACAATAGGCGTATGAGTGTCCTCAACAATGATCCATTTGTCCTTGTTCTGTTTCACAACCTTTTTGCTCTTGAACGAAGTCTTGCGCTTTTTACAATTAATAGTGTGACCAAGATAAACTTGATTTTCGATCATCTTGTACACAGTTGTTAGATTCCATTCATAAGGATCTTTTGCATAAGTACGCCCTGCAGCCTTTGCTGTATAGGCTGCAGGCGTAAGCACCTTTTCAGCTGTGAGGATTCTTGCAATCTTATTGCAGCCGCAATTTTCATAAGCAGCCATCTTGAAAATACGCTCAACGATCGGAGCTGTATCTTCATCAATTTCAAGAATATGCTTGTCGGCAGCAGACTTTTTATATCCATAAGCAGCCGTACTTCCGATAAACTCACCATTAAGTGCCTTGTTTCTTAATGCCTGACGTGTTTTTCGTGAACAGTCAGCAGGATAAAACTGATTGAAAATGTTCTTCATCGGCAGAAGTAAATCCAAGTCGATATTTTCTCTTTCGGTATCAACATCATCGCCAATCGCAATAAATCTTATACCCTTTTCTGGAAAAATCTCCTCAATATGCTTGCCCACTTCAATGTAGTTTCTGCCAAAACGGGACAAGTCTTCTTGTGTCAAGTAGGGACTAAAAAATTTTTGAGAATTTACAAGCCGTTCAT
>ENA-ORPK01002602-ORPK01002602.1-human-gut-metagenome-genome-assembly--contig:-NODE-2602-length-12166-cov-5.029560_pt1 | contig 12166 bp, 8 predicted proteins | sample MGYA00242139_ERZ509068 | MGnify/ENA primary metagenome ERZ509068 (study PRJEB26280, sample SAMEA2338687) | human gut metagenome | biome: human gut; feature: human-associated habitat; material: faeces... | reverse complement strand
GCCCGCTTCGGACTGTTCCGGGGCGTCGGCATCTACCTCGCTTATGCGGTTCTGGTTGACAACCATAGTCCCGAGCGAATCAGCTTCGCTGTCGATGTCATTGCCCTCCTCTTCGGAGGTGTCGGTTGTGTCTCTATCGTCGTCTTCGAGTACGTATGTGCCATTGTCGCTGTCGTCGATTTCGCCATACAGTCCGCTGTCGTCAGTGTCAGTGATACCGCTGTTTTCACCGTCAAATGTCACATGGGTGTCTTCCCCATTATCGTCGGCAGTATCCTGTGACATTTCGTGTTCCCCTGCCAGTGCCGCGTCTTCGTCCTCTTTCAGCTCCAGCTCACGGATAAGGCGCATTTTCTCTTCATCGGCCTCGCGCTGCGCCCGTGCCTCTTCTCTGCGCTTTTTCGCAGCTTTGATCATTTTTCTGAAGAAGCGGATTATGTCTGCCAGGCAGAGTATGACGAATATTGCCACTGCCAGTATGAACAGCATCCATACCCCGATTTCACCGAAGAAGCCGAAGATGAATTCCGTGACCTGCCGCCCGTGCAGTCCTCCCCAGTTGACCGCAGTGTTGGTGTATACTGTGGAGATGCCGACAATCAGTGAAATGGCAATAAGCGCAACAAGGCATTTTATGGTGAAATTCACTGTCTTGAACTTGGTGTCGGGGATGAACAGCTTGACAGCCATGGCAAACATCCAGAGGATAATGACGGCTGAGCCGATTCCGAACGTGTCATTGATTAGGAACTCCGACAGGCGGGCCCCGCCTTCCCCCCCCTCGTTGGCAACACCAGCGGCTGCGCCGATGGCCAGGTTGCTGACCTTGGACTGGTCTGCGGTGCAGTTGGTGAGGTATGAGATGAAGGCAATGAACATGTAGACCGCAGTAATGGCAAGCACTACGCCTGTAGTCAGCCGCAGTGTGCGGTTTGTCGCGAATTTGCGGTATGTTTCTGCACGGAACAGCGCGGACAGTCCCTGTATGTCTTGGACGACAGACGGTGATGAGTCCTCCTTCTTTGCCGCTCGCTGCGACGGCTTGCGAGTGCGTTGGGTTTTGCCGACCTTTTTGCCGGCTGCATTATGCGGGTCAAGCGAGATGACGGAGTTGTCTGCCTCGCCCGTAACGTCTTCGATTTGTGGAGTATAATCGTTATATCGTCCCATCTGCGAATTACTATTCAGTCAGTGTAAGTACAGGACTGCAAAGTTAACCAATTTCGGGAGCATATACAATTACCTGTCAGTAATTTTTTGCCGTATTTTTTTGCTACAGAGAATAGCCGTGGCAAGGGCGGTTTGTCCCCTGCCACGGCTGAGTTTGAGCGATGTCAATTTGCTTATTTCTTGATGCCGTCACGCTTCAGGAGAGCGTCTACGGTCGGCTTTTTGCCACGGAACTCGATGTAGAGTTCCATCGGGTCTGCAGGACCGCCTGTTGACATCATTTTGAGGTATTTGTCGGCTGTCTTCTTGTCGAAGATGCCGTTCTCGAGGAATGCCGAGAATGCGTCAGCGTCGAGCACTTCTGCCCACTTGTAGCCGTAGTAGCCGGCTGCATAGCCTCCGGAGAATATGTGTCCGAATGAGGGCGAGATGAGGCAGCCGCTCACTGCGTCAAATATCTTGACCGGTTCGAGTGCTGCGGCCTCAAACTCCTCGAGGTCTGCTGATGCGCGGAGCGGCTCGGTGAGGGTGTGGTATGCCATGTCGAGCAGACCAAAGTTGAGCTGGCGGACGCATGAGTAGGCTGCACCGAACTGCTGCGACTTGATGAATTTCTCGATGAGCTCCTGCGGCATCTTCTTGCCGGTCTTGTGGTGCTTGGCAAAGCTGTCGAGGAATTTCTTCTGCGGCAGGTAGTTCTCGTTGAATTGCGAGAACAGCTCAACGAAGTCGTGGAATACGCTTGTGCCGGACATGGTGCTGTACTTGGACTGCGCCGAGAGACCCTGGAGGGCGTGTCCGAACTCATGCAGGAAGGTCTCCACCTCGCCAAGGGTCAGCAGGGCTGGCTTCTCGGCTGTAGGTTTGGTGAAGTTCATCACCACGCTGACATGCGGACGTATGTTCTGTCCTTTATGGTCTATCCACTGTCCCTGGAATTCTGTCATCCATGCACCTCCCTGTTTGCCCTTGCGTGGGAAGAAATCGGCATAGAATACAGCCAGATAGCTGCCGTCCTTGTCGAACACTTCGTATGCTTTCACGTCGGGATGGTAAACGGGTATGTCCTTGTTCTCCTTGAAGGTGATTCCGTAGAGTTTTCCTGCCAGACCGAACACGCCGTCGATCACCTTGTCGAGTTGCAGGTAGGGGCGCAGCATCTCGGCGTCGAGGTTGTATTTCTCCATCTGCAGCTTGTGCGAGTAGAAGCTCATGTCCCAGGGTTCCATTACGAAGTCATCTCCCTCAATGCGTTTTGCTAAGGCTGTTATCTCGGCAATCTCTTTCTCGGCGGTAGGCTTGTAGGCGTCTATCAGGTCGTTCAGCAGTTTGTACACATTGTCGATATTACTTGCCATGCGGTGCTTGAGCACGTAGTCGGCATAGGTGTCGAAGCCCAGCAGCTGTGCCAGTTCGCGTCTCAGGTTGATGAGTCGTTTGCATATCTCGAGGTTGTTGGCGTCGTTGTCGTGTATGCACTCGGTATTGCGAGCCATGTACATCTGCTTGCGGAGCTCGCGCTGTGTAGAGTAAGTCATGAAGGGAGAGAAGACAGGGAAGTCGAGGGTGAAGATCCATCCTTCCTTCTCCTGATCCTTGGCATTCTGCTCGGCTGCAGCAATGGCAGTCTCGGGCAGTCCGTCGAGTTGAGCCTTGTCGGTGATATGCAGCTGGAAGGCTTTGTTTTCCTTGAGCAGGTTCTGCGAGAACTGCAGGGTGAGCATGCTTGCCTCCTCGGTGAGCTGGCGCAACTTCTCCTTGCCTTCCTCATCGAGCAGGGCACCGCTGCGTACAAAACCATCATAGCTTGTATCGAGCAACATCTGTTCCTCGGCATTCAACTCGCGGTTGGGATGGTCGTGTACGAACTTGATGCGTTCGAAGAGTTTCTTGTTCAGGGTGATATCGTTGGCATGCTTGGTAAGGATGGGGCTCATCTTCTGTGCCAAGGCTTCCATCTCGTCGCAGGTCTCTGCGCTCATCATGCATGAGAAAACATTGGAAACCCTGCTGAGCAAGTCGTAGTAGTGCTCGCCTTTCTCGGTATCCACGCGTGCCAGGGTGTTCTCGAAGGTAGGTTCTTCGGGATCGTTGACGATCTTGTCGGTGGCCTCATCGTCACGGCGTATACCTTCCATGAAGGCCTCTTCGTAATCTTCCAGCCTGATACGGTCGAAGGGTACGGTGTCGTGAGGGGTGTTGTAAGGTGCAAAAAAGGGATTGATACGATTCTCTGTCTTATTTTCTTGAAGCATACTAACTTAGTGTTTTATTTTTGTGCAAAGTTAGTAAAAAAAGGTGTTATAATCTTCTTGTATCATATTATTTAACATACTTTTATCTCAACCCTTGCTGTTGGTAAGTTTTTCGAGTGCCTGGATGTGGATGCGCTCTCTGAAAAGTTGGATAAGTCCTTGGCTTTGCAAACGGTTGAGGGCTCTGGAGACATTCAGTCTGCTGTCGTTCACCTCTTCGGCTATGCGCCTCATCTTGATGTGGATTGTTTTCTCGCCTGTAGGGCTGACACAGTTAGCCTCGAAGAAGCGTGTGATGCGTTCCTCTAAACTCTTGGGTGGCGTCTGCAGGGTACGGAGGCTGTGCTTTTGACTCTGTGTGGATATCAGGTTGAGCAGGTTGATGCGGAATATGTCGAAGAGGGTTGCCAGCTTCATGACGTCTTGCTTGGCAATACATAGCAGGCTGCAGTCGTGCAGGGCTGTATAGGTATGAGTGAAGTATGGGTACAGACCGAAGATGCGTTCCGACTGGAAGGTCTCGGGTGCTTGTATCTTCTCGTCGATGCTGTAGCTGTGGTCGGCAGACTCGGTCTTTACCATCACCTCGCCGTCGAGCAGGAAGTACAGGTGTGTGCAGAGTTCGCCTTCAGCTACAATCGTCTCTCCCTTACTTGCTTTTCTGAAGTCAAAGCGTGTCTGCCCTGCAGCTTGCTGCAAGTCGTTGCGGCTCATTCCCAAGAAGAGGGGCAGAGCCAACAGGCTGTTGTATATGCGGTTTTCGGGCATAGCGCTTTTTTGGTTGATTTCAAGGAGTTAAAGGAGTTAAGAAGTTATCGCTCCCTGCGGTCGCTGAGGAGTTAAGACAATAGTCTTGAGGGAATGTTCGATGCTCGATATTTAATGCTCGATCTTCGATGTTCGATGTTTAATGTTGAGTCCACAAAGGCTGTTGTCTTAACTCCTTTAACTCCTTAACTTCTTAACTCCTCAAAAAACTCCTTAAGAATCTCCTAATATCTTCTCCTTGAGTGATGGCGAGTACCATACCTCGGTCTTGCCATCATCATTGGTATAGATGAGGTAAGCCATGAGTTCTGAATGCTGTCTCAGTATCTCTTTGGCTTTTTCGAGACCCATCACCATGAAAGAGGTGGCGTAGGCATCTGCCGTGGCACAGTTTTTTGCCACGACTGTGGCAGACAGCAGACTGTGCTGAACGGGGTAGCCAGTCTTGGGGTCGATGGTATGGGCATACTTCTTGCCGTTCTTATAGTAGAAGTTGCGATAGTTGCCGCTGGTTGCCATGGCTATATCCGTGACATTGAGCACCGTCTGCAGTTCCTGGTTGGTGTTCAGCGAGTCCTCGGTAGGTTTGTTCACGCCGATGCGCCAAGGTTGCTGTTTCTGGTTGATACCCTTGGTGACTATCTCGCCTCCTATCTCTATCATATAGTCGTTGATGCCTTTCTTGCTCAACAGTCGTGCCACCACGTCACAACCGTATCCCTTGGCTATGGCAGAGCAGTCGAGCATGATGCGTGGATCCTGTTTCTGTATGTGATTGTCGGAGGTGAGCTTCACCTTCTGGTAGCCTACTATCTTTCTCAGGTCGTCGATGACCTTCTTGTTGGGTTCCACACCTTTCTTGAAACCGAATCCCCATTCGTTGACCAGTGGGGCAACGGTAATATCGAAGGCTCCGTGGGTCTCGTTGGAGATGTCCTCTGCCAAGAGGAAAACCTCTGTAAACATCGAGTTGACTACCGGGTTCTCGTTGCGGTTCACCTTCGAGATAATGGAGGTCTTGTTGAATGGCGAGAGCGACTCGTCCACCTTCTTCAACTCAGCCTCTATCTCTTTCTTCAGATTGGTGTCACTATGATAAGTGATGTGGTAGACGGTTCCGAAGATGAAACCTTCGTCGTGCTGATAGTTGATGTTTTCCTGTCCCTGCTTCAGGATGATGACCGTGCCGATGACGAGGAGCAGCAGGAAGGGAATTTGCCAGATGAGCTTTTTCTTGTTCATATTGATGGGATAGGGGTGATGGTTGATGTAAATGTGGGGTGAGAGTGATGCGGCTTTCTTGCCGCAGCGGGCTTACAGCTCGAAACTTACGTTGAAGGTTCCTCCAAAGCGTGAGCCTCCCTGCTTGCCAAAGCCGGGCACATACCAGGTGTTGCCATAGTCGCCGTCGTCATGGAAGAGCCTGCGCTTGTATCTCAGGCTCCAGCCCATTCTTACAGGGCCCCATATCTTGGCATCCACACCGAAGACAAACTCAGCCCAGTGGTAGTTGCACTTCACACCGTTGACCTCGTAGGGAGTCGTACCGCCCCATATAGGGTCCTGGATATCCGGACCTTTGAGGTCGTATTTGAAATAGGTAAGGGCGTATCTCACACCGCCATACAGGCGATAGATGTCGTGCTTGTTGCGCAACAGGTTGAAGTCGCAGCCTATTCGTCCGTAGGGTGCCGTCGTCTTGTAGTTGATCTGGGTGCTTTCGTCTGTGCCGTCAGCTTTTCCTATACCTATTTCTACTACAGGGAAATACTTGTCCTTGAGGTTGACACGCAGTGCCGCCTCATACTGACCGTAGTCGCTGACCATGAGTTGAATGGGGCCAACCAGGTCTGCGCTTACCGCCACGTTTCTCAACAGTGGGATGGTGTCCTTGTCGGTGGCGGCTATCTTCTTGCCTGATGATCCCTGGGCATGTGTCGCCTGTGCGGGCATCAGCAGCATCAGGGCGCTAATCGCGATGACCAAAGTAAATATAGAAGTGTGGCTTCGTTTCATCATAAGTTACTTCTTTACAGTTGATGACGATGGAGTCTATGCTGTTGTGCGTAGTCTTCACGCCGGTGATGGTATGAAAAAAGGATGGCTTGCAGTCTACCGACTCAAAGTGTGGTGTGTTGGTCTTCTGCACCGTTACGGTGTCGCGCAGCAGCCGGTTGTCTGCGTTGCGAGTCTCAAAGAAGAGGCTGTCTTCCAACAGCGAGTAGCTCATGGGCAGTATGAAACTGTCCACATTCACGTCCTTGTTGATCAGCACACTGTCGGTTCCCTCGATACGGTTGGTCGAGATGGTGAGTGTGTCGGTCAGGGTTGTTATGTTGCCTGCCAGCCTGTACTTGGTGTACACGGTGTTGTTGAGCGGACAGTCGAGCGTGCTGCAAGCTGCCATCAGCCCAAGGGCCATCATGAGTATGGGGATTATTTTCCGCATCTTATCTCTTTTTCTATTTGATAGTCGTTACGATTGGGGTTCTGTCGGCTCAACAGGTCGCCTAAGAATCCTGCCAGGAACAGCTGGCTGCCTAAGAGCATGGCTGTCAGGGCGATAAAGAAGTAGGGCGAGTCGGTGATGAGGTGTCCATACACGCCATGATAGAGGTCGATGCTCTTGTCGATGCCGAGGCATACCAGTGACAGGAAGCCTATAAAGAATACCACGCTGCCCAAGAATCCGAACACGTGCATAGGTTTTTTGCCGAAGTTGCTCAGGAACCAGAGGGTCATCAGATCCAGATAGCCGTTGACAAAACGGTTCCAGCCCATGAACTTCGACTTGCCGAACTTGCGGGCCTGATGATGCACAGGCTTTTCGCCTATCTTGTCGAAACCGGCATTCTTTGCCAGATAGGGGATGTAGCGGTGCATCTCGCCATACACCTCGATGTTCTTCACCACGTCGCGGCGGTAAGCCTTCAGTCCGCAGTTGAAGTCGTGCAGGTTGTGTATGCCGCTCACCTTGCGTGCTGTGGCATTGAAGAGCTTGGTAGGAATGGTCTTCGACAGAGGGTCGCCCTCCTTGCGGTTCTGCTTGTAGCCCGATACCAGGTCGTAGCCTTCCTGGGTAATCATGCGGTAGAGCTCAGGTATCTCGTCGGGAGAGTCCTGCAGGTCGGCGTCCATGGTGATGACCACATCTCCCTGTGCCTCTTTGAATCCACAGTACAGGGCAGGGCTCTTGCCGTAATTGCGACGGAACTTGATGCCTTTCACCTGGTCTGCCTCCTCTGCCAAGTGTTCTATCACTTGCCATGAGTGGTCGGTAGAGCCGTCGTTGACAAAGATGACTTCGTAGCTGAAGTGGTTGGCTTCCATCACTCGCTTGATCCAGGCAAAGAGCTCGGGCAGCGATTCTTCCTCGTTGTATAGGGGTACGATAACGGATATGTCCATTTGTTTGGTGTGTTATTGTTGGTTATTGATGTTCTTGATACTTATGCGTCGTGCCATGATGGCTGCGATGACAGGGCTGAGTACCACACCCACGATGAGGTCGGTAATCATAAACATGGAAGCCCATGCCAGTGGCTTCATCGAGAGGATGGTGTCGATGGTGGCCTTTGCCTCTGCCTCTGACAGATGGTACACTTCCTGCATCACGGGCTGGTAGGTGCTTTCCAATAAGGCCATGAAAGGTCCCATGTCCATAAACGAGAACCACAGAAACTGTACTACGGTGAGCAACAGGGTGGCATTGAAGAATGTCTGCATACAGTAGAAGGTGCCGCGGCGGAAAGAGATAGTGCCCTCCAGGGCATAGTCGCGGAAACTCTTCAGGCGTTTGCCTACTACAAAGGGAGTGCTGATCAACAGCAGGTTGCCTATCATTCCCAAGAACGACTGGTCGGGCTTTACTGCCAGCATGGTGAATGCGAAACTAACTATCCATACAAGTCCTAAGATGGCTCCGTCCTGGCGGGCGAAAGCCCTTGTCTGAACTAAATTCTGTACATTAATCATTGTCTTATTTATGTATTATCGTGCAAAGGTAAGCAATTTTTAGCATATAGTGTTCAATGCTGCGATAATTTTATATATTTTTGGAGAAACAGACCTGTAGGAAACAAAAAAAGAGAACTTCTGTAGATGAAATTCTCTTTTTTGAGCCTCTTGTCGGATTCGAACCAACGACCCCGAGATTACAAATCACGTGCTCTGGCCAACTGAGCTAAAGAGGCGGGTGGACAAGCGATTCATATCGCACCGCTACAACCAAGTACCCTTGCTATGTTCCCATCCTGGGGGATTCCGAGGGAGCTGGTCGTATGAGACTTGTCCGTCTCTGCGTTTAAGCGGGTGCAAAAGTACTGCTTTCCTTTGAACCTGCCAAATATTTCCCGAGAAATATTCCTTTTATTAACTTCTGTTAAGGAAAAAGTCCTTTAAAAGTCCACGACCGTGATTCCTGCTCCGCCAAACTGCACATGCTCATCGGCAAAGTGGGTGACATTGGGCACACTGCTCAGATACTGACGGATGAGCTGTCGCAAGATGCCGTTGCCCTTACCATGGAGGATGCGCACACGGGGCATACCCACGAGGATGGCATCGTCGATGAAATACTGCACGGCATTGAGCGCCTCATCGCCACGCATACCTCTGATGTCGAGGTCTTGGTGGAAATTGGTCTTATGCTTGTCTATCGTGTTGCGTGTCTCGGTACTGATGCCATACGAGCCCAAGTTCTCCTTGCGTTGTTCTGTCTTGTCGGTCTCGGTGGTGGCGACAGCATGTTCCAGACGGTTGAGGCGCATCTTGGTACGCATACCTCCAAAGACAGCAGTAGCCATATCGCCCGCTATGCTCTCTATGGTTCCTATGGTGGAGAGCCCCTTGATGCGTACGGTGTCGCCTATTGATAGAGGACGGTTTTCCTGCTGCGTCTTGTTGACAGCACTGCGCAGCGCCGCCGCAGCCTTCTCTTGGTTCTGAGTTTTTTCGGCTTTACGCTTGGCATGTCGTTCCTTGCGTTGCTGTATCTGTGCTATCTTGCGGGCTATCTTGTCGTCGTTCTCCTTGGTGTCGATGTCCTGCATCTCTTCCTTGAAGGCGTCCAGCTCCTGACGTATGCGCTTGGTCTCCTCCTTCTCAGCCTGCTTCTCGCGTATTTCGCGTATGGCGTTCTCTATCTTTTTGTTGCTCTCCTTCAGCAGTTCCTCTGCCTGTTGTTTGGCTTTGGCGAGTATCTGTTTGCGGCTTCGTTCTATGTCCTCTATGTCGCTCTCGTATCGCGAGATAGTCTTTTCCATGTCTTTCTCGCGCTGGTGTATGCTCTGTCGCTTGTTCTCCCAGTAGCGCTTATCACGAACGATGTCCTGCAGATACTTGTCGCTCTGTATGTATTCGGAGCCTACGATGTCGCTGGCCTCCTTGATCACCTCTTCGGGAAGACCTATCTTGCGGGCTATCTCTATGGCGAAGGAAGAACCTGGTCTGCCTATAGCCAACTGGAAGAGAGCTTTCATCTCATGGCGGTCGTAGAGCATGGCACCGTTGGCCACACCCTCATGACTGTCGGCAAAATGCTTCAGGTTCTGATAGTGTGTGGTGATGACTCCATAGGCACCTTGTTGGCAGAAACGGTCGAGCACAGCTTCGGCGATAGCTCCGCCGATGCCAGGTTCGGTGCCTGTACCAAACTCATCGATGAGGATAATGGTGTCGCCATTGGCAGCCTTCATCATATTCTTCATGTTTAGCAGATGCGAGGAGTAGGTACTCAGGTCGTTCTCCAGACTCTGTTCGTCGCCTATGTCGATCATGATGTTCTGGAACACGCCCGTCTTCGAACGCTCGCTCACAGGGATGCTCAGTCCGCACTGCAGCATGTATTGCAGTAGTCCCACGGTCTTCAGACATACCGACTTTCCTCCGGCGTTAGGACCTGAGATGATGAGGATGCGCTTCTCTTGTGTCAGCATGATGTCGAGTGGCACCACCTTCTCGCCTTTTTTCTCCAACGAGAGTCGGAGCAGGGGGTGAATGGCTCTGGTCCAGTCTACGTGTGGGTGGGCTTCCACCTCTGGCTCTATGGCTTGCTGGGTTTCTGCAAGCTTTGCCTTGGCCTGTATCAGGTCGATGACGGCAAGGAATCGGTAGCTGTCCAATATCTCGCGCGAGAAGGGTCGCACCTTGTTGGTGAAGTCGGTGAGGATGCGTATGATCTCCTTGCGCTCCTCTCCCTCGAGTTCTCTCACGCGGTTGTTGGCTTCCACCACCTCGGTAGGCTCAATGAATACCGTTCTTCCCGTGGCACTCTCGTCGTGCACGATACCTTTTATCTTTCGTTTCAGGGTAGGGATGACAGGGATGACGAGTCGCCCATCACGCAGGGTAGGGGTGACATCTTTCTCTACCACTCCCTCGCTCTGTGCTGCATGCAGTATGCCATACAATGTGCGTGAGATGCTGCCCTCGGTCTTTGCTAACTCCCGGCGTATCTGCAGCAACTCGGGGGTGGCGTTGTCGCGTATCTTGCCAAACTTGTCGAGTATTTGGTCGATGCGTTGTATTAGTTGTGGGAAAGACATGACGTCAGCCGACAGGCGATGCAGTGCAGGGTAGGGATATTTCTTCTCTCTGCGCCAACCGTCTTCTTGTTCGGCCTCGTCGTCATCGCTGTGGTTGAGTATCTTTACGATACCGTCGATGGTGCTCAGCGAGCGGCGAAGGTCGAAGAGCTCGTCTTCCTCCAAGTGGGTGTTCTCCACGCGGATGCGTACAATCGACTCTCTCACATCGTAGAAGTATTGCAGGGGGAAGTCTTCCACTTCCTCCATGAGTTTGCGAAACTCTCGGGTCTGCAACAGCCATTCGTTCACCTCGTCGGCATCAGAGCTGAAGTGCATCTTCTCTACCTGTTCCTTGCCCAGGGTGGAGAGGCATCGCTCACGCAACAGGTTACGAATCTCGTTGAATCCTATCTTTTGTTCAAAATTATCTGGATATATCATGTTGTTCTTATTTTCAGGCGGCAAAGTTACGAATTTTTTGAATGTTACCCAAATTTCAACTGCAAAAAACAAGGGAGCGAACCCTGTTAGGTTGCTCCCTCGTTGTTCTTGTTTCTATTATTGGTAGTTCTTAATCCCAGGAATCCCAGGAATCAAAGTCGTTAAAGTGCTCCTTGGAGTTCAATAGATCCTTTCCGCCTGTTAGATTGTCTTTGTCAGTGGTAACACCTTCGCCACCTCCACCTGTATTATCTGTATTTACAGTCTTTGAAAAGGTTTGCAGCAAACTTTCTGTCTGTAACGGAATGTAAAATATCTGTGGCTGTTTATATACTTTTTTATTCATTGCTTCAAATGTTTTTATTTGATATACTTCTTACCATTAATAATATAGATGCCACTTGGCAGCGACTGGAAGCTGTTGGCATCTTCGCTAACCAACTGTCCGTTGATGTTGTAAACCTTTCCATTGGCTGGCATCAGCTGTCCGTCAGCATCAATGATCAAATCTTCGATACCTGTAGTTTCACCATTGTTGCCATCTACGTTGCTGCTGCTTACCACCTGTAGCATCATAGGTTTGGCATCAGCTTGGGTGGGAAGACGCTTCAGATAACCACGGAAGCCATTCAGTGTACCTCTCTCGCCGACGAAGTTCTTGAATGTACCATCCTGATTACTGATGAAGCCATCGCCTGCCTTTACGATCATATCGTTGCTATAGCTTGAAGCCCATGCATAGCCATTGCCAGAACACCAATCGTCAGGTTTACCATTTTCGTTTTTGGTTGCCTCGATAGTTACGAAAGGATAGTCTGCTACAGCAGCGGTGCTGATGTTTTCTACCTCCTTGCTTGGCTTGATAAGGAATGGTTTGTTGGCCACGATGGTATTGTAAGCATGACGCACAAAGTAAACCTTACCATTCTCTACACGGTCGAAGTAAAGAATCTGAGTACCATTCACATTGCCGGACTTGTAAGTGTCACCAAAGATTGCATCTAC
>ENA-ORPK01002597-ORPK01002597.1-human-gut-metagenome-genome-assembly--contig:-NODE-2597-length-12188-cov-2.153383_pt1 | contig 12188 bp, 19 predicted proteins | sample MGYA00242139_ERZ509068 | MGnify/ENA primary metagenome ERZ509068 (study PRJEB26280, sample SAMEA2338687) | human gut metagenome | biome: human gut; feature: human-associated habitat; material: faeces... | reverse complement strand
CCTTCGCCAAAGAAAGCGATATTGCGAACCTCACCAGCTGGTCGATGGGCAGCTTTTCTGCCGTGTCGTGGGGAAATCTGCGCATCTGCTTGGCGGTGATTGCCGTCTGCCTGCTGCTGTGCCTGTTGCTTGGCGGTTAAGCGCTCTGCCAGTAGCTCAAAGAAGTTGGAATCAACCTCAACACGGCCATTTTTATTAGGTGTCTTGTTCTCATTCATTCTGCGTTCCTCCTTATCACTCACAACACACACTACGTCTGTAGCGGTATTCAAGTTGATATACAATATTCTGAACAATGATTGCCACAGTGAGAGGGCCAATGCGTTCAAATGATATAGCAGAGGGCCAAGGACATATGTAGCTACCTCCAACATTCACTACCAGACCAACAGCGCTTATGTGCTCATTGACATGCGGTGCTGTGTTGATGTACACCTCAGACAAATGATATGCATATGCCGGAGACTTGGAGTGCAGCTGCGTCACAGACCAGTCATCCCGGATAAGCTGCTCAGGTAACAGGTATGTAGCGTTGCCGCGGCCAATGATTGTGACAGTAGACCAGCCAGTGGTCTCCTTAACAAAGTGCATCAGCTCTGCAAGCGCCTGAGATACGGCAGTGGGCTGAGGTCCCTGTGGCAGGTCAAGCTCATAGCCCATGATACAGCCACCATAGCGTTGTAGCTGCTTGTCATCACTGTCATAAATAACCGGGTCAGAAAACTTTACTTTGTATTTCTCAAGCTGAGGATAGTGCCAGATGACTTGGATCTGTAGCTCCTTACAGCGCTTGGCCACGAGCTTTAAGAATACATTGTTCTTAGAACCGACCAGATGCACGCGTCTGTAGTTCATGGGTACTTGAACCAACGCACCACGCGCTTTCTCCAGATGCTCTTTGCTACGGTTAGTAACAAACTCGATCAATGCCTCATATGTCACATTAGCCATTGGGTACCTCCTCAACTCTCTGGAAACGCCATTTCTGTGTTGCATTCGGATACTTCACGTGGTCTACCTCACTTGCAAACATGGACAGTGGACGACAGCAGATAAACTTATCAGCTTCCATATCCTTGTCTACATCCAGACGCTGGTAGATGACCATCATTTGATGTGTCTCTGTGTCCAATGCGAGGCACATGACCTGGTAGTAGTTGCCCTTAAAATGGCGGTAGATCTTCCCAGCAGCAATCACTCTGTCCTCAGATGGTCTGTAGGTCTCGTTGTACAGCTGCTGCTTCTCATCAACATATTCGATGTTGCTGTCAAAGCCATACCACTTACCAAGGATTTGCGTGATTAGTTCCATGGTCTCAGTGTCAAAGTATGGTGCCAGGTATGATAAGATGTCCTGGTGCATATCCTTGACAACCTTTTCTACCAGGTCCAGTGTGACTTCTTTGTGGCCCTCTTTCCAGATTTGCTCGTCAGTCATGCTGCGAACACGGGCTGCATACCGGCGGATATCAGGATCTTTGCTTGGCCGCTTGCTTTTCTGCTTCTGCAACCTGCTCACCCACCTTTCTAACAGTTTCTGTGATCTTCGCCTTAAGCACTGTGTCAGCACCATAGATAAGAGAGAATGCATTGTAGTCAAGCCTCAGTGCAGTTTGCTTGATTGCTACACTGCAGGGGCCAATGGCTTTTATGACCAGGATTACCAGACCATTGTGGTAGTCTTCATGCAGCTTGTAGGTGAGTACAACGTTCTGCTTGTTGGCAATCATGAATGCCATACACGCATTGGAGGCAGCTACACCTGCATGCTGCACAAAAGCATCGAATCGTGCCTGCCAATCTGTCACGTAGTCGAAGTCTCCCATTGTCTTGGGGAGCTGGGACTGGTGAAGCAACTCCACCAGTCTCATTGTATCATCAGACAAACCGAACGGATTATTCGTCTGTCCCATAGTCTTCCTCCTCTCCATACTGCTCTTCATAGTCATCGAACTTACGAAGGATCTGGTTCAGCACGTCCTTGTAGGTATCATCGTAGATAGGCATGAAGGTCTGCCGGTCTACATCAATCTGCGGACGATACTTTGCCTTCAGGCTCTCGTAGATAGTCTCCTGGAGATACTCGGGTGACAGCTCTCTGTCGCGCCATACCTGCGGATCTGCATCGAGCCAGGCCTGCAGCTCATCAGGCACTGAAGCTTCAGGTATAACTACTGTAGACTTCCGTGCCTGCACAGTCTCTGTATGCTCTGCTTGACTTGTAGGTGCATCACCATACATTGCAAACAGCTGATCCACATCGCGCAATACTTTTGCTTCAGCACTGGGCTTCTTGGGAACCTCTGCTGTCCTATTAGGCACTCTGAGACCACGTGCTGCCAGCATATCATACAGCTCCTCGATGCGCCGACGCATCTCACTGAGGCGTGCATACTCCTCAGCATCAGCAGGTGCATTCATGTTGAGCTCCGCCATACGCTTACACATGCGACGGTATGTAGTATTTGTGGCCTCACACTGCTTGCAGAGCCTGTACCTACCGTCGGTGTTTCTTTCACGTGCATACGTGTATTTGCGGAAGTCATCGACACTCTTCAGCAGGCCACACTGTGTGCACCGTTTCATGTTTGCCATTACTCAGCATCTCCTTTCACTCGCTGTCCGCAGAATCTACAGAACCTATCACAAACGTTTAGCACGGAGTTGCAAGACGGACAGATCCTGTAGATATACTCCTTATCAGTTTCCCTTGAACTCTGCCGCTTCTCAATGATAACAGCTGCTTTTGTATCGCGCTGCTCAAGAGACCGATAGTATGCACGCTTGGCTTCTGCCTTGGCCTTGTTCTCTTTCTTCTTACAGTCAAGGCAGATATGTACATTAGATGCTCTGTTGCTGATGTCACAACCACAGACTCTGCAGTGATTACCTGGGATACGCTTGACATAACTCACTTTCTTATCCTCCTTCGTGCAAGGTTACATTTCTTACATTCGTTCCTAAAACGCTCAACCCCTCGACTATCAAAATACCGATAGAAGCTGTTTAGTGGCTTTACTTTGCCACAGCAGACACATTTACGCTTCGGTCCGTTGTCTACGAGTGGCACCCACTTACACGTACCATTGAGCGGTTGGTTCCTAAAATGTGCTTCACATAAGTGAATCTTTCTACCAAGCAGTGGTGTTCCTTGCCAAGCAGCTGGGTTGTCACAATAGTCACATTTGACATAAATCTCAGCCATATTAGTTCACTCCACGCATGCTGTCCATGATTGCATTCTGTAAGAAGTGTGGCCGATTGTGTAGCGTGTAGATTCTGTCAGTCATGCCCTGTCCTTCCAGCACAGCCTTATCGTTTGCTGCCTTAATCATCGACAACGTGCTGGATGCATTGTCTGCAAGATTTACCAGATAAGCCTCGATGCAAAGCGGGAAGACAGGGCTACCATACTCCAGCTCACCATGGTGACTTGCAATGATGTGCTTCAGCCAAGGCAGCCATGCCATGTCCTTACCTGCTGCCTGAAACTGCTCAGCGAACTTGTCAATGATTTCGATGCCAAGCACAATATGATCAAGCAGCTGGCCATCGGTGGTCATTGCCACAGCTGCACCATCATACTTATATGTCTGACACTTACCGATGTCGTGCAGCATCCCACCAGCGATGCACAGGTCAAGGTTTACAGTGTAGCCTGCATGACGTGCAACCTCGCCAAGTGCTACCGCCATGTCAGCTACTTCGTAGCAATGCACCAGATTGCCACCAACACCTACATGATGCACGCCTAGAGCCGAACTACTCACCTTGATCTCATGCTCCATTGCAGCATAGATTCTGGAGCAGAATGCCCGCAGTGTTTCATTCTGAATAATGCCGATTAAGCTGAGCGCCGCGTTGTAGACTTTATCCACATCGGCAGTGTACTGCGGAAGGAATCTAACCAGATCCTGGTTGTCAGACAGTCGGAAAGTCTCCAAAGTTATCTGCTTTTTGCCCTGATATTCACCAATAATACCGGTGATTGTGTACACTTTGCCCTTTTCGGGCACGCCCTGTGTTGCATCATAGTTCCAAATCTTACCATCTAAGGTGTTTTTACCGTCAGAAAGATCGAGAGTGAGGAAGTTGCGCGGAGGGACGTTCTTTGTTTGTCGAATGCTTGCGCCTGCCAACACAAGGTCTGCTGCGACTCTCTGACCAACCTTCATATCAGTGATTTCCATGCTTTATTACTCCTTTTAATATCTTGATTTCCACAGAACTCACACTCTTCAAGTTCTGGGTTGTCTCTAACAAGTACTGTACCACACTTGTCACAGATGTAGGTGTACGGTGGACCTGAACTACGCCATGCAATCTCTTCGTGCTCTTGTTGTTCAAGCTGCTCCAGCTTCTTCTTTTCAGCTTTACGTGCAAGACGATAGTAGATTGCAATGACTTGGTCATCAGGCATCCTATCTACTTTGGCACACCATTTGATTCCGTAGTTATAGTATGCCTTAATGTAACCACGCATATTTTCTACTGTCATTCAGCATCACTCCTGAATGTATGTGCTCCAATCACTCCAACATACTTTTTGGTTTCGAACCATTCACGGTTATGTTGGCTGATTTTATCATCCCTGTAGAAGTAGTGCACAGGCTCATCAAACACAAAGTCACCTGCACAAAATACAGCCCAACATGCTTCAGCTACCGTAGGCATCCACGGTGTAATATCACCAGCATATGGCTTACAGAACTGACCATCTGCATAAATGATTTCCTCAAATGTACTACCAAAGTCATAGGAACTGTTATAACGCCTATCATAGATGACCTGAGCTACGCCACGCATACCATCATAGCCTTGGTTACCCGCTTCGGCTACTACAAGACGCATGATTAAGTCCATGCTTGCAGCCGCTTCTTCTGCACGAGACCACATCAGTGCCTCATAACTTGCATACCCAGTAGCAAGCACCTCAGTAGACGGCACAGGAGTTACTGTAGGCTGTACAGCTGGGGCCTCAGTGACTACTGTAGGCTCCACAGGTACAATAGGCTCCACAGGTTCTGCTGGCTTATTCGATGAGTTTAAGCTGGCCAGAGCATACATCAGCAGAGCCATTGTCAGTACCAGTAGTACCAGCCGCTGGATCGCTGCCCGACGTTGTCTCATTCGCCGTCGCACCAATCGACGCTCCTGTGGTGTCAGCTGACTTAAGTCGCGCTTCATTGTTAACCTCCTTGATAGTCTTGACGTAGTAGGCCTGAAGCACACCATCGTCATATTTTGTGGGATCAAACCCGTAGTGAGACAGGAACGCCGCGGCGCTGGAACGCTGGAACACTGTCTGCGGGAACAGATTACAACCAGTGGTCTTTCTACCTTTACACTGACCATCATGATCAAGACCGGCATACAACCACGGGCACTGTGCACATGCACTGTTAGGCACCTTGTCAGGAACCTGGCCAAGCAGCTTGGATGCATGATGCAGGCACCACTGCTTCACATCTACATCGATCTTCTCGTAGTCCAATAGGTAGAACGGATAGAGCTCACTGACATCCAGCTCAGGCAATGCTTTACTTGCTGCAGCCAGCTCACTGAACGCTGCCGTGTAGTTAATCAGTGCAGTGGCCATGCGATACATCTTATTTGCTTCCATCGTAGTCCTCCTCAACCAGACCAAAGTCAACCATGTCAGTCTTCGCTACCGGGATGATGAGCCGCACAGTCTTCACAGGCTGCTTTGCAAACTCAAGACGAGTAGTGCTTGTGCAGGGACCACCATTGATGTGGCAGTGTGTCTTGCGACACAGCTTGTTCTTATCAGGGTCACAGACGAAATAAGTCTTAGGCTCGGCCATTATTCTTCACCTCCATTCATATGCAGGATACCTTCATTCCAGATGTCATAGTCACGCATCTTCTGGAGCATCTCAGCCGGTGGCTCAACTGCCTCTACATCGATGTCCACCTTGTTACGCCATGTAGGAGTGCACTTTGCAACATCAACTGTAACAGGAACTCTGAACAACTCACGCTCAGTCTGCAACCACCGTAAGTAGCCCAGCAGCTCAGTTTCATCATCAGCTACAACCTGCAGCAACGAATCATGCACCTGAATGGACATATATGTTTTATAGTTGTTTGCGCGCAGGAACTTATGAATGTCTACCATACGTGTCTTTGTGGAGTCAGCAGCTGAACCCTGAATGATGTAGTTCACACATGCATACTCTCTGCCCCGCTCGAGATAAACCATACGATGCCGGATGGTACGAACACGCCCGCGCTCTTTACCAACCTTGTTTGCTGTCCTGATGAATGTATCTACTTCCGGAGCATTCTTCAGGAACTGCTTCATAACCATCGAGGCCTCTTCCAGACTCAGACCAGTCATTTGTGAAACCTTGGAAGGACCGGCACCATAGACGATTGCAAACTCAACCGACTTAGAAATGCCGCGCAGCTCCTTAGAGACTTCATCATACGGAATACTATAGATGATTGAGGCCACAGCTTTATGAATGTCACCACCACGATTGATGATGTCCATCAAGAACTGAGATCTACTGTAATGCACCAGGATAATAGACTCCTGAGACTTAAAGTCGAAGTCGTACAGACAGTAGCCAGGAGGTGCAATAAATGCATCACGCACTCTTGAGTCCTTGCGCCTCGGCATATTTTGCATCGAGGGGACACTAATGGAGAAGCGCCCAGTCTTTGCCTCGATTGTATTGATGTTACAGTGTACAACGTTTCCTGCGTCAGCCAGTTCATACAGTTTGGTAGCAAACGTGTTGAGCAGCTTCTCAGATGCCTTATACTGCTGAATATCTACAATCAGTGGTACGCCCTCGGCTTCGAGACGCTCCATCTCATATTTGTCGAAAGATGGGTTACCTTCGACAATGCCCTTTGCAAGCATCGCCTCAGTAGGTCTTTTACGCTTGACCTTGTTGCCATAGCCCAAGCTACACAGCACATCATACAGCTGCTGTGAACTGTTGATGTTGAACTGTCTACCTGCCTCTGTGTAAATCTTACGCTCGGCCTCATCGACTTCTTCCTGCAACTCACCAATGAGCTTGTCCTTGTAGCTGGGATCGAGTAACACACCATTGCGTTCCATCCAGTATGCTACCAAGAGCATCTGACTCTCAATGTCATACAATGGTACCTGGTCTTCGAATGACAGCTGTGGATAAAGCCACTCAAATGCATACAAGCAGTTCCATGTATCAGCTCCGGTATACTGTGTCATCAGATCACGCGGGAACATCCGGTAGTCAGTGATTCTGTTTGCTGCCTTGTAAGCATCCAACATATGCTCGAACTCAGGTACACCAGGTAGACCCTGCTTCACAAGCTCCTCCGCAATAGAGATCAAACTATGCTGAAATGCATTAGCCCTCACGAGCTTGGAGATATGCATTGTGTCGTGCAATCTACCTTTTACATCTACTTGCACGTTTGCAAACATATGCAAGTCGAAGTCAAAGTTATGTGCAATCTTGCCAATGCTCCGATCACCAAACAACGGACGCAGTTTATGAAACTCCTCGAACTTGTTCTCGAGCGTATCGTACACTACAAACGAATGTTTACCGTCGCAGATACTGAAGCAGAATGGGAAATCATTCGGGATGTACTTGCTATTTCTCTTGATTGACTTTCTTACCACATTTGCAGGCATCCGGTTATACGGAATCATACCATATGCAAATGTTTCGGTATCTACTGCAATGTACTTCTCACCGGGTAGAAAGCTGAACTCGCGTGGTTCGATCATGTCAAGTACCTGCTCAGCAGTCGCCTCTATGAACTGCGGCTTCTTCAGTTCATGGAAAGTGGCCGGATCATAGTGTGCTACCGAGCGAGGAACTATTGACATATCTGTTTTTGCCTTAATGGCCATTGCCATACTCCTTTCTGTGCTCTCGTACATTTGTACGACTCGCAGCCTATAAATAGGCAGTGCTCCCGCACCACCTATTTATATTATAGCGTTTTTCTCGCGGTACATACACCAGCGACCGTGTTACTCTTCCTTCAGGGTCTGCAGATGTGCATCGATAAACTCCCGGCCTGCCGCATCTACCACGTAATAGTAGCGAGGCAGCTTAGGGTTCTCAGATGCAATGTAGCGTGTGATGTACTGCTTGTTCATCAGATCGTCGAGCACATGACGTACCTTTGATTTCTTCATGCATGAAGCATTTGCAATCGAGTCAAGTGACATAAACCGCACATGCTCCATCTCATTAAAGTCGATAAGCGTTTGCATTACAACAAACCGCTCATCATCAGTCACTGGGACAATAAAAGCGTTATCCAAGATCAAGACTCCTTTCATCGAGTTTTGTTACGCCGATACCCTGTGCTCTAAGCAGGTTCAGGCCGAGATCACTCTTATAGTCTTCAATGTAGAAGAGGCGCTTTACACCACTATTGGCAATGAGCGCTGCACATGTCACGCATGGGCTGAGCGTTACGAACATTACCTTATTCTCATCAAGTGAGGTACACTTTGCAATAGCATTCGCTTCTGCATGAATGCATGTGTACTTTTCACCAAGAGAACAAAGGCACTGTACGCCACCCTTGGGGCCACCGTTAATACCCATGCTGTAGATCTGCGTGCCATCAGCATTTGTAATGAGCGCAGCCACATGGCGATCTTCGCACTTTGAAAGAGTTGCAAGATCTCTTGTGAACCGAGCAAGCACAGCAGTACGGCGATCGTTCTGCGTTAGCTGCTTCATAAATAAGTCTCCTCCAGCTTCAGTGTCTCAAAGAATCGCCTTCTATATGGCATCAGAGGCTCTCTGTAGATGTCATACTTATCCATCTCATTGAGCAAGTAGACACGAATCTCTTTTGCCTTATTAAACGTACTCTGACTTGAGAACACTTTATAGCGTTTAATCTGCTTGCCCTTTGTTGTTCTACCCATGTTATGCTGTTTGTAGCATTCGCTGCACATTGGTATAACATTCCAAGGGGCATGCTTTCCGTTTAGATATGTTGGAAAATACTTTGCACGTACCTCGATAGGCCCACCGCATATTGCACATCCTCGAAAGTATTGACAGCGCCGATTCCACTCATCTTCTGTCATAAGTAGATCAGGGGCCGCAGCAATAACTACACGCCATGCACGCTCATAGTCCTCGGCATACTGGTTGAATGTGGATAAAGCGTCTTTGAATGTAAGTGCATCGCCGTCGAGATACTTATCCACATACACGCTTGCATTTATGCAATCTTTGCAGATGCCTGACTCAAAGTAAATGGTTCCGAAATCAGGATGATGTACTTCTCTAATACGTCGCCAGTTATATGGAATAAAGTTCTTTCCACATCTGTCACACATGTCTCTGACGATAAACGGATTACCATCTCTGAGTTCAACGCGGTAGAGACTCCAGTCAACCTTCTCTTCGGCCTTCTTGACATGTGATATGCCAAGCTTCTTTACGATGACAGGCACCCACAAAGACACATCATACATGGACGGTGGATCTTCACGAGGCTTTATTGTTCGTGGGTCTACATACTTACCAGGAGCTACCTCGTGTTTTCGTGCCATGCAGAATCACCACACAGCCACAGAGGTATCGTACCTGACTACAGGCAAGAAGCGAACACTGTTCTTCATCACCTCAGCATAGCCTTTGGCAATGTCAGCAAGCTTCTCACGTGTTTTGACGTAGGCCTCGCCGCGGTGCGTGCATCTTGCCCACAAGATTTTGATGGGAGCTACACAGTAGATCACAATGCCACCACCGCTTGCCACAACCATGGCACTCAGCATATCAGCATGCGCCTGAGTCATCTCAAGGCGGCCACGCATCACCGGTCCGTAAACCATATCAGAGTACCAGCTACGATCAAAGATCAGCACCTCATCAGGCTTCTTATCCGTGATTGCCTTGGCATACACCTCGTAGTACTTATCTGCCTCAGCAGACGTGGACGGCGCGCCAAAGTGCAGCACTCTTGCATTCATATGTGACTTCTTGATCTGCTCTACCAGTGTAGTCTTGCCGGCACCATCAGGACCTTCAATGATGTAGATCACTTGGACACCTCCACACCACGGATGAGCGGATAGTGTACATCCAGAAAGGCGGTGGGCAAGGAGCAGCCACGCTTATCCATGTAGTCACTCACTGCCACATCGCAGAAGAAATGACCACAGCTCATCTTGCCCTCACGGCAACCACCGGGCTGTGTGCAATCAGGCCCACAGTTATGGAACATGTTGCTAAGGGGCCACAACTGCTCCCAAATCAGGTTCAGCACATAGGCAGTCTCGGGTGTGTTCCGTCTGCAGACACGCTGGCTGATGATGTGCTTCCACTGCCAGGGTGTTGCCGCAATGATGAGAACGTTGCGCAAGCCATGAGGCATCATATAGCCAGCAGAGTCATTATCTACTCCCTGCTTAATGGCCTGCTCATACTCAGTCATGGCCTGCTTCTGAGACTTCAGATAGTTATTGACATAATAACCATCCTGGAACTCAGCTTGCCCTTCGTGCATATAGTCTTTCACCGTCAGCTCATACGGAATACAGAATGCAGCATTATCTGAATAATCAGAATACTGCAGACTTGCACTGATGTAATGTACATCATCCTGGTGACGAGTGATCTGTGCGAGGAAGCGCCGCGACGCACCAACTACCACCACTGCAATCTGTGCAAACCGCTGGATGTTGGCATGTGGCAGCTTATTCATGGTCTCCATCGTGCTGGACAGGTAGCTCTTGTTGTAGAGCTTCATGAAGTCATCCATCGTTTTGATGTTATGGCCACGCTGCGTCATACGTGCACCACATACCATCATTTTCTCACCAAAGCGTGCCGCCTCGGGGTTCAGTACCTTTACAGAAATATCACGCATTTGCTAAAGCCTCCTTTATTGCTCTATCAAGTTTATTCTGTAGTTCAGGGGGCAGTCCACCCTTGAACTTTTCATACGTTTCTGTGAGAGACGCAACTGCAACGCCAAGTGTAACAAGATCACAGTCTACAGCAATACTTGTCGTATCACGCTTCCTGTCGTATGCAACTTCGATCTGATTTCTACACCACGGTCCTGCTACCGGCGTTACAGCTTTATACAGAATATCAATCCTCATCGGCAGACGGCTTGTAGACGGACTGATCCTGCTGCCGTTCGTAGTTGATTGCATTCTTGTCACAGTACATGGCAAACAGCTCATCAGCCGTAAAGCCCAGACCGATTGCTACACACAGGAAGAAATGCAGTGCATCGATAAACTCCTTACGAGCTGCTGCCCACATCACGATGTTCTTTTCAGATTCGGCATCATGCTCGTAGCGCTTCCAAGGTTTGAAGAACGGGATCTCTGCAAGGCACTCGTGGAGTTCGTGCTCACAGTGCAGTGCATACTCTTTGACATATGCAGCCCGCTCTTCAGTGGTCATTGTGTCAAAGTTGTAATGCATGCCAGTGATCTGCAGTTCTTTCTGCTTGGCAAGCAGTGCTTCAAGTTTGTCCATGAAAATCTACTCCTTATCTGACTGCCAGCGAGTTGCTGACTTTTGTAGTTACGCATGCTGCGTATGCGTCTGGGAACATCTTCTCAAGCTGATTGTAGTCAATGCTACGCCGTGCCGAGGACTGTACAGACAGAGTATGCTCACCAATGATACCCTCAGTGCCAGCTCCAAGGAAGTCCCAAAGCTGTGCATACAGCGCCTTCTTGATCTTTTCGAGATCAGAGATTTTCTGTCGAAGAGCTACAAAAGACTCAACCACTCTGCTGCTCTCTTCATCCTGCAGAACTACAGGAGGAGCTGTCTCATCGCGCACCTCAGCAGTCAACTTGTCCAGATCACCTTCTGCTGCAGGGGGCTCAACGCCTCCAAGCACATTGACCTTCCAGAACTTCTCTGCTGCTTCCTTCTCACGTGCAAACAATACAGGATCAGCAGGGAACTTGTAGCTGTAGAGATGCTGGCCACCTACCAGACAAATGATGTCATACTCAGGTAGACCACTGATACCACAGTACCAGTTTGTCTGGCACATATAGTAGTACGGCAGGGGGCCCTCCTTCCAGATGTCCTCAATGAGCTGCTGGCAGAACGCGGCCTGCTCATCGGTCAGGGTGATGTGCAGATAATCGTCGGTGGCGGTGCCCTCGTAGGTGCGGCGGTCGGTCTTGATCATCTGGTCTACCGCATCGT
>ENA-ORPK01002596-ORPK01002596.1-human-gut-metagenome-genome-assembly--contig:-NODE-2596-length-12197-cov-3.061522_pt1 | contig 12197 bp, 12 predicted proteins | sample MGYA00242139_ERZ509068 | MGnify/ENA primary metagenome ERZ509068 (study PRJEB26280, sample SAMEA2338687) | human gut metagenome | biome: human gut; feature: human-associated habitat; material: faeces... | reverse complement strand
TCGTTTGCACAGAACGGCATCCGCAATGTGATTTGCAAGAGTGGTTCTGCGCTCGATGACACTCAGGTAAAGAAGTTGCGCTTCCTTACTGAGAATGTAACGCTTGTCTATGATGACGACAAGGCTGGCATTCATTCGGCTGTCACACAGATTCCCATCTTGCTCGCTTCCGGCATGAATGTGCGCTGCGTGATGTTACCCTCAGGACAAGACCCTGACGATTTTGCTCGGGCTAACACGGGGCAGGTTCGTGATAAGCTGAAGCCTCTCGAAATGAGCTTTGTCAGCTACCTTTACGAAAAACTTTATCATTCTGCTCCTGACGAACCAACAAGAGAGGCAGGACTGAAGACCATCATCGATGCCGTCGCACACGTGCCCGAAGAGACGATGCGCAGTGACTACATGCACACATTGGCACTCCTCATAAAGTCATCATCTGACAAGCTCATGCCTAAGCTCAGGCAAGCCTTGTCTGGCGTTAAGCGTCACGATGAACCCACTAAAGGTTTCTGCGGCATAGAGGAGGCAAAGGAGATATACGATAAAGACAATGACAAGATTCGTCTTACGACCTCCTGGCGTGAGTTCGAGGAGGGGGTCGGCGAACGTCCAGTGGTGTTCTTTCGTGGTTGCCCCGAGGAGAGCGATGTCCAGGAGCTACGACAGCTCGACAACACTGTGGTTATAGGTTCTCCCGACGATGATTTCAATGACAAGTCTGAGAACGACGAGATATTGACGCTAAAGGCTCTTTATCGTGCTGGTTTCAATATTGATGTCGAAACCAGTGAGGGCACCATCGGCTTCATACAGTGGTACGTCGACATTTACGGTTCGAAGATTCGTAACGATGCGCCTACTACCAACATAGTGGACATCTATCTTGACCGTATCGCTGAGATGATAACTGAGGCAACAGAGGTCACACGGACTCGCTCGATGAAGTCTTGGTCTCAGATTCTCTCGCTGCCATCAGAGAAAGCTCTGAAAGATATTGTCAAACCTTACATCACTCGCAAACGCTCGAAGAACAAGGTGGAGGCAGAGCGCGAGAACCTCGATGATGTCGCCGATGTCGACGGCAATACTCTGCCTGATTACGTCGAGGAGAACGAGGATTACAAGCGTATGTTGTCGCGTTACGGCTTTTATCCTCTGCTCTCAAAGAGTAAGAATGAACCGGTATGCTATATGTTCAAGAACGAGTCCGGTGGCTATGGCCGTGTGTGCGATTTCTTCATGACACCGCTCCTACACGTCTACGACAAAGACCCGGAGCTTAACAAGCGTATTGTAAAGATCACATCTATGGCTCCGGAGATTCGCAAGGCAAAGTATGTTGAGTGGAAGTCTTCTGTGTTTGCTAATATGGCTACGTTCCGTGCTGCTCTCGTTAACGAGGGCGCATACAACTTCGAGAACGGCAACGTCAAGCACTTCGATAAAATCTGGACATGGATGTCTCATCAGTTCAAGACGTGCTTCCAGCTGCGCACGTTCGGCCAGCAGAAAGAGGACTTCTTTGCCTGGAGCAATGCCATCTTCCATCGTAACGAGAAGGGTGATTTCGAAATCAAGAAAGTGGACAACCTCGGTCTTGTTGAGCATGGGGGCGACCTCTTCTACTCGCCTGCATACTCTGAAATATATGCCTATGACCGCTCCGACTCTGACGTCTTCGAGCAAGACCGTCATCTTCGCTACATAGATGTGCCGGAGCAAAGGCAGATCTCGTTCGCACAATGGGCAGACCTGATGAATCGTGTATATCGCATAGAGAACAACGGCAAGTGGGCCATCATCTACTCCATTTTGTGCGGTTTCCGTTCTGACCTCTATCCGGTCATCGGCAACTTCACGGCTATATTCTTTATAGGTCAGACTTCTTCAGGTAAATCGCAGATAGCTCAGAGCATCCGTGCTCTCTATGAGATACCGTCAGCACCGTCCTCAAACCTCAATCAGATTTCAGACGCTGCGTTCTTCTCCATCCTGGAGCGTTTTCGCGATGTGCCGTGCATATTTGAGGAGTATAACGACGAAGAGATAAGCGACCAGAAGTTTCAGGGTCTCAAGGCTGTGACCTATGACGGCGACGGCAAGCAGAAGCGTCGCTCGGCTACTGGCAACGATATCGAGACATCAAAGGTTAATGCCTCAATTATCCTGCTTGGCCAAGAAGCTCCACAACGTGACGACAATGCTCTTTCTAACCGCGTCGTACTCTGCGAGGTTCCTGCTCACAACTTCTCGGGTGATCAAGAGGCGCAGCGCATTTTCAAAGAGCTCAAGGGTTATGAGAAAGAGGGGCTGAGCTATTTGTTAGTAGAAGTACAGAAGCTACGTCCGCTCTTCCGGACTCATTTCGTGCCGTACATGGAGCAGTCACGCAAAGAGCTGCAGCAAGCTCTTGCCGGCATGTCAGGCCGTAGCGGCGACCAGAGTCGTATCATAGGCACCGTGTCGATGTTTCTCGCCACCTGCAGACTGCTCATCAACGATGCCCCACATCTGCAGCTGCCGTTCACTTATGACGAGTTCTTTGCCCTCGCTGTCGAGAAGGTACGCCATCAGTGCGAGATGCTTGCCAAGAGTGATAAGCTCGCTACATTCTTCAACACGCTCGACTTCCTTATCGACAAAGGCACGCTCAAGATAGGTCGAGACTTCACCATCGACGAGCCGGACAAGGTGACGCTCAAGGGTGGCGTCGTCAAGCCTATTGCCGAGGGTCAGAAGGTTATGTATATGAACTTGAGCAATGTGCATAAGCACTATCTCGCTGCCATGCAGGGTGGCGAACGTCCGCTGACATTGACTACTCTTGTGGTTAATCTGAAGTCGCATCCGGCATTCATAGGTGATGTCAGCAACAAAAAATTTATTTGGCAAGAGGAGGTCCGCACGATGCGCACGCCGCCTGGTACGGTCAATCCTGGTAATATGACAGAGATGACTCCAGACGACACGATGGTAATCAAGATTCAAAAGAAGTCGAAGCAGACTTCAGCCATTGTTCTCGACTACAACATACTGCAGCAGTTCATGGGCATCGACTTCGAGCGTGGCACCATCACTGCCAAAGAGGAGGACAATCGACCGTTCTGAGTGGCGGTGCATATGTCTCTCAAGGGAGGGCTTGGTAATCAAAATATATAATGCCAGATAGTAAGTAGCGTCAGACGGGCAGGTGCCGTGAGGTACTTGTCCGTCGTTTCGTTCCACCCCGAACACCCCAATGTAAAAGAGGTGGTTGTTAAAACGAAATTTGAAAATCTCAGAAGCCGAAAAATGCGTCCAACCGACCAACCGTCCAACCACGCAAATCTTTTCAAAACCGACAAATCATTATAAGTAGTTAGTAATTAGTAAGTTAAGTAGTAATAAGTAAATAGTTGGTTTGGTTGGTTGTGGTTGGTTGTGGGGTGCAGTTGGTTGGTTGTGGTTGGTTGTAGGTTTCCAACGGTTGACTGTGTGTAGTCTCTTCCTGTGCGGAGCAGAATGGCTAAATTGGTCCGGTTGGTCTGGTTGGTTGGGGGTAAAACACCACCAACCAATAGCTAACTAACTGATTATCAGTATTAATATTATGTTGGTTGGACGGTTGGTCGGTTGGACGCAAAAATACACCATCCCATAATGCAAAATTAAAAATGCAATTTACCTGTAAGCCCTCATATCTTACATAGACAATTAAAAACAATAATATATATGGCAAAACATTCCAAAAAACAAGAGCGCATGGCGGTATGGGTTCCCTGTAAGGGCTACGTTAAGCGCTTCCTCGTTTCTAACTACAATCGTCCCGATGACGATTGGGCAGAATTAGTAAATTTGTCACCTAACCGTGAGCTTGCCGAGGATTTTCGCCGTCGGCTCATACGTGGCGAGGCGAGACGCGACTTGACCGTGCGTGGCCGCTATACTACACAGGTGGCTATCGAGATTAGCATGGACACCTTTCAGCGATATGGCTGGCTGCTCTCACCTACCGAGACTCTTCACTTCAACTCTCGTCTCGAGCGTGATGTCAAACAGGTGCTGCATACCTACTGTGCAATGCTCTCCATCACGGGGCTTAGCATAGCTGACCGCATCAAACGCTTCCGTAAGGCTACTGGTATCACAGAGATTGATTGGGATACTGACAGCATACGCAAAGAGCTGCAGCGTAACGCTAAGATCAATGGCGAGGACGATTTTGAGCAAATTTGCAAGAAAATTGAAGAAAAGTGTTGGGCGATATTGTCCAAAAGCGGACATATCACGCAACAAGGCTTAGAAGAATATGAAAGAGATTAATTTTGATTTCAACAACATCGGAGGACTGGCGGAGATTTACGCCTTTCCTCCGTCTGACCTGCTCCGCGTGCGGCATGATTATCTGCATGACACTGATTCAGTGGAGCTGAAGACGCGTGACAACATTGTGGCCATACCCATTTATCCGGACCGCTCATTCTCGTTCACCGAACAGAAGTCTGTTGATGACGGTGGCGAATATTGGCAAGTGTCTATTGAGGGTGTTATCCCGAAACTACGACGTGACACAAACCTCATCATTGAGCAGCTTGAACGTGGCGAGTGGCTTGTGTTGTCGCAGGACCATAACGGCACCGTGTATCTGTCTGGTTCAGTTGATGTGCCGCTGACCTTTTCAGGCGAGAAGACCACTGGCGATTCTTACACAGCACTTAACGCATCATCATTTTTGTTTGAAGGCAAACAGCCGGCGCCGTCGCTGGTTATTGATATGGATGACTTGATTAATCTATAATAGAATCGCTTTTACTGTCTGATTGCCCCGTGCCTCGTCTAAGGCATGGGGCTTTTTTCTGCCTAATTTTGCCGTATCACTCATATATCTATAGATTTTTATGGTTAATAATGTTTTACGTATTAATGGTGAGATTTCGAGCTATACGGTTTGGCGGGTCAACCAGTTCTTGGGCGAGAACAAGGGCAAGCCGGTCACTGTGCGCATGGCTTCTCCAGGTGGCGATGTGGCGTCAGCGGTGCAGATCTCACACGCTTTTGCCGATCACGGCGATGTGACGCTCATCCACGACTCTTTCAATGCTTCGGCAGCTACATGGCTTTTTGGTGCCAAGACCATCAAGATGTATTCTGACTGTATGCTGTATGTGCATTGCAGCAACAAGGAGGTGTTCTGCTGGCAGCGCATGAACGCAGATGAACTGAAGCAGTTAGGGGTGGCCAATGCTGAGGACATTAAGCATCTTGAGAACATCGACCGCATCATTGCCGGCAAGTATGCCTCACGTGGCAAACGCTCTGTCGATGATATGCTCGCTATGATGAAAGCACATCCATGGCTGACCGCTCAGGAGTGTCAAGAGTACGGTCTTATCGACGAAATCATCAACGAGCGAGCTCCAGCTAAGGCTGCTAACGATATGTTAAGTGCTTTCCGCAACTGTGCTATACCTATTCCCGAAGACGGCAGTCTGTCTGATGAGCGGTCTTTCTTCCAGAAGCTCGGCGAGATGTTAGGACTGTCAAAGAACAATATTTCCACAAACATTCAAACACAAGTACAAATTCCACCACCACCAACAACAACTATGAATAAGAAGTTTCTCAATGTCAACACCCTTCTTAATGTAGAGGGTTTTGACGAATCAGACTCAAAGGTAGTGCTCACTACCGCTCAGCTTCAGGTTATCGACGACAAGCTCGTCGAGCTTCAGGGCAAGGTTGAGAACCATGGCAATCTCGAGAAGCAGTTCACCGATAAACTCGACAAGTTCTCTGAAGAAGTGAAGAGCATCGAGGGCATTGACAACAAGATTGCTAAAATCAAGCAGATGTTCGACAAGATTCCGTCTCCGGCCACTCCTTCGGCTAATACTCCGGATAGCCACGTAGACGAGTTTGCTGACATCCGCAAAGACCCAATCAACAACTTCTACGACGAATAATTTTAAATCTGGTATAATATGAATTTTAACGATCCTATCGACATCACCGCCGTCAACACTGCGGTGAAGGCGCATAGCAAGAAGATTCTTGCTATCGACCACCAGGCTGCTGATGCCATGTTGCGTCACATGACACCGATGGTGGGCATTACTGATTCCTATACATTCACTGAGGCTTTCTTCAAGTCGGTATCTTCTCGATACACCGGTGTTTTCAAAGAGCAGAAGAACATTGGCTCGTTCGGCAACCGCACTCTTACGGTGCATCCGTGCGTTATCGAAATCCTCGATGAGCCGGAGCGTTACCGTCGTGCTTACATTACTGAGGTGCGTGGCGCACTCGAGATTGCAAAGCATCCGTTCGAGATTTGGCTTATCAACCGCATCTTGCAACAGGCTTCCGAGGACCTTCTGCCATGTATCTGGTCCGCTGAGCTTGATGCTACTGGTGCAAAGACAGAACTGAAAGATTCCTTTGACGGTCTCGGCGTGCACATTAAAAGAGGTAAAGACGATGGCACAATTGCTACTGGCAAGGAGAACCTCGTTTCTACTGGCAAGTTCACCCGTGCTGACATCGGCGCGCAGCTGCTTAGCATGTGGCGACACATGCCTGAGCTGTTCCGTAACCAGAAGTCGAAGCTCTATCTGCCTTATACTGTCGGTGATATGTATGACGACTGGTTCGCAGACGAGCATCCTAACGTCCATTCGCCCGGACAGTCTCCTGACGAGACTAAGCAGCAGGTGCTCTATGGTTCTAAGGGTATGTGCGAGATTGTCCGTTGTCCTGGCATGCCGGATGACTCATCGTTCGCTATGCTTACTCTTCAGGAGAATGTTGTGTATGGTATGGACAAGCATAGTGACATGCGCACTCTTCGTGCCGTACCGGCTGACTATAAGTTTAAGGCTCTCGGCAAATATGTGTTCGGTACTCAGTTTACCACTTTCCGTAGCGAGCTCTTCTGCACCAACGACCAGCCGGTCGTTCCGGTATCCGCTTAATTGTTTCACCTTATAATATATAATGTATGGCTGTAAATCCTAAAAAGTGCTACGAGCTCGCAGACATCGACCCGGCTCTTGAGTGTGATGCTCAAGACAATATGGGCGGTGTGGTCGAGAGCGTGACTTTCGGCTACCACAATGAGGTGGCGACATGGCCAGACCTGCCAGCTGTCAAAGAGAATGCTATGTCTCTTGATGAAGCGGGTGCTCTTTCTGGCGATGTGGTGATGGCAAACGGCTGCAAGGCTTACAAGTTTGCTTTCACTGATAATACTGGCTCGTTTACCATCAAACCGCAGGGCGAGACTGGTGGCGAGTCGTTCCAGATGGAGCTTAATCTTGTGGCAGCACGAATTCGCAAGAAGATTCTTGGCTTCATGAATGCAACTAAGGGTCGCAAGCTCTTCTTCATTGTCGAGGATAACAACGGCGTGAAGTACCTTATGGGCGACGTCCGACGCGGCGCCATCCTCGCTTCTGACAGTGACGGTGCCACTACTGGCTCCCCGTCTGCTACTGAGCGCAACCAGACGACTCTCAAGTTCCAATACACTACGCCGCGTGCTCTCGTCTACGAGGGCGACTGCGAGAACATTCTCACAGCGGCAGGAGGTTAGGCGTTTCTTAGTTTGTCTCATTCTCTTGATTTTTCCCTCCATGGCAGCGGTCATGGAGGGTTTTTTATTGTCCTTAGGCATCGCTTTTTTTATCGCTATTTTTGTAGCGTTTTTAAATATGTATGTTATATGAAACTATCTCAAGAATATTTCGAAGCTCGCTCGCAGGCTATGAAGTGGCTCGCTCAGCCCATCGACAAGCGTAACTTTGCCGTCGGTCTTCAGATTCTGCGCAGGTCGGGGTATAAGCCTAATATTCATACCTTGCTGCTGCGCAAGGGCGAGCAAGCCTGGACTACAGACAAGCTTACGTCATGTCTGCGCGATGTCATCCAGGTCTACTACAATCCCGATGATCCTCGGTTCGATGATGTTCCCGACGTCGATGATCTTAACGATCGAGACGGCGAACATCAGTCTGTCAGCGAGCAGACATCTGTTGCTAAGGTTGCAGACACCGTGTCGTTCAAACAGATGCCTGAGGTTATGCAGCTTGTCATCAAGGCTTATGCCGACGCTTACAAGCAGCGTTCCAAGCTTGCCAGACAGCGTACAGAGATTGGCGAAGCTAATGACGATGAGTCGGTCGAAAAGCGTAAGACTATAGGCGTACAAATGGACCAGCTTACAAGCTACATGGACGCACTCGCACCGCTCAAAGAGGCTTACGACCGCGATGGTACTGTTCCGGACCGTGCTGCTTTCGATAGCATAAAAAACAACTCTATTGTTAATGAATACGTGGCTGCTGTTGACCAGCGTCCTAAGAACGCTGAGTCCGGCAAAGTTGTCTATAAGTCGATGGACACCGATAAGCTGCGCATTCGTCGCAAGTCGCTCACCAACCAAATTACACGCAAAGAGAACCAGCTGCTCTATCAGTCTGACTCCAAGCAGAATGTCGAGAACCCGATGCCGGACTCTCCTAAACGCGTGAAGCTGCTACGTCAGGTAGAGAGTCTGAAGGCTGAGCGCTCAAAGGTTGAATACGAACTCGCCGACCGTCAATGATACTGCATCCTTCTTCTGTCATTTTACCAAGCCAGAGCGATGTTCCCGACGTGGATCATCGCTCTCTTGTTAATGTGCTCGACCGTTCTGAGACAGACATAGAGGTCATTGCAGACGTCCTCGAGCGTACTTCACAGCTCGGATCCGTGATGCAGGGTATCGACAAGCACTTCTACAGCAACGGGGCTTTCAATCTTGTGCAACTCATGCTCTATGTGCTACGGCAGACTGGTCCGGCTCATGTGTTCCTTTCTACTTACTCTATTGCCGAGGACTCAATTTCTACTCTTCGCCGGTATGTCGACGATGGCACTATTCTGTCAATACGTTTCCTCATCGACAACCGTGTACGCTCTATATCTCCCAAACCTTTCGCTCATCTCATCACGTCGTTCCCCGACTCCTACCGTTGCACATCACTACATGCCAAGGTTGCACTCATCAGCAACGAGGACTGGCATGTCAGCATAGTGGGCAGTCAGAACGCCACGCACAACCCGAAGCTTGAGCGGGGCATTATCCACACGTCAGAGGACATCTGGCGATTTGACAATAATATAATGTATGAACAATTTGACAAAGGAGCAAAGTGACGCTCTCGAAGAGATGGCTTACTGCCTTATCCCTCTTCCGCTTATTGCCATCAATCTCGAAATTGAAGAGTATGAGCTGAAGGAGTTGCTGCAGCAGCCGTCTCCGGTGCGAACGGCTTACTATCGAGGCTACATCCGTCAGAAGATGGAGGTGCAGCGCTCCATAATTAAGGCAGCACAAAACGGTAGCAATCCGGCGCTTGAGCAGTTGCTGAAGATGCTTCACGATATATCAAATCAACTGAAATATGGTTAGAGACTACAAATCCATTGCGCGTCTTACTCATGATGAGATTGAGGCGCATATCACCGACCCTGAGCACAACCCGCTTCCGGAGCGTTGCCGTGAGCAGTTCCGGCGAGTGCTCTCGGCTGCTAAACTGCTTGACGATTATCCCGATGACAATCACGTCATCAGGCTGATGCGTGCCAAATATGATGTGTCGCCGTCGACTGTTCGGCGTGACATCGCACTGGCACGGCAGCTCTACAAGTCGCGGCACACCTTCGACTGGGACTTCTGGCAAGCGTGGATGATTAAAGACCAGCTTGAGCTCATACGTGAGTGCAAGCTGCGTGGCGATCTGAAGGAGTGGAACAAGGCGAAGCTTGTGCTACATAAAATCATTGGTGAGCGCCCCATGGGCGAGGAAGACCCGCGACGCATGCAGGCTAATCAGTTCTTCATTCAGATTGTGCAAAACGGTCAGACTCAGAATGTTTCGCTCGGCGATGTTCGCAATTATAGCGACCGCGACAAGAAAGAACTCATCGATAACCTTTATCAGCCTATCTCTGATGCTCAGGCTGAAGAAATTATGGATACATGACAAACAACAAGCAAGACTACTGGCAAGAGGACATTCATGTCAACCGTATACAGTATGCTTATCTCATGCTGCAGGCTAAGAACAAGTATGCTGTCATGTCGCGTGGTACGGGCAAGAGCTTCATTGTCGGTGCTGAGGTTGACGAGAATGTGCGCATCATGCCGCGTGGTATTACTACCATCGCTCAGGCTACCATCGGCCAGGCTCTCACCAAGACGCTTCCGTCTACATTCAAGATGCTTGAGATGCTTGGTTACAAGCCTTACGACTACGACACGCACACGGGCGACTATGTGGTCTGCAAGCGGCCTCCGGAGTCGTTCATCAGACCGTACGAGCATCTTGTAGTCGCACCTATTTTCTGGACAAGATGCAGGAGAAGTTGAATGAGAAAATGCGGAGGGATGATGAATTGGAAAGAATGAGACGATGAAATTGCGCCATTATTTGGGATAATTGTATAATAATCATTAAGATTTTTACAGAAACACCCAATTTTGGATATTTATCTGTATTTTTGCAATTTTAATAGTAACAAAACTTGCAAACATGACATATCAAGATATAGAAGCCCTAACAATAAAGAAAGAGGGGAATAGCTTGGAGTTTAAGGAATCGACAGGTCAATTAGATCGTTCGATGGAGACTCTATGCGCATTTCTCAATGGTGAGGGCGGCACAATCCTTTATGGAGTAAAGGACGATGGAAAAATCATAGGACAAACGGTATCTGACAGTACAAAACGTTCTATTGCAGAAGCAGTCAATCGTATAGAGCCTTTTGTGGATTTAGAAATCACCTATGTTGCTATTCCCGGCACTGAAAAATATGTCATTGTCATTTTTGTTGAGGAGCAACGTTTTATGCGTCCTTTCACATACAAAGGAAGAGCTTATCAGCGAATTGAAAGCACCACAACCGTCATGCCACAGGAACGGTACAATCACTTATTGATGGAACGAGGTGGCAAGTATGGTTGGGAAGCGATGATTAATCCTGACTTGAAAATAGCGGATCTGGACGAAAATGCTATTCTCGGTGCTGTTCGAGAGGGAATAAGAAACGGAAGACTTCCTGAAACGACAATACGTGAGGAGATACCTGTCATTCTGAAAAAGTTCCGTTTACTCAATGACGGGAAACTGAATAATGCCGCTGCCGTGTTGTTCGGCAAAGAGTTGTATGATTATCCACAGTGTTTGCTTCGTATGGCACGTTTCAAGGGAACTACAAAGGAAGAGTTTATTGACAACCAACGTGCGGAAGGCAACATATATGAACTGCTTGATGCAGCAATGGCATTCTTCTTTAAACACCTCTCATTGTCTGGAAAGATAAATGGTCTGTATCGTGAAGAGGAACTGAGCATCCCTTACAAGGCTTTGAGAGAAAGTTGTATCAACTCTTTCTGTCATAGGTCCTATCATCACCCTGGGAGTTCAGTCAGCATTGCCATTTATGATGACCGGGTAGAAATAAGAAATACGGGAACATTTCCTGCAGATCTGCCAATAGAGCGTCTAATGGAGGAGCATGATTCCAAACCACAGAATCCAATAATTGCCAATGTACTCTACAAGAGTAAAATTTTGGAAAGTTGGGGACGTGGTATAAGCACGATGGTAGGTGAATGTAAGCGTGTCGGATTGCCTGCTCCGGAAATCAATACGGATGGTAATTTTGTATGGGTCGTTTTTAAATATAATAGAAGCAGTGTGGTAGTCACCCCACAGTTACCCCACAGTTACCCCACAGCTACCCCACAGCTCAAAAAGGTTATATCTGTAATAGGTACTGCGACTTTGTCTGCAAAAGAGATAATGGAGATAATGTCCTTGAAAGATAAGACCCATTTTCTTGATAAATATCTATATCCAGCAATTGAGCAAGGATATGTTGGACAGTTACACCCAGAGAATCCTAAACACCCTGGGCAAAAATATATGCTTACCTCAAAAGGTAAAGCCTTATTGAATGAATAGGAACGACAAAGGCAGTGGCAAATATCCACTGCCTTTGTCGTTCCTATTTCTGTATCAAGTGCTTCAAGTTCTCATCGTTGGCGATACGCTCTAACTCGTCCTTGACAATTTGCTTGACATCCTCCTTGATTTGATTGTAGTTGTCCTGTATGGCTTGCTTCATGCAGTCGTTGCCATCCGCATCCTTGAAGTTGTTGATGATGGGGA
>ENA-ORPK01002588-ORPK01002588.1-human-gut-metagenome-genome-assembly--contig:-NODE-2588-length-12219-cov-4.399540_pt1 | contig 12219 bp, 8 predicted proteins | sample MGYA00242139_ERZ509068 | MGnify/ENA primary metagenome ERZ509068 (study PRJEB26280, sample SAMEA2338687) | human gut metagenome | biome: human gut; feature: human-associated habitat; material: faeces... | reverse complement strand
GAAAATTACCTGTCAAAACTTTTGGAGGCGAACGCATTTTGATGCGTCCGCCCTGCCTTCTGTTCGAAGATCAAGGAGGATGAGGTAACCAGTCATATTCCTGTTATATTGCTCACCGCTCGCAGTGAGGAGTCTCAGCGTATAGAAGGGTATGAGCATGGAGCCGATGCCTATCTCACCAAACCTTTCAGTGCCCATCTGCTATTGGCTCGTATCTCTAACTTATTGCAAGCTCGTCGACAGAGAAAAAATATGGATGCAAAGAATGTGCTTTCGGCAGAGTTTATACAGGCAGAGGCACCAGGAGAGCGGATGTTCTTAGAACGGTTTAAGAAGGTTGCTAAGTCGCATATAGGAAATGCCAACCTACGTATGGACGACTTAGGCTCCGAACTAAGTCTTAGCAAGGTGCAGATGTATCGCAAGGTAAAGGCATTGACAGGAAAGACTCCTGCTGAGGTGCTTCGCGAAATGCGTATGCAGAAGGCCTATTCGCTCCTGAAGCAAACCGACAAGACCATCAGTGAGGTGGCTGCCGAGGTGGGCTTTGCCATTCCTGGTTACTTCTCAGCTTGTTTCAAGAAGCAGTTCGGCATCAACCCGACAGAGTTGAGAGACTGACATAGAGAAGTTAGGGGGAAGTTAAAGAAGTTATCACTCCCTTCGGTCGTTCGGGAAGTTTAGGGACAATAGTCTTTTGGGATAAGATACATGAACAGACATATCTTTGACTTTCGTCAAAAAAAGGCATGCTATATCTTTGACTTTTGTCAAAAAACGATTGATTATATCTTTGATTTTTAGCATTTTTAGCATCTAAAGCATTGATTATCACGTAAAAATAGTTATCTTTGCAGCGGTATAGTCATAAAAGATAAAAGTAATCAATCAAAGTTGGCAAAAATGGAAGACAAGAAATACTTTAGCAGACAGATAGATGAATCATTAATGGCGTGGAAAAACAGCACACGCCACAAGCCTCTTTTACTCCGAGGAGCCAGACAGGTAGGCAAATCTTCTTCCGTTCGCCACTTGGCGAAACAGTTTGACTATTTTGTTGAAATCAACTTTGAACGCAAGCCTGCATACCTTGAGATATTCAAAGGCGATCGAGATGCAAAGCATATTGTAGAGATGATTAAGTCGATAACAGGTGAACCTATTGTTCCAGGAAAGACTTTGCTTTTTTTCGATGAGATTCAGATGTGCCAGGAAGCCATTTCTTCTTTGCGCTTTTTCTGGGAAGACATGCCTGGGCTGCATGTGATAGCTGCAGGTTCTCTCTTAGAGTTTGCACTCAGCGAAATCCCTACTTTCGGTGTAGGTAGAATCCATTCCATGTTTATGTATCCCATGTCATTCGATGAATTTCTGAATGCTCTTGGTATGTTTTCATTACAGAAATATAAGCGAGAAGCTTCTCCAGAGAAACCTTTATTATCCGCTTTGCATGAACAGTTGGTTTCCTTGTTCCGTACCTATTTGATGGTAGGCGGAATGCCGGAATCTGTAAGTACATGGGTTGATACCCATAGTTACGTGGAATGTCAGGCTGTGCAAAAGGAAATCGCATATACTTACGAGGTGGATTTTGCAAAATATAAGAAACGTGCCAATACCACTCTGTTGCGTCAGACCTTACATAGTGCCGCACACCAGATAGGAGGCAAGTTTGTATATAGTCAGGTGTCTCGTGATTTCAGGTCGTACCAAATAAAGGAAGCTCTGAGTTTGCTCACGCTTGCCGGATTGCTCGTCCCCGTATGCAATACGGCTGCCAACGGATTTCCTTTAGGTGCAGAGGCTGATGAAAATTGCGTAAAATACCTATTCTTAGACAGTGGATTGTTGCTTGCCATCTTGGGTATGGATTTCGGCAATATCACCTCCATATCAGAAGATATATTGATAGGCAATGCAGCTGACCTTGTCAACAAAGGGCACATCACGGAGATGGTGGCAGGATTGGAAATCATCAAGAACCAACAACCTGATAATGTTCCTTCTCTTTATTTCTGGATGCGTGAGGCCAGAGGAGCCTTGGCAGAAGTCGATTACATTCTGGCAAAGGATATGAAAATCTTACCCATCGAGGTCAAAGCTGAAGTAAAAGGAGGCATGAAGAGTCTTTATTCTTTTGTCGAAGCGAAAGGCATCACGCATGCTGTTCGTACTTCGCTCGAAAATTTTGGACGATTCACAAAGGGGGATTGCGTCATAGATATTTATCCTTTATATGCTCTCCGGAATCTTGTTGGAACTTGAAAGAATTGTTTCCTACCATTATTCTAACTTGTGCTGATTATTCTAACTCTCTGAAAAACAAAAGTCATATAAATGAACGAAATACTATAAAAATTGTTGCATGTAACATAATTGCCATGTGATGAACGAATTTTTCTCTGTTGTTAATAAGAGATTTGCTATCTTTGCTGCCAGAAATTTGAATAAACAATAAATAGAATTACTATTAACAAAACCTTTATTTACTTGGAGAAAATGAAAACTCTCTTGATGAGCATATGCTTGTTGCTCGTCAGTGCGGTATCATTCGCCCAGGTCGAAGAGGCAAGTGGAAATGTTACCGACAACAGTGGAGAACCAGTTATTGGTGCCACTGTCACCGTAGTGGGGGGACAAGGAAATGCAGGTACTGTTACTGATATTGATGGTAACTTTACGGTGCAGGTTCAGTCCGGTTCTAAACTTTCTATCTCTTTTATGGGGTATAAGACTCAGGTGGTGAAGGCTGCCAAGGGTCTGCGCATCGTTCTCGAAGAAGATGCCAAGTTGCTCAACGAGGTAGTTGTTACTGGTTATACCACTCAGCGCAAGGCCGACCTGACAGGTGCCATCTCGGTAGTCAGCGTTGACGAGATAGCCAAGCAGAACGAGAACAACCCTATCAAGGCTCTTCAGGGCCGCGTTCCTGGTATGAATATTACAGCTGACGGTTCTCCTTCAGGAACTGCCACCGTACGTATTCGTGGTATCGGTACGCTGAACAACAATGATCCTCTTTATATTGTTGATGGTGTGCCAACCAAGTCTGGTATGCACGAACTCAATGGTAATGACATCGAGAGCATTCAGGTGCTCAAGGATGCTGCTTCGGCTTCTATCTATGGTAGCCGTGCTGCCAATGGTGTCATCATCATCACTACCAAAAAGGGTAAGGAGGGCAAGGTGAAGGTCGACTTCGATGGTTCTATCTCGATTTCTACTTACGCTCATAAGATGGATGTCCTCAATGCAAAGGAGTTTGGTCAGGTGATGTGGCGTGCCTATATGAACGATGGTATGGATCCTAACACCAATGGTCTGGGCTACAGCTACGACTGGAGCTATAACGAGCAGGGCAACCCTGTGCTCAACGGCATCAGTATGAAGAAGTATCTCGACGATGCGGGTACAACACCTGCTGCTGATACTGATTGGTTTGATGAGACAACTCGCACAGGTGTAGTACAGCAGTATAACGTATCTGTTAGTAAGGGTTCAGACAAGGGTAGCAGCTTCTTCTCTTTGGGTTACTACAAGAACTTGGGAATTATCAAACATTCTGATTTCAACCGCTTCTCAGCTCGTATGAATACAGAGTACAAACTCTTGAAGAATAATTGTCTTACTGTAGGCGAGCACTTCACTGTCAACCGTACTTCTGAGGTTGCAGCTCCTGGTGGCTTCTTGCAGAATGTGTTGCAGTTCAATCCATCTCTGCCTATCTATACTGAGGATGGCAACTATGCAGGTCCTGTAGGAGGTTATCCAGACCGTAATAACCCTGTAGCAGTGTTGGAACGCAACAAGGACAACCGTTATACCTACTGGCGTATGTTTGGTGATGCTTATGTAAACCTCAACCTCTTCAAGGGCTTTAACATCCGTTCCACCTTTGGTCTCGATTACTCACAGAAGCAGCAGCGATTCTTTACTTATCCTATTACCGAAGGAAATGTGGCTAATGACAAGAATGCAGTAGAGGCCAAGCAAGAACACTGGACCAAGTGGATGTGGAATGCTGTGGCTACATATAATAAGGAGATAGGTCAGCATCGCTTCGACCTCATGGCAGGTATGGAGCTTAATCGTCAGGACGACATCTACTTCTCTGGTTACAAGGAAGGTTTCGCAGTACTCAACCCCGATTATATGTGGCCTGATGCAGGTACTACCGGAGCACAGGCTTACGGTGGAGGATCTGGCTATTCGCTCGTGTCTTTCTTCGGTAAGGCCAACTACAACTATGCCGACAAATATATGGCTTCGTTCACCATCCGTCGTGACGGTAGCTCTCGTTTCGGTAAGAACAACCGTTATGCCACCTTCCCATCTGTATCTGCAGGCTGGCGTATCAATCAGGAGAACTTCCTGAAGAAGGCTTCTTGGATTGACGATTTGAAGATACGTGCTTCTTGGGGACAGACTGGTAACCAGGAAATCGACAACTTGGCTCGCTATACCATCTTTGTTAGCAACTATGGAGTGAGCGAGAATGGTGGTCAGAGCTATGGTACCTCTTACGATATCGCAGGAACCAATGGCGGAAGCACATTGCCTTCAGGTTTTAAGCGCAACCAGATTGGTAACGACGACATCAAGTGGGAGACAACCACACAGACCGACTTGGGTCTCGACTTCGCCTTCTTTGGCAATACACTCTATGGTAACTTCGACTGGTACTTCAAGAAGACCAAGGACATCTTGGTTTATATGCCAGGTATCGCCGTTATGGGTGAGGGAAGCTCACAATGGATTAATGCAGGCGAGATGGAGAACCGCGGTTTCGAGTTCAATATCGGTTATCGCAACAAGACCAACTTCGGTCTGAAGTATGACATCACAGCCAATATCTCTTCTTATCGCAACGAAATTACAGCGCTGCCTACTACTGTAGCAGCTAATGGTACCTTTGGTGGTAATGGCGTGAAGAGTGTTGTCGGTCATCCTATGGGTGCACAGGTAGGATATGTATGCGATGGTATCTTCAAGAGCCAGGAAGAAATCGATAACCATGCCACTCAAGAAGGTGCTGGTCTTGGACGTATGCGCTGGAGAGACCTCGACCATGATGGTAAGATTACTGAGCTTGACCAGACTTGGATTTACGATCCGGTGCCTGACTTCACTTATGGTTTCAACATCTACTTGGAGTACAAGAACTTCGACTTCACAGCTTTCTTCCAGGGTGTGCAGGGTGTAGACATCATCTCTGACCTGAAGCGTGAGACCGACATCTGGGCTGGTCTTAACATCGGCTTCTTGAACAAGGGACATCGTCTGTTGAATGCATGGTGTGTGGACAATCCATCCAGCAATATTCCTGCAGTTACCCTTTCCGACAATAATAACGAGAAACGTGTATCTACTTATTGGGTAGAGAATGGCAGTTATCTGAAACTGCGCACTATCCAGTTGGGTTACAATTTGCCACAGAACATAGTCTCTAAGCTATCTATGCAACGTCTGCGTATGTATGTCAGCGCACAGAACCTGTTCACCATCAAGAGCAGTAGCTTTACTGGTGTAGATCCTGAGAATCCAAACTATGGATATCCTATACCACTTAACATTACATTTGGTCTTAACGTAACATTCTAAAAGAGTCAAAATATATGAAAAAGATATTATATTCAGTCCTTACCGTTCTTGCTTTGGTGGGTACGACAAGTTGTTCTGACTTCTTGGATGACCAGAAACCGCAGGGCGTGCTCGACAGCGATATGGTGAAGGAGCCAAGCAATGTGGATAATCTTGTTATCTCGGCTTACGCTGTCTTCACAACAGCCGAAGATGTCAACTCTTCCTTCTCGATGTGGAACTTCGATGTTCGCAGCGATGATGCCTATAAGGGTGGCAACGGAACCAGTGATGGTGATGTATTCCATCAGTTGGAGATAGAGCAGGGTGTGCTTACCACCAACTGGAATATCAACGATATGTGGGTGCGCCTTTACAACTGTATCTCACGTGTCAACTCAGCTATCTCTGTGCTTGAGACCACCAGCGACAGCTATCAGCTTAAGGCTCAGCGTTTAGGCGAGATGAAGTTCTTGCGTGCCTACGCCCACTTCCTGTTGAAGCGTCTCTACAAGAACATTCCTTTCATCATGGATGCCAACCTGAAGCAGGAAGACTACAATACCCTTTCCAACACTGAGTTCAACAACGATGAGGGTTGGCAGCAAATTATCAACGATGTGGAGTATGCCTATAGTGTGCTTCCAGTGAAGCAGACCGATAAGGGTCGTCCTTCCAAGGCAGCAGCTGCGGCCTTCCTCACCAAGGCTTATCTCTATAAGGCTTATCGCCAGGACGATCCTTCATCCAATCAGGTGACCAGCATCAACAGAGAAGACTTGCTAAAGGTCATTGAGTATAGCAATCCTGACATCTATAGCGCAGGTGGCTTCGATCTCGAGGCTGACTTCCACAACAACTTCCGTCCTGAGACACAGTACGAGAATGGTGTGGAGAGCATCTGGGCCATGCAGTATTCTATCAACGACGGTACCAAGAATGGTAACCTGAACTGGAGCTACGGTCTTATCGTGCCTAATATCCCTGGTGTTACCGATGGAGGTTGTGACTTCTACAAGCCCAGTCAGAATCTTGTGAACGCCTATCGTACCGATGCCGACGGTCATCCTTTCATTGACACCTTTAATAATAAGGACTACGACTTGACACAAGATGCTGACCCACGTCTGTTCCTCACTGTAGGTCTGACTGGTCTTCCATACGAGTTCAACAGCAAGTACATGATGGACGCCAGCTCCACATGGAGCCGTTCTAATGGACTTTATGGTTATTATGTAACCTTGAAGCAGAACGTAGATCCTGATTGTGGTTACATGGTAAAGGGCTCTTGGTGGGGTACACCAATGAACCGCATCGTGTTCCGTTATGCCGACGTACTCTTGGAGCGTGCTGAGGCTTATGCGCAGCTCAACGAGACGGGTGAGGCCATCAAGCTGGTCAACAAGATTCGCCTGCGTGCCAAGCAGAGTACAGGTATGATAGCTAATTATCCTTCTGACTATGGCGTGAAGTTCAATATCTCTACCTATAATGGTTCTTACAGCCAGGAAGATGCTCTGAAGATTGTGAAGATGGAGCGTCGTTTGGAGATGGGTATGGAGAGTGAACGCTTCTTCGACCTCGTGAGATGGGGTGAGGCAGAGAAGGTGCTCAACAAGTACTTTGCTGAGGAGACCAACAACTGCTCTATCTATGGAGAAGCTCACTTTACAGCCAACAAGAACGAATATCTGCCAATACCTTTCTCACAGGTAGCGGCTTCCGACGGACATTACACACAGAACATAGGAGGATGGTAATATGAAGAAATTATTATTTATATTGATGGGCATTCTTGCCCTCACAGCCTGCAGCGAGGATAATGTGTCCGACCTGCAGCTCACAGGAGGCTGTTCTGTTACTGAACTGGCACTCGATGATTATGAAGGAACAGTAGACAAGGCTGCACGTACCATTACCGTACGCGTGCCTGAGACCTACGACATCAGTCAGATGACCTTGAGCAAACTCACACTCAGCGATGGTGCTGTGTGTGATGCCAAGGTGGGCGACAAGATGAATATGCTCCTTGCACAGACCTTGCGCGTGAAGAATGGCGATGTGTTCCTCGACTGGACTCTCGTTGCCAAGCGCGATGAGGCAAAGATTCTCTCTTTCAAGGTGAATGGTATCTATATAGGAGTCATTAACGAGAGCAGCAAGACCATTAACATTAATGTGCCAAAGACGGTGGACATCACCAAGCTGATACCTTCTATCAAGGTGAGCGAGAATGCTACTGTCGCACCTGTTTCGGGTGCACCAGTCGACTTCACGAATCCTGTGGCCTATACCGTAACCAACAATACGGCTACAAGCACTTACACCGTAACCGTCAATCAGATAGGCAAGCCTACTGCTGTATTCGCAAGCTTGGCTCTGACGATGGACGAACTGGTGCCTGAGGAGAAGGCTGCCTGCGAGTGGATGCTCGCGAATGTGGACAACTCTATCTATGCTTCGTTTACTGATATCAAGAATGGCAATGTAGACTTGAGTGAGTGTAAGGTGATATGGTGGCACTTCCACAAAGACGGTGGAGTGGACGGTAAGGCAAAATTCGAGCAGGCTGCTCCTGAGGCTATTGCCGCACAGGCTGTGCTGAGAGACTACTATAAGGCTGGTGGTTCCTTCCTCTTCACACGTTACGCTACCAATATGCCTGGTGAGTTGGGTATCGACAAGAACGGATTGGCACCTAATAACTGCTGGGGACAGGTGGAGAATGATGCCGAGACTTGTGGAGGTCCTTGGGAATTCAAGATGGGCAATGATGCTGCAGGATATCATTCCGACCACGCCCTCTATCAGGGACTGGTGAAAGGTGATGACGCCAACAGTGTATACACTACTGATGCCAACTACCGCATAACCAACTCTACAGCTCAATGGCATATTGGAACTGACTGGGGTGGTTTTGACAACTATGCCGTATGGAGAGAGAAGACTGGTGGTATCGATCTTGGTTATGGTGGCGATGGAGCCATTGTTGTCTGGGAGTACCCAGCAACAGGTACTTCTGGTAAGACGCTCTGTATAGGTACTGGTTGCTACGATTGGTACAGCGTAGGTCCTTTCACAGAGAAGTTCCATGCTAATGTGGCCCTCATGACCAAGAATGCATTTAATTATCTTATGAACCATTAACAATAAACAAAAATGAAGACAATGATAAATTCTATAATATTGGCGTCATGCCTCGCTTTGCCTCTCGCTTCATGCAGCGACAGCGATGCTGCCCCCGAGCAGAAGGACTGGTCTACCACCACTTATTTCAACTCATCCGATGCTGCAGCACAGGATACTTATTACAAGCCTGCTGTGGGCTATGTGGGCGACCCTATGCCTTTCTTCGATCCAGTGGCTGGCGATTTCAAGGTGTTGTATCTGCAGGACTTCCGTCCTAATCCTGAAGGAACTTACCACCCCATCTGGGGTGTAAGTACCAAGGATGCTGCCCACTATACTGCTTTGGGTGAACTGGTTTCTTGTGGCACCCTGAAGTCGCAGGATGCAGCCATCGGTACTGGTTCTACCATCTACGATGAGACAAGCAAGCTTTACTATACATTCTATACAGGTAATAAGTATAAGCCTACAGGTGACGAGAGCGCACAGGCTGTGATGGTAGCAACTTCTGCTGATTTCAAGACCTGGACCAAGGATCGTACTTTTTTGATCAAAGGTCAGGACTTCGGCTACGATAAGAACGACTTCCGCGACCCATTCGTGTTTAAGGGTGATGATGGCAAGTTCCACATGCTCATTTCTACCAAGAAGGGTGGCAAGGGTAGCTTAGCTGAGTTCGTATCTGATGACTTGAAGAACTGGACTGACAATGGTGTGTTCATGACCATGATGTGGGACCGTTTCTACGAGTGTCCTGACCTCTTCAAGATGGGCGACTATTGGTACTTGGTGTATAGCGAACTTCATCATGCTGTACGCAGAGTGCAGTATTTCAAGGGAAGAACACTTGACGAGTTGAAGGCTTGTACCGCCAATGATGCAGGAATATGGCCTGATGCTCACGAGGGCTTCCTCGACAGCCGTGGTCTTTATGCCGGCAAGACTGCCAGCGATGGTACCAACCGCTATTTGTGGGGCTGGTGTCCTACTCGAAGCGGTAAGGACAATACTGCTGTGGGTGCTTCGCCTGCAGAGCCAGAGTGGGCTGGCAACTTGGTTTGCTATAAGCTCATCCAGCATGAGGACGGTACGCTGACACTCGGACAGGTTGATGCCGTGAGCGAGAAGTACAACCAGGATGTTGCCGTAGAGGTGAAGGAGAGCCTGAACATGACCGAGGCAGATGGCACTTATACGCTTGCAGGCAATGCCGAGCAGCCTGATGCCTACATGCTGATGGGCCGCTTGGGCAGTCACAACAAGATCAGCTTCACCGTCACCACTTCCAACAAATGGGATAAGTTTGGTATCTCTATGGTTCGTGGCTCTGACTCTAAGAAGTATTACACCATGGTTGTCAACCCAGAGGATGAGAACAACCGCAAGGTAAACTTTGAGGAGCAAGGCGTAGAGGGTAAGGGCTTCATTGCCGGAATTGATGGCTACGTGTTTGCCCGTCCTGCCGACAATGTGTACAACGTCACCATCTACACCGACAACAGTATCTGTGTGATGTACATCAATGATGTTTGCAGCTATACCAACCGTATCTATGGCATTCAGAAGAACTGTTGGAGTCTCAATAGCTATAATGGCGCCAACGTCAAGATTAGCAATCTGAAGATCAGTCAGTATTAATTGAGAAAGTAGATCAGACACATCGTTTTTCAAAACACCATAACTTTGCGAGGCTCATCTCCCTTTTTGGGGGATGGGCCTTTTTCGTTTTTTTAGGAATCTTCCCCATTTACGAAAATGAGAATGAAAAAATACAGCTACATGAACTCATATTCGGAAGGTTAGGAGCAGAGTTCTGAATGGACTTCAATCAATACGGGGAACTACTCATCCCATTCCTCGAATTCCAATTCCAGTTCCTTGTACTCGGGTTTGTGGGTGCTGTTCTCACGGTCTTCTTTCTTGGCTTCTTCGCTTGTGGCATTGCTCACTGAGAGGCCAATGAGGCGGATGGGGTGGGCGGAGGAATACTCCACCTGCTTGAGCAGAAGTTTGGAGAGAGGCAGTATGTCGGCCTTGCTCTTCAGAATCTTGTCTTGCGAGATGCTTCTTGTTATCTGGGTGAAGTCGGCAAACTTGATTTTCAGGGTGAGGGTGCGGCCTTCGAACTCGCTGCGTTCTATGCGGGTAAGCAACTCCAGGACGGTGTGATAGAGTTGTATGATGACGGCAGAGGGAGTGTATATATCCTCTAAGAAAGTCTGTTCGCATCCCACAGACTTCCTTTCGCGATACGTAACGACGGGGCGATTGTCGATGCCACGTGCAAAATGGTAGAAGACATGACCAGCCTTGCCAAAAACCTCGACGAGATGCTGTTCTGAAACCTTACGCAGGTCGGCTCCGCGGTAAATTCCCATGTAGTGCATCTTCTGCAGAGTCTTCTTGCCTACGCCCCAAAAATCTTCCACGGGCAGTTGAGAGATAAAGTCGAGAGCCTTGTCGGGGTGAATGGTGCAGATGCCGTCGGGCTTGCGATAGTCGGAAGCTACCTTGGCGAGAAACTTGCAATAGCTGATACCTGCCGATGCGGTGAGTCCTGTCTCTGCTTTGATGCGTGCCTTGATTTCGCGTGCCACATCTACAGCCAGCTCTATACCTTTCTTATTATGGGTGACATCGAGAAAGGCCTCGTCGATGGAGATAGGTTCTATGAGGTCGGTATAATCCTGGAAGATGTGGTGAATCTGCTGCGACACCTCTTTATAATGTTCGTGTCGGCAAGGCACGATGTTGAGGTCGGGGCAGAGGCGCTTGGCCTGTGCGATTGACTGTGCAGAATGTACTCCGAAGCGACGTGCCTCATAGCTGGCAGTAGACACCACACCACGTGGACCGTCGAAGCCTACCGCAATGGGTTTGCCCCGAAGTTCAGGATTGTCTCTTTGCTCTACTGCCGCAAAGAAGGCATCCATATCAATGTGTATGATTTTTCTATTCTCCATTCTCATGCAAAAATACAAATAATTTTCGAGTCCACATAAGCTATTGGCTTTAACTTCCCCATTTTTGCGAAAGTAGAGTTTATATAATAGTGATTGAACTCTGTTATAACGCCGTTTGTACATCCCTATAGGGACGAGGCTCCGTCCCTAATAGGGACTGAGGTCAATCGGTAGTAGGGACGAGGCTCCATCCCTATAGGGACTGAGGATGATCGGTAGTAGGGACGAAAGCTTGAGGTACAGATCTTCATAAAATTTTCATGGAAAAAAGAATCGAATAATCCAAGTATTTAATAAAATTGTTATCGCAAAAGAAGTGACTTTTATGTTGAATCTTGGGATTGATGGAAAGGAAGCCGTCAAGATTGAAAAAAAGGTGTGCCATAAATGCGTGGCACACCCTTTATGTAAAGATAAGTGTGATTTTATTTTTGGCACTCCTTGCATGGAGTCCAGGGTTTCAGCTGCTTGAAGAAGTCGTTGCCCTTGTCGTCTACGAGGATGAATGCAGGGAAGTCCTCTACGGTAATCTTCCAGATAGCCTCCA